>Ga0074193_1002449_pt1 | contig 16795 bp, 16 predicted proteins | sample EPASupsiteHSE605_FD_64523 | JGI IMG/M metagenome (GOLD analysis project Ga0074193, IMG submission 64523) | Bioremediated contaminated groundwater from EPA Superfund site, New Mexico - Sample HSE6-05 | ecosystem: Environmental > Aquatic > Deep subsurface > Groundwater > Contaminated ... | reverse complement strand
CTATATGCTCTGGTCTAGGAGGGGTAATGGCATACCCTTAACTTGGGGTCATACTCGATTGTCGGAAACGGACTTTCGTTTAATCACCCAAGAATCCCCCGGATTCATCTGTGGGGAGTGTCAAATACCAAATGACCACCAAATGCCCTTTGATTTAATTCAAGTATTATTTGTAGCATAGACGGTTCGATTTTTCTATTTCTCTAGGTGTGGACTTTTGAGTTGGTTAACAAATTTGAGATGGGGGCTTAAAGTTGAAGCAGATAAGGATTCTTGTATTCAATTTATAAAACAACATGTAATTTTAGATCTTCTTTCGGCTATCGTTTTTCTATTGCAGCTGTCGCATTAATAAAGAAAACTATATTTGTCCGTAAAGGTATTTTTGATCTGCATGATGGACGACAAAAAATCCCCGTTGTTTTTACTTCATAGATAAAGATGCCATCATAGCTTTTATTTCAGTTCACAACGGCTTGCCATTTCTCGTTATCCGATATTTGAGCAGCCTTTTTCACGGGTTTTCTCCTTTAGTTAATATGTAGTTAATGTGTGTCGATGAATTTTTGTAATTCATCATGCCAGGCATCAGGCTCGAATGTCCCAACCTCTGTGGCCTCTCCATACAAAAGGTCAATAATGTAGCGTGGTTTTTTACCCCCGATGTACATTGCCTTAATACAGGAGACGCAATATACCACGACATTGTCACAAGGCATTTCATCGGAGCGTCTTTTCATCTGTTTTTTGACTTGTTCCAGAGGCAATGTGTTGTAAAAACTGTCACCGCAACAGACCGCTTTAGTACGAGTATTTTGGGGTTCGATAATTTTAATATTCATTTTTTCTAGAAGTTTTCTTATTGCCGAATGAAATCTTTCTTCAGTACGTGTTGGACAGGCGTCATGGATAGTCATCTCCACGCCTTCATAGTCAGGGAATGGAAAGGTTTTGCTTTCGGCTAACATCTCCCAGAGCGATATGGTAGATATCCCCTCATAAAGCTCTCTATACCGCCTGTCGCAGCCTGCGCATGTATTGATTACCTGTGTTCCATTTTCGAGATTTGGATCATGTCTACAACAAATCAAGTGTTCGGGAATATCATCTAAGCCTATATTCAAGAACTCTAATATTTTTTGTGCAAGCTCCGGCTTGTAGAGCATGAGAGCACAACCGGGTGCATAGACTTTCCTCATGTAAAATCCTCCAATGATTTATTTTATAAATAATTACCAAAGACCATATATAATCCAACAAGCACAAACGGAATGCCCCAAAGTTAAAAAAAGAAAGGTGCCCTTGCTATCATAACACCATTTTCCCAGAAAATTGCAAACTCGCACCAGAAAATATAAAAGGAATATAAGACACATCACCACTTGTAAAAATAACGCTTCGTTCTGGCTGGCCTTTCCACAAAATTTGTTCATCATCTAATATTTCTTTATCTAATATTTCATCCATTTTCTCATAGAAATCTTGCAAGACCATATGTCATCTAACGTTTAAGAATTTGCGCCGCGCCAACCCTCTTTCCAATTTTATGATTGATTGTGTTTCTGTGTTTCAAGATACTTACGGATTTCACGAATATTTGTATCGATGCTATTTAACTTTTTCACGAACCACACTAGTAAAATTATACATGCTATAGGCAGTGTGACAACTGGTAATAATAAGATCATACTTTCAATGGGTGAAAGCAACGCAGGAAAAATAAACATCTTCCAACTCCTCCTTTTTTAGGCACCATGAATGTTGGCCATCATCAGATGTCCTAAGCTTACAAAACCGCCTCCCAACACTCCCGATGGGTTCTTACGTTAAGTTTAACTCATAGGTTTGTTCAATTAATTTCCTTCCCCACATCTCATTTTCATGTTCCGCCACTTTCCTAAACCCTACTTTCATGTACATATGAATCGCAATTTTTTGGTTATCCGTAGTCACCAGAAATACCTGCTTATATCCTTTTTCCTTGCAGTATTTTATAGCTTCATTTACCAAAGTGTTTCCCAAACCAATTCCTCTGTATAATGGATGGAGAATGAACCATCTTAACTGAGCCCGAGTCGCAGAATGTCCGACAATAGCAATAGCACCAATCATTTCTCCATTCGCTTCTGCAAACCAGAATCTATCCTTTTCCACGTTGTAATTATCAAATAAATCGAAAAAGGTTTTGCAGACATAACCTTCAAACACATAGTTAAATTCACATTCTTTAGCATAAATCCAGCCATGCAGATGAATTAAATAGCCCACATCTCCCGGTCTCAATTCGGTGCGAATTGTAATCCTTTCTCTGATTTTTATAGGTTTTTCTGAGAGAGCGTTTTCGATAGTTTCCATACTTGCTACGAGGCTCATTCTATCCTGTTCCGGCAGACGGCTGATCATTTTATAGATCTGCCCATTAGACAGGTCATCCAATTTTGAAAGAGTATCTTTACCTTTATCTGTAAGGTAAAGATAATATAACCGACCATCCTCCGGTGACTGTACTCTATATATAAGACTGTCATTATCAAAGCGTTTTATTATTCTGCTTAGATATCCCGGGTCAATTTTTAGCTCTTCTATTAATTTCTTAGCTGAACAAAATTCGGTATGTCCAATATCGTATAAAACCCGAACTTCCGCAAGCGAAAATTCGCTTTCATAAATGTGCTTGTCCAGCAATCCCAAAATATTAGTGTAGACCCGATTGAATCTCCGAATGATATGTATCGCAGTCATATATCGCGAATTCACGATGGACCCTCCTCCTCAATAATTGGCACTTTATAAGTATAAAATCATTATATTAATTTAATTGACTTTGTCAACTATTTTTATATAATGACAGATCCAAGGTAATAGTAACCCCACTATGACAGAGAAAGTCAGCCCAAATATACCCTATGATCGGTGTCAATAAGTGCACTTCCAATATTGCTTTTCGTTCTTCCGGCGTCCCGCTCATCTGCATGGGATCTCAATCGATTATGCAAGTGCGCATCACAGGCATTTTGGTTTACCACTTGTTGCCGTAAAGCCCCTAGCTTCAGCTATGGGGATATAAGGCAAATGTAAAGACCTTGTGATATAATTAAGTTAATCCATCATTCGTGATGGCGACAAGCACAAGTCGTTAAAACGCTCATTGAAAACTGAATAGAGTATGTGGTTCTGACAGTTAAACGCCTGTCAGGTAAAACTCTATGTGTCGTCAAGTATAAGACGTTAAAACGATTGGAACAGACAAAACGTCTGTGGTAGATGGTAAAAGTCTATCAGCCTAGACAGCTATATGCTCTGGTCTAGGAGGGGTAATGGCATACCCTTAACTTGGGGTCATACTCGATTGTCGGAAACGGACTTTCGTTTAATCACCCAAGAATCCCCCGGATTCATCTGTGGGGAGTGTCAATCGTTGAAGGGTAGTTTAACCTTGAGTACTGTTCCCTTTGCTAACGCACTTTCCACTAATGCCTAACACTTTGTGAACTTCTTTTTGTACTTTAAGAATTCTTTTTTCCGTAAATTGAGGATAGTCTCTAAACCATTTCATATTCAACGGTGACGGATGTGGCAGTATATAGGTAGGTTTTCCATTAATTTGTTTGTCTTCAAACGCTAATGATGTAATTTTCTCGCCTGGGAAGAAAAATTCTGCTGCAATTCCACCAATTATGATATAGATTTCATTATCGACATGCTCCATTTCCTTAAGAAGCCACTGTTTCGCACAAATTTTGGGCGGACGGCAGTCTCCCCCACCAGGCGCCTTTCCGGGATAGCAATGGGCCATTGACGCAATATAAAAATTATCCGGATTATAAAATTCCTCATCCGATATGCGATACCATTCCCTGCGAAGTTTTCTTCCACTGGCATCGTTAAACGGCTTCCCCGTTTCATGCACATTTTTAGAGGGAGCCTGACTGATCTGCATGATTTGGGCATTATGATTACCCATCACAATGGGATGTGGTTCAAATCCAAAGGTATCCTGACACAATCGACATTGTAATATTTGATTTTGTAAATTAACAAGCTTATTTATGCCATGGTCTTCTTTCGCATCGATAATCTTCATCTCGTCTCCTAAAGGGGCATTAATACGCTATAAGCAAGCAAACTCAAAAAACCTGGGGCAATTATTTCTAAAACGTTTTGCTCTTTAGAGGGCAATGGAATACCAACTAGACTCCGGAAAAAACAGCAATAAGCATTTGTTTTATTATGCCAATGGAAGCATACTAATAACCATCGCCTGAGAAGTTCTTATAAAGGAATTCTTCTCTTAGCCCCTACTGCTTATTAATGCATTTTTCTCATTATCACTCACGCCTGTTTTTCATCTACTAAATCTTTTCTACACACTTGATTAGCTCCTTAGTAACATATTCAGCTTCCTGTACTGACAACTTCGAGTAAAGAGGCAGTGTTATTTCATTTACATACTGCGCATGTGCATTTGGATAATCTTCAAGTCTATAACCAAGGTTTTTATATAGCGTAAACATTGGTAGTGGCATAAAATGAACATTTGTGGCAATATTTTTTTCCCCCAACATTTGAATCACGTGAGTTCTTCGTTCCTCGCTAAAATCCTTTAATCTTAATGTGTATAAATGATAGTTTGTTTCTATTTCACCGTTTTTCTCAAAAGGCAAGACCGCCCATTCTTTTGTACCTAGTATTTCATTATATACTCCATGAAGTTCTGCTCTTTTTATTAGCATTTCTTCATATCGTCGAAGTTGGACACGTCCAATGGCCGCCATAATATCAGTCATGTTACATTTGAATCCATCCGTTAGTATATCGTATTTCCAAGCTCCTGCTTGTGTTTTTGATAGAGCATCCTTATCTTGCCCGTGTAAGGAAGTATACTTAAACTCTCTATACAAATCTTCTTTCCCATGAAAACTGTTGTCGTTAAAAGTTATTGCGCCTCCTTCTGCCGTTGTAAAGTTCTTTACAGCATGAAAGGAGAAGACGTGGAAATCAAATTGACCTCCAACCTTCTTCCCTCTATAGAATGCTCCAAAAGAATGAGCGGAATCGGAAATCAAAGTAATATCCTCACGGTTTTTTAGCTTTAAGACATTTCTTATAGTATCGTAGTTTACTGGCACTCCTGCTATGTCGACCGTTATAATAGCCTTCGTTTTCGGCGTAATAGCCTCATATATTTTTTCTTCATCAATTAAAAAACTATCTTTCTTAACATCTACAAATGTCGGCTTCACACCCCGATGAATCAATACATTTGAAGTTGCAGCATATGTATAAGGCGTCGTTATTACCTCATTATCTCCACCTATATCTAAAACTTTTAAAATTAGCTCCATACCTGCTGTAGCGCTATTCAAGGCAACCGCGTACTGGGTGCCGCAATAATTCGCAAATTCTTGCTCAAATAAAGCCGTAATTGGCCCTGTTGTAATCCATCCAGACCTTAGAACTTCTGATACGGCGGCAATTTCTTCCTCGCTAATATCTGGCGGTGAAAAGGATATTTCATACATAGTTATAATTCCTCCTTAGAAACTTAAATTTCTTAACTATTGCATTTATTGGAAACTATTAAGCGTTTAATATCCTTTGGCAATTAAGACCTTAACCCCTGACCGTTCGATTCTCTTAATTTCCTCATCAGGTGCTTCCCAATCAGTAATAAGAATATCCAAATCCTTCAATTCCATTGTTCTTGAAAAGAATTCCGTTCCTACTTTGTCAAAGTTAGCGAGGCATACCGTTCGGCGTGACACCTCCGCTACTGTTCTTTGGAAAACAGCGCCTTCTGGAGTGGAACTACTTAATCCATGTTTGGCAGAAATTCCTCCACCAGTTATGAATGCCGTATCTAATCGTAAGGTTCTTATAAATTCAGTCGCCAAAGGACCAACGATATCTTCTTCACTTTTAACTTTTCCACATACGATATAGGTTTCGATATTAGAGTGATGTTGAAGTTTATCTGCGATAATGAGCGAATTCGTAATAACTGTGTAATTGTGAACTAAAGGAAGATATTTTAATAAAACATAGTGGATACTGGCCCCACCAATAAATATTGTGTCATTAGGCTCTATGAAAGATATGGCAAGTTTAGCTACAGCATTTTGATGTTCTGTTCCCTCACTATACCTGATTCGACCATCCATTGGTAATCGCCTAACCTTAGATAAAGGAACTGCCCCTCCATGGGTTCTTTGCAAAAGACCTTTCTCCTCCATCGTTGTGAGGTCTCTGCGAATGGTATCGATGGAAACCTTATATTCTTCCGACAGTTCTTTTGCAAATATCCTTCCAAGAGACTTTAACTTTAGACTGATTAGCTCCTGACGTTCTTCAGCAAACATACTTAACCACTCCCTATCTTAATATATCACGAATATGCCGTTTTTTACAGTTGTTAATGCTTATTTATGCCCGAATATGCTGTGTTTATATCCGAATAAAAAATATAGACTCTCCAACGTGAAATCACGAGGGAGAGTCTTCATCCGGCGTTAAGATATTCACCTGATAATTCAAATTCCCGGCGTGCGGTTTACACCCATCCGGCTGTGTCGCCTGTTTTGGCGGTCATAATCATCGCCCTTACTAGGCATCCCTCCAAAAAAGCTGCAAGTCGGCTATGAAAGCCCCTCGCAATTTAATCGGGAATATAAGAGGCTCTTTGGTTTACCGCCGCTTAAGGATATTAGGGTAATTCAAAACAATCCATATAATATGAGTGAAATCGAGGTGTAATGCTCAAACCATCCGGTTTTCGAAGTGTCGGTTCTCTTTTGCTATGGCAAGCGAGGATTTTTTTACCGGAATCCAAATTTCACTTCTGTAGTTTGGGTGATTTGTATCTTTACTCTCATTCCATAAAATTTCAGGTCCCTCTGCTGCTTCGTATCCAGATGCCGGAAACCACTCAGAATATATCCTCCCCCATACATTTTGAAGAGTTTCTGGAAATGGTCCTATTGATTCAAACACTGCCCAGGTACAAGCTGCAACGTTTAATATGTCAAATCCAATTGCTTCTTTATTTGTAGTTGCTACACCAATGTAATGATCAAGCTCACCGGTTTCTTCCATTCTTCCTTCGGAAAAATTGGTAGATGCACTTATGATACCTGTTGGCTCAAAATTTGATAGCTTCTTTAATTGCTCAATAATCTCGGGCGTAAAGAGTCCATACATTTTGGCAATTTCATTATTTACACCATTAAAAATAATAGGAACCCTTCTCTTAAACCCGACTATTTTAAAAGGATAATCCTGTGGCCACTAAAATCACTGAGACGGCCATTCTAATTCTTGAGTTCGATATTTAAGGTTACGACAATAAATGGATAGCACCAGCGTCCTTATCATAGAAAAGAATGCTGGTGCTATCTTTATTAACTCAGAAATCCAGAAATATCACACTAGATTTTATCTGGTCTTTCTACCGTTCTTTCATTTCTTACATTTCCAGTATTTAATGTTGCTTTTGCTTCAATTAACATCACATGTACTTCTTCTTCGGCAAGAGGCATATGTTCAACTCCTTTTGGAATTATAAGAAATTCCCCTTCATTTAAAATAACATCCTTACCCCTAAACTTAATTATTAATAATCCTTTTAGAACATAAAACATTTCATCTTCATTTTCATGAGTGTGCCATAAAAATTCACCTTTTAATTTTGCTACTTTTACATATGATTCATTGACTTCACCTAATATTTTCGGACTCCAATGCTCATTAAAAAGATTCAATTTCTCGTAAATGTTGATTTTATCCATTTTTACATCTCCCTTGTATTATGAATTTATGTCGGAACTGATGAGGACAGATGTGCAAATGCTTCATCACTCGCTGCTCCATGCCAATGTTTAATTTCTGGTGTGATATACACTAGATCACCGCTTTTCAAAGGCCAGGCAAAGCTCGAATGCTTTCAATCACAGGTTATTTTCCCCCTATTTCAGTAGTCAAAAGTTAGAAGCCATAATCGTATTCGAGGTTCAAAGTTCGAAATTCCATCTTGAAATAGTAGTCTTGAACAGAGGCTGGATCGTACCTTGTACAACGAACATCATTAAAAATATCAAATATCAAATATCAAATATCAAATATTAAGTAACGAGACACATAAAATATTTAACATCAAACCTCGAATATCGAATATCAATTTAGGGTAGGAGTTCTGAATCTACTAAATCTTGATAACTGTAAGCTTGAGGAATGAGTTTTTTATCAACCATCCATTTCATAACACTATTAATTTCATCCTCAGTAGGCAGTTGGAGCTTCGAGAAGGAAGGCATCTGATAACTGTCCTTTAACTCAGTAGGAATTTGGGCTTTTTCTAAGAAAAGACTGTGATATTGGTCGGGATTTTTACTAAGAGCTTGTCCAGCTGAGCCATAAACTTTAACGACCGCTTTAATTCCCTCGGGGTTTTCCTGAATACTTTGGGTCCTAAATAAGAAAACCGTTTGCGAAATATTTCGGTACGTATCGTCTATAATTAGATGAGCCCCTTTGGCTTGAGCCAGGGCAGCTAGAGGATCAGGAAGGCAAGCAGCGTTGATCTGGTCTGAGAGTAACATATCTAAGCGCACTGGCATCTTAGGGATCGACATTTTCTTCACGTCGTTTAACGTAATTCCTTTATCAAGGAGCATTTGATCGCTGACATAATCAATAATTGAGTTCTGTGATATCCCTAATGTTGCTCCTTTTAATCCTGCTAAATCTTTAATACTCGACTTGGGGGAGGACAGAATGGCAAACCGCCCTTCTTGAGGGGTTGCCCCAAGTCCGATCGAAGCTATCTTCACATCGGTACCGATTTTCTTTACCAACGCTACAGCTACCATATCAGCTACTTCTCCATCAATTTGCCCTGCTTGCAACGCTGTATCTCGTTCCATAGCACTTGCAAAGCTAACCAGTTCTACTTGGACTCCTTCTTTAGCGAAGAGTCCGTCTTTTTCCGCGACATAGAACGGTAAATTATCTTCAATAGGCAACACCCCAATTTTAACTGTTTTCCCTGCACTCTTCGCAGGTTGATTATTATCTGGGGCCTTAGTTGCTGTGCAACCTGAAATAATAATGGCTAGACTGAGAACCATACTGACAATACAAAATCCGAAACTTCGTTTTCTCATTTATTCTCGACACTCCTACTCTATTTTTATCTTTTCTCATAAGTATAGTTATTAGTTTCGACAGAGAGTTCGTTATTCCTTTTTGAGTTTGTTGTTCTTATTTACTTTCAGAAACGCTCGGCTACACACTGATTACGAGGTAATGCTTAAGCCTCAAATATGGATGAGGAAGTCTAGAGTTATATCTGTAGATTATTCTTTGTTTATAATCGCAAAGAAGTTGTACAGATTCTTTTCTCCATAAATTTTTACGAGGTCTAATACTTAATATTTTTATATTATATTTTAAAAGTTACAGGGAAAAAGGACCATATTTGGGTGTAAAATTATAATAATTGTGCACAACGGAATCCCATCAAGAAAATACTCCATCCTTATATTTTTATTACAGGTATTTTAAACAAAGCTATATTTTTACACCGTAATTGCCTAATTAATATTAACATTCTTAAAAGGATATGAGGAAAAATACATGGCTAAAATGACGCGAGAGATACAAATGCCTCTCTACCTAAAGTCTTTCAATTGCATAGGTTCTGCCTGCGAGGATAGCTGCTGCTTTGGTTGGAGCAGTATCACGGTGGACAGCAAAACCTTCGAAAAATACAGCACGATCCATGACTCAGCATTGAAAGAAATAATCGATAATAAGGTCGTACTCAACCAAAGAGAACAAAGTGAAGAAACCTACGCCCATGTGATACTAAACAATGATTCAGCTTGCCCTTTTTTAACTGAAAAAAAACTTTGCCTAATGCAGTTAAAACAGGGCGAAAAATATTTACCCAAGATTTGTTTTGCTTTTCCTCGGGTGACTAATGTTGTTGACGGTATCCTGGAAAAATCCGCTGTCATGTCTTGCCCCGAGGCTGTACGCGTGGCACTGTTAAACTCCAACGGAATTGACTTTATTTCAGAACAAGAACCTCTAGATGTGCGCAATAATATTTCGATTTCATTTAATACCAATGATCCAGCCTTCACTGATTCACCGAATAAGTATTTTCAGGATTTGCGAAATTTTACACTTTATATATTAAAGAACAGGGATTATAAGCTCGAAGAAAGGATTATTATCCTAGGATTATTTTTTCAAAAGCTTGCAAAAGTATATAGCGAAAAAAAGGTTGATACTATACCTAAGCTCATTGCTTCCTTTGCCCAATTATTAAAGAAGGAGTCTTTAATAGAGTTTCTCGCGAAAAGCCCCACATCCCCAGCAGTTCAATTTAAACTGTTGATGCAAAGCGCTCTCATAAAGCTTGTAAAGGGAATAACCAATCAACGCTACGCTGAATGTTTCATTGAATTTTTGCAAGGCATAAACCATTCGCCTAACATAAGCTTAGATATTCTGGCTGAAAACTATCGTCTAGCCTTTGAAAATTACTACGCTCCCTTTGCTTTTAAGCACGAATTTATTTTTGAGAATTATCTGGTGAATTACGTCTACAATAACCTTTTTCCACTGTGTGACGGAGACATTTTCGACGAATATATAAAGCTCGTGTTTCATTACGCGTTGATCAAAATGCTTCTTATCGGTATTTCCGGATTCCACCAAGGACTTAGTTTAGAGTTGTCAGTTAAGCTGATTCAGTCCTTTGCCAAAACAATTGAACACGAGCCACAATACATCAATGAAACGAAAGATTGGTTCAAAAGTAAAGGCTTAAACTCAATGAGTTACTTATCAATACTCATTAAAAACTGAGTTTGAACCAAACTCTACTCTTTGATTAACTCAGCGTCTTGCCAACGGAAAATCCTGTCTGCTTATTGTTGTGCACTAGCATAAGGAAGCGTAATCGAGAGCATCTCTTGTGGCCAGTCTTAACCGACACCACTTAACTGAGGGTTTGCAGCATCGGAGAGAATATGAATGTAGTAACCCGATGTCGCAACCAGGATGTTATACGGAAATAACAGAATTTTTCCAGGTTCGTTAAACTCCCATTTATGGTTAAAATAAATACACCGAAATCAGACTTAGTCGTCTGATTTCGGTGTATCTTTTTCATGTGACTCATCGTATTAAATTGATTACATAGACAACGACATAATAATTGAGGCAATTATTAAGAATTGTTTTAACACAATAAACCGTTCTTATAAAGATAACTAGCTCTTCTATCTGCTTTCTATTGTTCAGTTTTTTGTTTGGAAACTGTTCTAAGTGATATCTTTCCTTGAAAATTTCCGGATCGCTAACGTCACAAATCCGAGCATGTAAATGGCAATATAGACAAACATCCATTGACTTGCTGGTTTGCCACTGCCTGATAAACTGGCAGCAGACATGGCATTTGCTGCAAGCTCAGAATTCGGAACCATGACCCCTTCCATAGTGCTATAAATCGTTTGGAACGGCGAAACCAAACTAATAAAAATTCCAGTACCAATGACTGAGTTGTTATTCACGTACTGCCCAATCATCTCGACCATTCCACCGACATTCCCTAAAATGTAAATGAAGATCATTAAGATTCCATTGGACACTGCTTTTAAAAACACCGATCCAAACAAGGTTAGGCAAAGGACGGCGACTGGCAGCAAAAGATATAGCAACCAACCTGCCATGATTTGAGAGAAGGTTAGAGTGGTTATCGTGCTCAGGCCAAATAAGGCTCCGATGACCAGAATTAATGAGAAAAGCAATGTGGCATACGTACAGACTAAAATGACCAATCCGCCAAGTTTACCAAGAATATACTGATAGCGGTGAATTGGACGAGCGAGAACCCCTTGAATAAGTCCTGACTCTAGTTCTGACGCAATGGCACCCGATCCTAGCATGATCGTGAGCAGGGCTATTAACATGGAAGAAAATTGAAAACCCATTTTCGTAACCATTTGAATCGCAAAGGGTCTAAATTGATTTCCCATGCCATGAGTCACTGACGTGTTAGGAAAATAATTTAACATGATTGTCCAAAATACCAAGTACAAAAAGGTGACAACACCCATGACGATAAACGTCTTTTTACGAATCGCTTCATTGAGCGTTGTGATTAATATTGCACCAATGATTTATCCCTCCTCGCCAACAATCTGCATAAACACTGTTTCGAGCGTCTCTCGATGCGGTGTTAACTCATAAAGTGTCACACCCTTTGAGATAAGACTCGCTGCAAGGAAAGGAATGTCCTCGTAATCGTTTAAAGAAACGGTTAGACTGCCATCGGCTAGTTTTTGCAAGGATTGGTGTTGATTATTTAACGTCGAAAACAATTCTTCAGTAATGCCCTTGGCTCGGATTGTTAACGAAATTTTAGTCATGAGTAACTGATCCATCCGTGCGGATTTAACAACCGACCCTTTGTGAATAAACGTCACACTATCGCAAACTGCTTCCACTTCACTTAAAAGATGACTGTTTAGAAAGACGGTTGCTCCTTCATTTTTTAAAGCAACAATAATATCTCGGACATCTTTACGACCGATTGGATCGAGAGCAGAGGTTGGCTCATCCAGAAAGATCAGTTGTGGATTAGACAGCAGCGCACAGGCTAACCCGATGCGTTGCTGCATGCCTTTACTAAACGAACCCACTTTGTAGTTTTCTTGCCCGTCAAGTCCGACCAACTTCAAGATCCTGCCAATTTGATCCTTTTTATTGTTCAATCTGATTAATTGGGCGTGGAAATTTAGCAAATCTAAACCTGTCATCCAATCTTGATAACGGAAGAGTTCAGGGAGGTAACCCATCTTTTCTCTGGCAGAGACATCACCAAGTGGTTTTCCTAATACTGTGCCGCTTCCGGAGGTCGGAAATACAAGACCCGTTAACATCTTAATACACGTACTTTTCCCAGCACCGTTACGACCCAAAAAGCCATAAACTTGCCCCGCCTCTACTGACAGGTTGATTTGGTCACATGCCGTTTTATTGCCATATTTTTTAGTAAGAGCATGTGTTTCGATGATCATTAATGAACACTCCTAGCGATCTTGGCAAGCTCAGCATCCGTTTTATTACCAATTAACCCATACAAATTGCCATCTTTGGTCCAAATTAGTACGGAAGCGTTCTCCATATTGGGCATTTCTTTAGTAGCCATTGTATGCGCTTCTTTCAGAGCCGCAAATTTCTCTTCGCCGTATTGACTAATCATTTTCTGACTCATTTCACCCATGGCGGCTTCGTGCGAGTCACCCTTTAAGCCTTCAAGAGTTTGACTGTGTGATCCAGGTGCGATCATATCTTGAGGAATCGTTTCAGTAAGTCCTTTTAAATCAGACAACGTATAGATGTAACCATCGTCTGAACCCAAATCGACTTTTCTTCCGAAACCAACAACGACAGGAAGGTAGATATCCGAATTGTCTTCCTTGATTTCAGCAAGTTGCTGGCGAAGATTCGTTGGAATTAACGGCAAATCTAAGATGACATCTTGTAATTCATTTTTTGCGGCTTGTGGTGCCTCTAAATAGGATTTTTGGGTCGCTAAGAATAAAACATCATCATACTTTGCGTAGGCAGCAGCTGAAGATACCATCGACATTTCGACATCCTTTAAATTGCCGGAAAGCTGCTTTGGACTCCTAAGCGCTTTCAACAGTTCATTACAAGCAGCCACGTCGAGTGTGAACGTCATTTTGCTAGACCCCATCGCTGAAATTTCAGGCGTTTGAGCTGCTAATTCACGTGGCAAACGAAGTTTGAAAGCCTCAAACTCTTCAGCCTTTTTCAGTTTGGTTACTTCATGTTGTGGTTGTGAAACAACGTTGATCGGAGAGGCGTGTTCCAATGCCTTCCCTTGGAAATCTTTTTTCAGATTCGTGAGTGTTTGCATTCCTTCTTGCAGATCCGCAACGGTAATTTGAATTGTTTTCACATCGTTCACGCGGAAAATCGATAGAGCATCCAGCGCTAACGTTTGCACAGGTTTTACAAACGTAATAAGTACCACCATAAGCGCTAGTGGAGCCAAGATAAACAGCTTCCTTTTCATACCATCTAATCCTTTCAGATATTATTTCGTCTTCCTAGTTATACATCAAGTTTATGCCCTCAATGTGACCCACTAGTAAACTTTATTTCTCCAGCATAGATTTCCACGATCTTCTTAACGATTGCTAAGCCAAGACCGCTACCCTGTCGGGAATGCGATTGATCCGCTTGCTTGAAAGAATTTTTCAAAGAATTTGACAATTGTTTAATCATAGATTTTCTCCGCCTTATAACCAAGTCCCCGAATGGTAATGATTTTAAACTCTGGTCTATCTTCAAACTTCTTACGAAGCTTTTTAATGTGACTGTCCACCGTTCGTTCATCGATCTCCGTATCCAGTCCCCAAATTTCAGACATAAGTTGCTGCCTTGTGAAAATTCGCTTTGGATAGCTTAATAATTTAAAAAGTAGTAGAAATTCCTTCTTGGGCAATTCAAGCTGAAGGTCTGGCCCATTGATGCTCAAATTGTCATAGTCCAGGACGATTTCACCGATAATGATTTTATGTTCATTGGTAATCTTAGCCCGTCTTAACAGAGCTGCTACTCTCAGTATCATCTCGTTCATATCGATTGGCTTTACCATATAATCGTCTGTACCCAAGCTAAACCCTTTTTCTTTATCCTCAAAGCCTTCCTTAGCCGTCACCACTAAAATAGGCAGGTTGTAATTGGCGTCTCTAAGGCTTTCAATCAGTTCAAAGCCATCCATTAGCGGCATCATAATATCACTAATCATTAAATCGACCTGTTGGTCTTCAAGAATTTCGAGAGCTTCTTGACCATTTTGAGCTTGTAAAACCTTGTAGCCAGCTTGTTCCAAACGGGCTTTCATTAACATCAATAAGTTTTTATTATCCTCAACAATCAGTATTTGAAACATGGCAACCTCCTTTCAATAACGACTTTAAGGCCACTTGATTGATTCGCTCAATTGAATCCTGCATGTATACTGATAACTTATTAATGTCACTACTCTCGTGGATGTTATTCATTAATTTAATCCCTTTCCAAAATAACTGTTCTGAGGAGAGTACCTTAATTATGTGACTTGAATATGCCCAAATCTATTTTCAATTTCCTAGGCCAAGGAATCAACATATTTCGCAGTATTAGGATGGTATACGAAAAGACGATTATTGATAACAAACAAGAGTCTTTTAAATTTCTCAACTTCTTTTCAAATGTCTTAGCGTGTGTAATACCCCAATAAGTAAGAAATCCCTCTATCCATTAATCATACGGACAGAGGGGCATCTTTTTATTTAAGAAGGTTTTGTATTGTCGTTTCGCATAGGTACCTCCGTGGAACCTGAGCGGTACGACAATATATAAATATAACAGCCCGTTGGACGTTCCGCCGAGTATTTGGTTCACAATATGATCCTGATGCGACGCAGTTTAAGAATAAAGCGAGTTAGTAAATCAACTTCACATTAACCTCATTTCACTTGCTAAGAAAATCTTTTGCCAGTTTAATGAATTCATCTTTATTAGATAGCAACGCAGGATGTCCACCCTGATCAAATATGTGCATTTCTCCATAACCCATTTTCTCAATGAGTTTCGAGTAGGTCTTTATATAAAAATTTGAATCAACTAATTTGACAAACTCATCTTCTTTGCTACCTGTAAGTAACATTTTTGTATGCAATCTGCTTAATGGCTTGTGAAAGAATTTCCCTATGGTTTTCGCATGTTCGTAAATAGCAATTGTGTCATTATCAACAACACTTTTCCAATCCTCGCCTTGCATTGCATAATAAAACATTTTTCCACCCTTATCTTGTTTTGAGGTTTCTCGTTCTTCTACTACATTTTGAACAAACTCTTTCAAGGGAACTTCGCCCTCAAAACTGTCAGCGATTACTTTATGCACTAAATCAGGGCGCTCTAAAGCTACATTGATAGCTACCAATGCACCGCCGCTACTGCCAATTAAATTTGCTTTTTTATACTGCACTTGTTCTAAAAATGCTATTACCTGCAATGCTTCATCAAACCATAAATCTGTTGCAAATTTTTCAACTCTATCTGATTTCCCATGCCCAACAAAATCTATGAGTACAACTTTATAATCCTTTGCAAATGGCTCCACCATATCACTAAACATTTTCGAGGAAGCAGTATTTCCATGCAAAAAAAGCAAAGGTGTGCCTTCTCCATGTTCTTCATAGTAACATGACTTATCGTTATATTTAAAATATGGCATTTATATCCTCCATTCGACTTTTTAATCTTAACAAAATATCGAAATTCTCATTTTTAACCACCTCCATTCACATAAATAACTAGTTCTTTATATTCTACAAATGCCGTCCAGACTCTAATAGAGATGGGCGGCATTATATTGTAGAGTTTAGAATTAGCAGTTTAAGTTTATGAGAAAAATCATTCCTGTGCTGTTAACCGCCCTATAGTCCAAATGTCTCATGCTGTTTTACGTTTAAAAGCTAGCATTGCAAATACATATGCAACAACAAGAATGCCTAAGCACCATGCAAGAGCAACTCATATTTCATTGTCTACCGGTTGACCTGACAGTAGCGCACGGATGGCCTCTACTATCGAAGTCACCGGCTGGCGGTTCGCCTCGCGATCGGCGAGGCCGCCCCAAAGATCGACGACGGGGTGACCACCTACCTAGACGCAGTACGCCGCACCGACCTCGCCGGGGTTCCCT
>Ga0074193_1002448_pt1 | contig 16796 bp, 12 predicted proteins | sample EPASupsiteHSE605_FD_64523 | JGI IMG/M metagenome (GOLD analysis project Ga0074193, IMG submission 64523) | Bioremediated contaminated groundwater from EPA Superfund site, New Mexico - Sample HSE6-05 | ecosystem: Environmental > Aquatic > Deep subsurface > Groundwater > Contaminated ... | reverse complement strand
TTTTAATAACCTCATCGGCATTAAGGATTTGTTCCTTATTGTGCCCTCCCTCTTCATACGGCACACCATATTTCTCAAGCATGGCCTTGGCTTCGCCGGAAAGCATATTGCTGTCGGACAAAAAGGTGTCATTACCCTTTATAACAGAGAGTACTGCCGACCCTACTCCACTTTCCCCGCCTCCGAGAATGACTACTCTTGACATATTATCTAATTTTTAATGTTATTATTGTTAAACCTGCAAGCAGTATTGCAATGATCCAGAATCTGGCCACTATTTTGGCCTCTGGTATCGCTCTTCTTGGAGTCTGAATGAGAGCATCAATTCCCTCTTTTTGAAAATGATGATGAAGTGGGGCCATTTTGAATATCCTTACTCCTGCACCATATCTCTTTTTTGTATACTTGAAGTATATGCGTTGCATCATTACCGACAAAAGTTCCACAAAGAAGATTCCGCAAAGTATCGGAATCAGAAGCTCTTTCTTAATGATAATTGCAGCTACCGCTATTATTCCTCCTATTGCCAGGCTTCCGGTATCTCCCATAAATACTTGTGCCGGATATGAGTTGTACCAGAGAAATCCAACAAGGGCCCCTATGAATGCAGCAAGAACTATCACAAGTTCTCCGGTGTTTGGTATATACATTATATTAAGGTAGTTGGAGTAGATTATATTACCCGATACATATGCAAGAATGGCCAACGTGACTCCAACTATAGCAGATACCCCTGTTGTGAGGCCGTCCATTCCGTCTGTAATATTTGTTCCGTTTGAGACAGCAGTCACAATGAATATTATGACAAGAATGTATATTATCCACGTAACTTTCTCTCCTGCTTCTCCCTTAACAGGTGAAAGCCAGGAGTAGTCAAATTCATTACCCTTTACAAAAGGAATAGTTGTTTTGGTGCTTTTTTCCTCCTTAAAGTAGCTAACCTTATCGGAAAATCCCTCCTGTGAAACAATTTCTGCTCTTGCCTCTTTTGTCATCTGAGTTGAAGGAACACGTACAACTGCCTGGTCGCTCAAATACAGGCTAAGACCAATAATAAGACCCAGACTCACCTGTCCCACAATTTTGAATCGTCCCTGCAGGCCCTCCTTATTCTTCTTGAAAACTTTTATGTAGTCGTCTGCAAAGCCTATGAATCCCAGCCATATGGTTGTCACAATCATCAGCTGGACATAAACGTTGGTGAGGTCACCTAAAAGTACAGCAGGAATAAGCAGTGATACTATGATAATTATTCCTCCCATTGTAGGAGTTCCCTTCTTTTGCATCTGACCCTCGAGTCCGAGATCACGGATCTCTTCGCCAATCTGCATTTTTGCCAGCCTTCCGATCATTTTCTTACCGACGAAGAGAGCTATCAGCAAAGAGAGTATCAATGCCGAAAATGCTCTGAATGATATATACTTGAACAGTCCAATACCCGGAAAGTCAATAGTGTCTTTAAAGTAATCGAAAAGATTGTATAACATAATTACACGCAGTTTTGGTTAAATACATCCGATATCACCTCTTTATCGTCGAAATGGTGCTTTACCCCTTTTATATCCTGATAGTTCTCATGACCCTTTCCCGCTACAAGTATGATGGAACCCTCCTTAGACATAAGCAGGGCAGTCTTTATTGCTTCCCTTCTGTCTGTTATAAACAAGACCCCTGCACGCTCCTTTGGTGTAAAACCTGCCTTGATGTCTTCAATAATTGATTCCGGCTCTTCAAATCTGGGATTGTCTGAGGTAACGATAATCTTATCTGAATATTTGGCAGCAATCTGTGCCATTTCAGGTCTTTTGCTTTTATCTCGGTTCCCGCCACACCCAAACACCGCAACTATTTCACTTTCACCTGCACAATCCTTAAGTGTTTTCAATACGTTTTCCAATGCATCGGGCGTATGTGCGTAATCTACAACTGCTGTAAGCTTGTTCAGGCCCTTGAGATATTCAAGTCTGCCAGAAACAGAGGTCAATGAACTCAATTGTACCAGAACCTCCTCTTTGTCTGCACCAAGCAATATTGCCGATGAGTATATTGCCAGAAGATTGTAGGCATTGTGTTCTCCTATGAACCTTGTCCAGACTTCGCGACTGTCTATCCTTACAAGCATTCCGTCAAGACCCTTTTCAATGATCCTGCAATTGAAATCAGCAAGTGATGTGCACGAATATGTGTATTTGTGGGCCAGTGTGTTCTGAAGCATCACAAGACCATTTTTATCGTCCATGTTAGTTAGTGCGAAAGCAGCAGGAGGCAGATTGTCAAAAAAACTCTTCTTTACCCTGATGTACTCTTGAAAAGTTTTATGGTAATCGAGATGATCATGGGTTATGTTCGAAAAAATCGCACCTGCAAAATTTAGTCCGCATACCCTGCTTTGATCTAGTGAATGAGAACTGACCTCCATGAAGCAATATTCACATCCTGAATCAGCCATCTGAGCAAGTAAAGCATTTGTCTCAATAGGGTCGGGTGTTGTGTGGGTTGCTTCTATCCTTTTATCAAACACATAGTTTGCAATAGTGGACAGAAGACCACATTTATATCCAAGACTGGTGAAAAGCTGATACAGCAATGTTACTGTTGTAGTTTTGCCGTTTGTGCCGGTAATGCCTACTAGTTTAAGCTTATCTGACGGATTGTCAAAAAATGAAGATGCTACGAATCCAAGTGCCTTATGGCTGTCCTCGACACATACGATTGTTGCCGACAGCGAAACTGATGGAGCAACTTCGCAGATGACTGCCGTTGCCCCGGCTTCAATAGCCTTGCCAATAAAATCATGACCATCTGAAGTGCCCCCTTTAACAGCAACAAAGAGAGAGCCTTCTTTAACTTCCCTTGAGTCGAAACAGACAGAGAGAATATCAGCTTCTCTGTTGCCTGATACAGACAATACCTTAACGCTATTTAACAACTTGCTTAATTTCATATTCTTCTGATAGTTGAATTTGGATAATACTCTTTTTTTCGGCAACAGATCCAGGTGCAGGAGTCTGACTCACAACCCTTCCCCGGCCTGTGAATTGAACTCTGTATCCTTGGTTTTCAAGCAAATAAATTGCATCTCTTAGCCCCATATTCATTACGCTGGGTAATGAGTCGGTTACAATCGGACACTCCTTTACTGAAACCTTGTTACTGTCTTTTGAGAACTGCAGCCACTCTGCATCAGGTGGAATTATTTTCTCGCCGACTGGCACATGTGAAAGAAGCTTATTTGTAGTGCTACCCTTGCCGGAAAGTATGGAAGGTTTTATTTTTGGCTCAATTCCTTTTCCCTTAACAGGTTCCTTCCAGTCTGGACTTGATGCATATATTTTATCAGATACTTGCTTGAAAACAGGGGCGGCCCATGCTCCTCCGTAGAAGTTTGCCCGTGTCTTGTTTGTGTAAAGGACCACGATAGCAGAATACTGAGGATTGTCGGATGGGAAAAAACCGGCAAATGAAGCCTGATGCTTACGGAAACCTTGTGCGTCTATGTATCTGCCATCAAATGCAATCTGTGCCGTTCCGGTCTTTCCGGAGATTGAATAGCGTTCGTCGTTGAACGCTTTGGCAGTTCCCTCTACAACTACACCCCTGAGTGCCTTATGGACAGCTTCAATAGTGGATTTTGAGCAGATTGAGCCACTCAGCTCCTGCGGTTGAAACTCTTTCTCAATAACCCCGGACCGTTGAAGGTTTTGTACAAAATATGGTTTCATCATTTTTCCTCCGTTTGCAATGGCATTGTAAAATGTAAGCGTGTGAAGAGGCGTCAGAAGAGAAGCATAACCCATTGCCATCATTGGCAGGGTAAGCTTGGACCACATTGCATCGCCCGGTGAGTGAATTACTGCGCGCCCTTCTCCCATTATGTCAAGGTTGAATTTCTCATTCAGTTTCATGTTGTTAAGCCTGTCAACATACTTCTTTTCATTGTTTGAATAGTACTCAACAGCAAGTTTTGCAAAAGCAACGTTAGATGATTTTTCAAATGCCTTCAATACATTTATAAGACCATATCCGCCGTGTGTCACATCGGTAAAGGTCTTGGTGCTGTATGTCCATTTTCCGTTACCTGCATCAACAGGGGTATCAAGAGTAACATACCCGTCCTCGATAAGGGCAACCATTGTTGCAAGCTTGAATGTTGACCCTGGTTCAGTTGCCTGTCCTATAGCATAGTTGAATGACTCATCAAATTCACCATCGGCATTTTTCTTCATATTGGCTATTGCCAGTATTGCTCCGGTCTTCACCTCCATTACAATAGCCGTGGCGCCTTCGAATACATCGGAAAGTGCAAGCTGACTTTTTAGGGCATTCTCTGCCGCTTCCTGAATATCAATGTCGAGTGTTGTCTGAACATCGTAACCATCCTTAGGAAGCACCAATGCTTCGTTGTCTATTGGCTTCCACTCTCCTCCAAGCATTCTCTGTACTGTCTGTTTGCCGGGTATACCCTTGAGGTAGAAATCATAGCTTCCCTCAATTCCAACACCGGTTCCCTCAGAATTGATGAATCCTATGGTTCTGTATGCAAGTCTTCCATATGGGTTGTTCCTTTTGTTCCTCTGTTCTGCTATTATGCCACCTCTGTTTGCACCAAGGTTGAAAAGAGGAAACTTTTTTATTATCATCAGCTCAGAATAGTCAACCAACCGGTTTCCTATTGCCTTGTAGCGTTTGTTTTGTTTTCTTGCCAGAACAAGGTCGGTCTTGTATGCAAGAGGTGTCTTGTCCATGAAAAACCCATTAAGGGCAGCGGCCAGTGCATCAATATTGTTGTTGAAAGTTGTATCACCGGGTACCAGACAATCCATTCTCACCTGGTAATATGGGACAGATGCCGATAGTGACCTGCCATCACGGGCAAGGATGCTTCCTCTTGTGGCTTCTATCTCTTCAATGCGAAACGAGATGTCATCTGAACTTACCTTAAGTGTTGTAAAGTACTGTAGCTGTATGATACGGCCAACAACCATCAGACTAAGTATGACGATGAAAAAGTATATTATGCTTACCCTTTGAACTATCTCCTTCATACTACTTCTCTATTAATATCCTTTTCGGGGGTTCGATTGGTACTATCAGTTTTGAATTCTGCTCAAAAAGACGCTTCTCTACTTCTGCCCTTTTGCTTTGATACATTAACTTTGACGACTTGCTTGTATAGTCGGCCTTGAGGTTTTTCAGCTCCTTCTGATTTCTGCGTTCGGTGAGCATGCTCTTCTCAATGCCAAAGTTTATACTTATGTAGAGGATAATCAGGATGAAAATGTAGAGTACAAATCTTGCCTGCTGCAAAATGCCGCTGTGCAAGAGAATCTGCCCACCCATTATCTCCGATATCCAATTACGTTTCGCCATATGTGTCTATTTTTTCTCTACAACCCTTAGTTTTGCGCTCCTCGCCCTTGTATTGCCCGATATTTCATCCTCTCCCGGCACAAGAGGTTTTTTTGTTATAGCCTTAAATGGGCTGGAAATATTACCATAAAAATCTTTTTCTACCACTCCGTCAATAGTTCCGGAACGCATAAAGTTTTTAATCATACGGTCTTCCAGGGAGTGATATGTAATTACTACCAGTCTGCCTCCGGGTCTGAGCACCTTTACGGTGTCGTCTAAAAATCCTTCCAGGGCCTTCATCTCTCCATTCACTTCGATCCTCAGTGCCTGATACACTTTTGCCAGATATTTGTGTTCTGCAAATTTTGGAAGAACTGGTTCAAGAGCCTTGTTGAGGTCGGTTGTTGTTTTAATTGCTGTCTCCTCCCGGTATTTGCAAATAAGTTGGGCAACCCTCTTACTGTTTTCCACCTCTCCGTAATTACTCATCACCCACATAAGCTTCTCCGGTGCATAACTGTTTACAATGTCTGCTGCTGTTATTCGGGCCGACTGGTTCATGCGCATATCCAGTTGAGCATCGAACCGGAACGAGAAACCTCTCTCTTCTGTGTCAAACTGATGAGAAGAGACTCCAAGATCGGCCAGTATCCCGTCTACATATTCAAATCCATGGTAATGGACATAATTCTGAATAAATCTGAAATTATTATGAATAAGAATGAGCCTGCTGTCTTCAGGAGCATTGCCCAAGGCATCTGCATCCCTGTCAAATGCCAGTAACCTGGCATTCTGGTCCATCCTTGACAGTATCTCCCTGCTGTGTCCGCCTCCTCCGAATGTAGCATCCAGATATATACCCGATGGTGCAATTGCTAAAGCTGATACACTTTCATCAAGCAGGACGGGTGTATGATAAGCACTCATAAAACAACTCCTTTCCTTATCCTAAAATTTTTTCTGCTAATGCGAGATAGTCGCTCTCCGGTAATTTGATGTTCTGGAAATTCTCTTTTGCCCAGATCTCAATCTTATGATCGTTTCCGGCAAAGACCACCTCTCTTTCAACACCAATTTGCTCTAGTAACCTTTTGGGGATTGATATTCTGCCGAGTTTTTCGTCAGGTTCGACTACTGCACGGTCTCTCATATATTCTCTCCAAAACTGACTGTGTTCACGATTAAAAAAGTTCAGACGGGATTTGACTTTCTCAGACTCCTTTGCCCACTCTTCATATGTGAACATTTCCAGACAGTTGGAGAATAAATCCCTTTTTACTACTAAGCGAAGGTCATCTACGGAAATCACGGACTTAAATGACGAAGGGAGTATCAACCTTCCTTTGTCATCTACTTTAACCGTGTATTCTCCTATAAACTTGACCATTTTAGATTTTTTTATCTGTTTTTTGTCTTATGCAAAAATAAGTAATGTTTTCCATTTTCTTACATTTTTTTACAATTTTTTCCACAATATTATCAACAAATTCATATCTTCGAATTGTAAAAAAACCGATATGCAGAAACTGATACTACTTATGGCTCTTTTTTTGACTCTATCTTGTTCAGAGAGAGGAGTGAAAAATGGAAAAAACGAAAACGCGCAACCAAAAAATGATGCTACTGAATTTGGGATACCTGTGTCGGAGTTTAATGTGAGTGAGGGGCAGATAAAGAGGGGGCAGTTTTTCACCAACCTCATGAATGAGCTGGGAGTCCCGGATGCAGATATTTATTCTCTGACTCAGGCCGCCAGAAATGTGTTTGATCTGAAGAAACTGAGGGTTGGCAATAATTACAGAGCTTTTTTCACGTCGGGAGAAAATCCGGGATTGGCTTATCTGATATACAAGGAGAGCAAGACGTCGTTTGTGGTTTTTGGTCTTCACGATTCAATATTTGTAAAGGTCTACGAAAAAGAGGTGACTACCAGAACAAGGCTTGGAGAGGCAAAAATCACCACATCTCTCTGGGACGACGTAGACAGAGCGGGACTGAATATTAACCTGGCCTCAAGACTTGAAGATATCTATGCCTGGTCGATTGACTTCTTTGGATTGCAGAAGGGCGATTCGTTTAAAGTGATCTATGACGAAGTTGTAATAGACGACGAGGTGGTGGAGATAGGGACAATATATGCAGCCTATTTCACTCATGGAGGAAAGGTTTATGATGCCTATAGGTTTGCACAGAATGACACAGGTTCCGTGCAATATTTCAACTCATTGGGGGAAAATCTTAAGAAAGCCTTTCTCAAGGCTCCTCTTAGCTTTACAAGGGTATCATCGGGGTTCACATATTCAAGGAAGCATCCGGTGACAAGGGTTGTAAGACCTCATACAGGAGTTGATTATGCTGCACCAAAGGGTACACCGGTAATGAGCATTGGTGAAGGTGTGGTTGTGCAGAAAGGCTATGCCGGAGGAGGAGGAAACACAGTTAAAATCAAGCACAATGCAACATATACTTCGGCATATCTTCATCTGTCGGCTTATGCCAAGGGAATAACAAAGGGAGCTCGTGTCAGACAGAGTCAGATTATTGGTTATGTGGGAAGTACAGGACTCTCTACAGGGCCTCACCTCGATTTCAGAATATGGAGGAATGGTACCCCTATCAACCCACTTAAGATGGAGTCGCCACCGGCTAAAAAAATAGAGAAATCGCAGGAAGAGGAGTTCAGAGGTAAGATGAAAAATGCAAAAGCGATGATGGACTCTCTGGTAACAATGCAATACATGGATACTCTTATATTCAAATTGGGAAAGAGGTAATCTAATGTTATCTTTGCCGTAAATAATAATTTATGGCAGACGAAAAGATCATTTTTTCTATGAACGGTGTTGGTAAGATTCTACCAACCAATAACAAGGCAATATTAAAGGACATTTACCTCTCATTTTTCTATGGAGCCAAGATTGGCATCATAGGTCTTAACGGTTCGGGTAAATCTACACTTTTAAAGATTATAGCGGGAATCGAAACTGCGATTCAGGGAGATGTTGTGTGGGCCCCGGGTTACACTGTTGGATACCTTGAACAGGAGCCCCATCTGGACGAAAACAAGACTGCTCTTGAAATTGTACAGGAGGGTGTTCAGGAGGTTATGGACCTTATGAAGGCCTACGAAGAGGTCAATGCAAAGTTCGCTGAGCCTATGGATGACGACCAGATGAACAAGCTGATAGAACTTCAGGGTGAGCTTACAGATAAAATTGAACATGCAAACGGATGGGATATAGATTCAAAGCTTGAAAGAGCAATGGATGCACTTCAATGCCCCGACCCAGATGCATTGGTTAAAAACCTCAGCGGAGGAGAGCTCAGGAGAATTGCACTTTGCAGACTGTTGCTCAAGGAGCCCGATGTGCTTCTGCTTGATGAGCCTACCAATCACCTCGATACTGAGAGTATCCAGTGGCTTGAGGCACACCTTCAGCAGTATAAGGGAACCGTTATTGCAGTGACCCACGACAGGTACTTCCTGGACAATGTTGCCGGCTGGATCCTTGAACTTGACAGGGGAGAGGGTATACCATACAAGGGCAACTACACATCATGGCTTGATCAGAAGACAATCCGTCTTGGCCAGGAGGAGAAACAGGAGAGCAAAAGACGTAAAACTCTGGAAAGAGAGCTCGAGTGGGTGAGAATGTCTCCAAAGGCTCGTCAGGCAAAATCTAAAGCCCGACTTGGTGCTTATGAAAAGATGCTGAATGAGGATGGTAAGGTTAAAGATGAGAAACTTGAAATATTCATTCCTAACGGACCGCGTCTTGGAGACAAGGTAATAGAGGCCGTAGGGGTTACAAAATCCTTTGGCGACAGGGTGCTTTTCGAGGATCTTAACTTCAAGCTTCCTCCTGCAGGAATTGTGGGAATCATTGGACCTAACGGAGCAGGTAAGACAACACTTTTCAGACTTATAATGGGTCTGGAACATGTAGATGCAGGATCCTTTGCAGTTGGCGAGACTGTAAGGATAGCATACATAGACCAACAACATAAACAGATAGATCCGGACAAAACTGTGTACCAGACAATATCGCAGAATTCTGAATACGTGAAACTTGGAAACAAGGAGGTAAATGCACGTGCCTACGTTTCCAGATTCAACTTCTCCGGCGCGGACCAGGAGAAGATGTGCGGAATACTATCAGGTGGTGAGAGGAATCGTCTTCACCTTGCACTTACACTAAAGGATGAAGGGAACGTACTTCTGTTGGATGAGCCTACCAATGACGTGGATGTAAACACTATCCGTGCGCTGGAAGAGGGTCTTGAAAATTTTGCAGGATGCGCAGTTATAATTTCTCATGACAGGTGGTTCCTGGACAGGATTGCCACTCATATACTTGCATTTGAAGGTGACTCCAAAGTGTATTTCTTTGAAGGCTCATACAGTGAGTACGAAGAGAACAAAAAACGCAGGATGGGTGACCTTACTCCTAAGAGGTTCAAGTATAAAAAACTTATGGAGTAATTTGCTAATTTGCTAATGTGCTAATGGGTTAATGTACTAATCGCTGAGGTGGAGCCATCGTTCACTTTTGGAATCGAGAAGGGCAATTACCTCCATTATCCTGTTTGAAGAGATCATTAGCTTTTCGGGTGACATTGTACCTGAAGATAGGGCAGCCTCAAGGCTGCTCTTCTCTTTTTCAAGATCTGCTATCTCAATTTCGAGAGACTCTAGCTCTTTCTGCTCCTTGTATGAGAGTTTGCGCTTTGTTGGTACAGGTGTCACTTTCTCCTCCTCTCTCAGTTGCTGCTTTTCGGCTTTTGCCGTCAGTGAAAGCTCTCTCTCCCTCTCTTTTATTACCTCGCGGTAGTCGGTGTATTTGCCAACGAAGTCCTTTATCACTCCATCTCCATCAAATATAAACAGATGGTCGGCAAGCTTGTCCAGAAAGTATCTGTCGTGAGATACAATCAGCAGACAACCGGGAAAGTTGCTGAGATACTCCTCCAGTACATTCAGGCTCATTATGTCAAGGTCGTTCGTGGGCTCGTCGAGAATAAGGAAATTCGGATTTTTCATAAGCACCGTAACCAGATAGAGTCTCCTTCTCTCTCCTCCGCTCAGCCTCTCAACTTTTGTGTTTTGTATTGAAGGAGGGAAAAGGAACTGAGTAAGAAACTGTGTGACATTTATTGCATTGCCGTCGCCAAGAGTTACAACTTCGGCAATGTTTCTCACAACATCAATCACAGTCTCGTCAGGGTTAAATTCGAGTCCATTCTGACGGTAATATCCAAAAACGACGGTCTCTCCCCATTCGATCTCTCCGTTTTTGGGAGGGATGGCTCCTGTAATAACGTTGAGGAATGTCGATTTTCCGATACCATTTGCTCCGACCATTCCAATTTTCTCGCCTCTTGCAAAATTGTATGTGAAATCATCAATTGTACGGAAATTGTCATAATTATGGCTGACACCCTTGCAGTTGATTATTTTCTTTCCCAGACGGGAGCTCTTTACATCTATCTTGATGCTCTTTTCACGATGTTGCTGTTCTGCCTTCTCTTTGAGGTCATAAAACGCATTTATCCTGTATTTTGCCTTTGTCGCCCTGGCTTGTGGCATTCTTCTCATCCAGTCCAGCTCTCCCCTGAGCAGGTTACGTGCTCTATCTGTCTCTGTATTGAGGTTGTCGATCCGTTCGTCGCGCTTCTCCAGAAAGTATGAGTAATTGCCCCGGTATGCATACATCTTCCCGTTCTCAAGTTCCAGAATCTGGTTGCAGACCCTGTCAAGAAAATACCGGTCGTGTGTAACCATGAGTATGGTCGCCTGACTGCGTTTAAGATATTCCTCAAGATACTCTATAACCTCAAGGTCGAGGTGGTTGGTCGGCTCGTCCATGATTATAAAGTCTGCCTCGTGAATCATCATCCCTGCCAATGCAACCCTCTTTTTCTGCCCTCCCGAGAGATCTCCCATTTTCTGGTCGAGGTTGTCAATATTAAGCCGCGAAAGTATCTGCTTTACCTTCTGCTCGTATTTCCAGCCGTCAATCACATCCATCTGGTGGATTGCCTTCTCCAGCCGCTTGTGGTCGTCGGACCTTAGCGCACTCTCATACTCTGCAACGGTTGATGATAACAGGTCCGATGCTGCAAAGACCTCTTCGAATACCCCTCTGTTTTCGTCAAACCCGGGGTCCTGCTCGAGGTATGCAACCTTCACGCCACTCATCACCCTTACGACCCCGTCGGAATCAGAGCTATCCTTGCCCGCAAGTATCTTTAAAAGAGAGCTTTTCCCGCTTCCATTGGGGGCTATGAGTGCTATTTTGTCGCCTTCGTTTATGTTGATTGCAAGATTCTCGAAGAGAACCTTTGTTCCGTATGATTTGGAGATGTTTTCTGCCTGGAGTATCGATGCCATGGTGCAAATGTACGAAAATGCTCTGGTAGTGCATAACCCCACTTGGCAGCTTTCCAGTTTTCTTCGAAAACCTGAGGCTACCAAGTGGGGTTATGCACTACCTATTGAGCATCTTCACACAAATTGCTTTTCCTGTGTTTTGCGAAAACCTGAGGTTGTTTCACGGGCTATGTGTAACAAAAAGCTGCTTTGGAGACCGGAGAATTTGTATTTACAACTCTACAGCAAATACCTCTTTACTATTCCTGTGTTTTGCGAAAACCTGAGGCTGCCAAGTGGGGTTATGCACTACCTATTGAGCATCTTCACACAAATTGCTTTTCCTGTGTTTTGCGAAAACCTGAGGTTGCTTCGCGGGCAACTTGGGCTAACCATGCTTTGAAGGGTTCTGCTTTTGGTGATGGAATTGACTGGATTAGGCGGAAGAGTTGCTCTACATCAGCTACATCTGTTTTGTATGATTTGCCGTCTGGAGATTGCAATTTAAGTTGTACGATATTTTCGTACAACTGACTTCCCTCAAGAGATAATTTCTTCTTTAAATCACTCCAGTATCGCCTGGGATTTGAAGATTCGGGTAATACCTCAATAACATCAATTATAGAGATATACCATTTTTCTACATCACTATCCCATACAGAGCGCACTCTCTTTTCTTCAAAAATCCTGATGGCATTTTCCTTGGTCTAACATTAATGTAGATGAGCCCTATGCTTTCATGGCCAAATGCTGAAAATCAGTTATTTACACAAAATAGACATTGCTGTCAATGCTCTGATAATTAGACATATGCCATGAAAGCATAGGGCTAGTATCCTTTATTTTGCAATTTATATTAAAAATAATTGTCTTTTGACTAACGATTTTTAGGGTAATCGGTGTTATATATATATAGTTAATAATTTATATATGAGACAACAACACAGATTTGAAGTGTAAATTCAGTCAAAATCGTTACTCCTGCTATATTACAGAGAAGGAGTAACATGCACTTTTTACAAATAATTATAAACAAGCTTAATAAATTATATTATGACAACAATGAAATGTCATAAATTTTAATAATCAATAAGGAGGAGAGAATAAGATTAAATTTCTAATTAAAATCAAATGCCTATGAAAAAAATTAAATTATGCTTGATTGTATTAATATGCTCTTTTGGAAGAGCATATGCTCAATTCCCTGGATCCAGGGCGGTTCCTATTGAGGAAACTGCAAAGAGTAATATTGTATATCAACTAAAAAGTGTGGAGGGCTTAACCGAAGCTCAGATCGATAAGTTGGTAGAAATAGATCTAAAGATTGATAAGGAGCTCCCTTTTCTTACTACTTTCTTAGCTAACAATAAAAAATGGAGAGAAAGGATGGATAAGGTTGGAATAATGAAGGAGATACTCTATAAAGATGTGTTGACACCTAAACAGATGGAGGAGTTGTCCAGACTTCAAAAAGAATGGAAGGAGCTCCGGGATTCAAAATCAAAATTAAAAAACTAATGCCTATGAAAAAATATATATTCTGCTTTATTGTGTTAATGTGCACTTTGGGAAGCGCATATGCTCAACTTCAGGGATTCAATCCGTCTTCTATAGAGAAAATTGCAAAGGACCGTATTGTTTTTAGATTAAAAAACATAGAGGGCTTAACTGAACCCCAGATCGATAAATTGGTCGAAATAGATCTGAAGATAGATAAGGAGCTCCCTTTTCTTACTACTTTCTTAGCTAACAATAAAAAATGGAGAGAAAGGATGGATAAGGTTGGAATAATGAAGGAGATACTCTATAAAGATGTGTTGACACCTAAACAGATGGAGGAGTTGTCCAGACTTCAAAAAGAATGGAAGGAACTCCGGGATTCAAAATCAAAATCTAAGAATCAAAAAAATAAACTTAAAAAACAATAGTTGCAGCTTTGAGAGGGTTTATATCTATAGTTTTGTGTTTTTTCGTAACGTTTTCCGCTCATGCACAGAAACAGAATAAGGGCCGGAACTCAATCAGGATGATTTTGATCGATAGTATTGACAATCAGCCTGTCAATAATGCTGTCGTTAAGGTCTTTGTCAATGGTAACCATGAGTCGCCATATTACGGGATCTCCGACAGCAAAGGTTATGTTGAGATAACCAGGCTGAATAAAGGTAAATATGCGGTAATAGTCGAACATATGGGCTATTCTCCTCTGTTAATTGATATTCCGGACGGACAGAACCGCAATATCGATCTTGGCAAAGTAATATTAAAACAAAAAATCATTGCCATAAATGGGGCCGTTGTCGAAGCAGAGGGTTCAATTGTGCAGAAAGGCGATACGACTGAATATAATGCGAAGTTTTTTAATCCCGCACCCAACGACTACCTCAAGGATTTGCTCAGGAAGATGCCGGGATTGGAGTTGTCCGGAGGAGATATTTATTTTAAAGGGGAAAAGGTTCAGACACTGACAGTAGAAAACCGGCCATTCTTCGCATCTGATAAAACTGTAGCACTGGACAACCTGCCTGCCTATGCCGTAAAAAAAGTAAGTGTTTTCAAACGAAAAAAACAGTTCTTAGGTGGGATAGAAGATAATATCAACGCTCCCATCCAGTTGAATATCGTACTTAAAGATGACATGAAAGTTGGCTGGATCGGCAACGTTACACCAGGTTACGGTAGCAAAGACCGATATCTGGTCAAGGGTTTTGTCGGACGATTTGATAAAAAAGCAACGACGGCAGTCATAGGCTCTGCAAATAACACGTCCAGGGATGCCGGCCCGGGGACAACATACAATATGGGCATGCCCCAGTCACCCCAGAGTCCGGGAGAATATGAGGGAGAGATAGAGACAATATTGGCCGGAGCCGATTATGCCAAATCAACCGCCGGGTCCATAAACAGTATTTACGCAAATTCGACCTACCGGTACTCTAATACCCTTCTTGAAAAGTCAACAAAACGCGAAACAACGTTGCCGGAAGGTTTCAGTACATACATTTCCGAAAATCTGTCTAATACCAGAAGCGATGCTTTTACTTCTACTTTTTCTAAAATTCACAGAACACAACGATGTGCAGACAAAGCAAATCTCTATATCCAATTCAATCCTGTGATATCATATAGCTCAGCTAAATCTGATACCCGGATGACTTCTGCCTCTTACATGTCCTACAACGAGCAAAATCATACCAGCAGCGAATCATTGAATAATGGCGAAAGCAGAAATCTTATGATTAACGCACCACTGACAATAAATAGGAATAAAAGAGATAAATCAAAATTCTACTTCAGTGAAGCAACCGTGTCCCTTAACAATAACAGCATTAATTCCGATTATTTCATCAAGTCATCTACCCGGATGTCCAACAACGAGGTATCGCACTCCGACCAAAGAAGGAACGAAAAAAACAATCGTATGAATATCAACACCAGACTCTATTTTGCTTTTTTGGTGAAAGAGCTTACATTGTCTTATAACTTCAGTTATCTAACTTCGACCTCCGATATCAAGACGTTTAATTACGACAGCGATCTTGGCAAATATGTCAATCAGGATGAAAGCAGTAGCGGATATATAGAAAATCAGATTATCGATAACAGTATTACCCTGAAATATACATTACCGCTGAAAAAAAGACGGAGTGAATATTTGATTATTTCTGCCGAATTGAAACCAACCCTAAACCGTGTCGACACAAAACAATTCTCAGATCAGTATTTAAAATGGGACATTATTCCCACAATCCACTATTCTTATTACAATTTTAAGGCAATTTATTCGGCAAGGAGTAATTATCCGTCGCTCATGCAATTGCATCAGATAGTTAATAACAATAACCCGTTATTTATCAGGACCGGAAACCCAAACCTGCGTTCTGAATATATCCACACACTAAGTGTAGGTAAACGTGGCGGAGTGGGCTACTATGATATTGACCTCTCGTTGATACAAAATAAAATTATAGAAAAACGCACCATCGACGAGCTCGGTATAACATACACTGTGCCCGTAAACAAAGGACCGACATTTAATGCTAACTCTAGATTTTCCCTTATGCAGGTTAAATTAACAAGAAGGATAGGATTCTCCGGGAGCCTCGGCGTTGCATACAACAGAGGTTTCGGATATATTAATAATGAGGAATATGCGTCAAACAGCGTCACTCCGAACGGATCTTTGGGGCTTTGGTACAAATCCACTTTTTTTGAAGCCGGATTACGATTAAATGCCAGATACTCTAATTCATGGTTTTCAGTAAATAAAGTTAAGGATCGGTCAACCTGGATAAACATATTGGCAGCAAATTTGAAATGGGCCTTACCTTATGGATTTAATCTGATTTCTGACTACAACCACTTTTTTTATAGCGGTTTTAGTTACAACAACGATCCTGCAAGGATATGGAATGCGGAGCTTTGTAAATCAATACTAAAGGACAAGCTTATTTTAAGTGTGAAAGCATATGATATGTTGAATCAGACAAAGAATAAGAAGATTATTTATGCCGACAACTTTGTTCAGGAGGAGAGTTACAACATAATAGGCCGATACGTCATGTTCAGTTTAAGTACCAAGTTCGGAAAATTTGGAAAATAATAATCAGCCCTATGCTTTCATGGCCAAATGCTGAAAATCAGTTCTTTACACAAAATAGAGATTGCTGCCAATGCCCTGACAATTAGATATATGCCATGAAAGCATAGGGCTGATGTTACAGAGTTACATACACATTTTACAACTAATTATAAACATGCTTAATAAATTATATTATGAAGACAATTATTTTTACTATTTTGACTTTTGTGCTATTTTCTTTAAATTCATTTTCGCAAGAAAACAATTCGAAAATAGTTCAGCAATATCAAAGGATCTATCAACCAGATAGTCTTCTGACTAAATCGGAGTTAGAACTAAAATATAAACTTTATGATCTTATTGTAGAGAACATACTCTTCGACGGTAAAAAAGTTTATACTAATCTAAAAGAGAGCGATTTTAAGCATATTGATTTGCCTGTTTATTACTATCACGATTTCATAAAAAGTCTTGATGAAATCAATCAGCTTA
>Ga0074193_1002446_pt1 | contig 16796 bp, 18 predicted proteins | sample EPASupsiteHSE605_FD_64523 | JGI IMG/M metagenome (GOLD analysis project Ga0074193, IMG submission 64523) | Bioremediated contaminated groundwater from EPA Superfund site, New Mexico - Sample HSE6-05 | ecosystem: Environmental > Aquatic > Deep subsurface > Groundwater > Contaminated ... | reverse complement strand
GATGTATGTTCAGATTGAGTTCCAGATGTCTTGCCAACTCTTCACATTCATCTTTTAAACGGTAAGAAGAGCCAATCATTCCGCCTGGAATAACTTTTTCGTTGGTAAGAATCACATCCTCAAAGGCCAACGGAACATAGAATCCTTCAGAATCGCTATGAACAATAATATGTGAAAATCGTGGTTTTATCACTTCTTTTCGGGAAAATAAACGGGTGAGAAGTGATTGTTTTGTGTGAATTTTAAAATAGTTACGAAAATATTTTGCCAGGATTTTATCTTCAGAAGCATCTTCGTTTCCGGGTTCAGCAGGAATTGATCCTGTTTCGGAGATGTAAGCAGCAAAACGACGAAGATAATGAAGCCCATCAAAACCGTGCATTTCTAAACGAAGCCTCTCTTCAGGATTCAAATTTTCCGGTTCAAAGACTTCTGGAAGTTGATTTTTAAATAAAACGTCATTTAGATTTTCAAAAACGAGATTCAGATCTTTTAAATCATTGGTATTCTCAGCTTTTTCCCTTGCCAGCATACCGACTTCTACAATTAAATTCATGAACTTATAGTTTCTGATTATTGATCACGATTGGATGAAGATTTAGGAATACGAGGTCGTGATTGACGAACTTCCGGCTTCTGATTTAGCTTGATATTCAACTTTGGGCGCTCTTTTTGATCACTTTTTTTAACGATTTTTTCTTCGTTAAATTCCTGAAGAGATTCTTGGTTTTCCATTGGTCCGCGCAGATGTATAATCAATCCATTGAGGAAGTTACGTAAAAGCTGGTCACCGCATTCTTTAAAATTTGGATGATCGGGTGAGCGGTATAAAGCACCCACTTCACCTTTGGTAATTTTGAAATCTACAAGCGATAAAATATGAATCACATCATCGTCGCGAAGCTTTAACGCTACACGTAATTTTTTTAAAATATCATTGTTGGTTAGCATCCTGAATCTGAATTATATCTTTTGCAAAGGTAGGTATTTCAGAGAGATATTTGTGCATCACCTTATTTCGACACTGGTTAGTTATTGAAAAATTTGAAGGTGATAAAATCAGAGTCATCCGTATTTTTTTTGTTTGCAATGCAATATTTGTCGTTGATTTTTTTGCATACGAATGCAATTTCAACAGGTGAAGAATTTAAAGATGTCTCTATTTCCTGATTATTGTTTTTTATTTCTAATTGCGATACCGGATTAAGAAAAGAAAGATCATTTTTCATTTCAACCACAATATTGTCACAGTTGATTTCGATATAGTTGCACTTGTATAGCTTGTAATCAGATGTGTATGAAATTTTATGATGATATAATTTAATTACCTCTCTTCCAGCAGTATTCCATAAAAATAACTTTAGAAAGAAGAACGCAACACTCCAAAATATCATTACAACAAATATGTTTGAAAAATGGAAACCGCTTTCTTGGGTTGAAATATATGGTTAGTAGTATGGGAAATAGAAAAAAATGATTCCAAATGCTGCAACAAAACTTAACATAACTTTGTTGACTCTCGATCCTTTAATATAAAGAATTTCGTATTCAGCATCTTGTGCTTCAATTTCAGACTTGTTTTCAGTTAGAAACGTCATAAGCTAAAATGATAGAAACAAACTTATTTACAAATAGCAAATTCGTGAATTACAATGCGCTCTCCTTCAGTAATGCTTAGTTTTATCCATCCATATTTGCTATTTTGATTTTTGTTTAACCTGATTCCGGCATAGTACATAAAGCTGTTTTTCCATAAACCTGCTGTATCCGTAATTGATCCGAGATTTTTGTAAGAGTAGAAGTAGAGCAATGAGTATTTTCCCCATTGCAATGTCGAATCTATTTTTACTCCGGGTGAAATTTTTGCAACCAGTGTGTCTGAAACTACAATTTCATTTTGACTGAGACTTTTCAACGTATTCAGAATTAAGGTAGAGTTTGGATTGGATGTTCCGTAAAGTCTGAATTCAAAATCATTGATTCCATCTTTATCAATATCGAATTGTCGGGTTTCGTTTGATGTAAAAGGAATCCATCGTAGTGTATCAGCAGGGTTTAATCTGGTATAAATGATGCTTTCTGAAGATGTATCGCCTGTAACTATGTGGTTTGGTAAAACAGGAGTTGGTGATAGCTGATTTTCTTCACTCTCCTTTTTACAGGCTATTGTCAACAGAAACAGAAAAATAAGATAGAGGCTTGATTTCATGAAGTAAAAATAACAAAAACCGTTAATTGGGTTGTGGAATTAACGGTTTTTGCTATAGGTATTTTGGTTACTTATGAGCTTGTCGGCTGAATTTTCTCCAAAAGATAAGAAAGACAACTCCAATAGCGATTAATGCCCATATTTTTAATAAGAAGAGGAAAATTACCTCCAGTATTGTCCATCCAAGTGAAAGAGAGTCGAGTATTTTACTACCCAAAGAAGGGTTCCATTCATTGAGATTGTGTTCATTGGCAATTAATTCACGCTGGATTGTACTTCGTTGATAGATATTTAATTCAATTGTACTGAAATGAATCTGGTCATAAAGCGATTTATTGTTGAATGTTGCAGCGTCTGCAAGCTCTTGTTGTTCAATAACTTTTTCATACGATAGTCCTTTTTTTCTTACGTTTGGGTTTTGTGAAGAATTATAGATCCATTCTGTTTTTTCTGCACGTTTTATTGTATTTTCATTAGATTCAATTACCAGTGCAACATCTTCTGCTTTAATAATACGATAGTCGAGAAAATCAATCAGCTTGGCAATTTGTCGGAGAGTTGTATCCAGTTTCGTATTCGGAATTCTGAGAGTCATAATGTTACTGACGGTATAATGCATGGTTTCGAGTATGCTGTCTGCACTGATTTTTTTCGTATCAATATAATCAACGTTTGAAGATAGATTTGTGAATGCCACAAATCCACCTTCTTTTTGAATTACTTCTTCAATTTGATATGTGCTGTTCATCACATTTTTTACTCTGAATTTTAATTCTGCAGTACGAATAAACTTGCGTTTTGGATCATTATTTTTTTCAACTGCAGCCGAAGAATTGACATATAAGGAAGAAGAAATTGTTGAATCAGAGTTATTCTCCTCAGTTACAACCGGGGTGTTAGATAAACTTTCTTGTGAATTTGAAACAAGATGCTTGGTGGATGTTTCTTCAGATTTGTTATTACATGCAGCAATTAAAAGTGTTCCGCTAAGGATCAACAATACTTTCAGGGTTTTCATTCGTTAGGGAATTAGGCGTTAATTAAGAGATTGAAAATGGATAAGTCTTTCTTTTTTAGAAAATAACCTTATTAACATTTTTTAACAAAACGCACCTGATCGTATTTTATTGGATAGCGTAACAAAATTATATTTAAATGTTCAACGCTCTGTATCGTTTTCCCCAAAACTTAAATTTGGTAAGCGAAGTATAAACAATGAATCGTTCAAATAATTTGAAACGCAAAAGAAAATGAAGTATGTAATAACTTAACCATATTAAAATGAGAAATATAGATGACTCAAAAAGAAATCTGATGAATTCGTTTTTGATAAAAAAGAGCTCAGGATTCAAATGAACGTAAATAAACGGAAGGAGTAAAATAGAATAAATAAGAATGATTGCTACTACAAAACCATGAGCCGTTTCGATTGCTTTTTTCGGGCAATAGCTCATACAGTGCATACAGCTTTCGCAGTGAAAAGTCCAATAAGGGCGACTTTGAACTTCTTTAATTGCATTAACCGGACAGCTTTTAATGCATAATCCACATTGGTTACAGTCTGATGAAGCAAAATAGGTTTTAGAAATAATGAATCGCCCAACAAAATAATATCCAAGTGATATGGGTGAAATCAACAGATCCTGAATGATTTCACGAACAGCGATGAAATTATTTTTTCCTGACAAAACCTTTGTAATATGTTTTTGAACTCTGATTTTGTTTTTAACATGCAGGTATTCAATGGTTTTATTGTTTAAACCCGGATGAACCGAAATCCAGTTGGAAGGCATATCAATAGGAATCATTCCTGTGATAGCATGTCCCTTAAGCTTTAGGATTAACGCTGATAAATAGAATGTTATGCCGGAAAGTCCGGGTGTAATCCACTTGCCAATCAGCATTCCGGCTCTGGTATTCATCAGCAGAATATTACATTTCCCTTTTGGAAAGCGTAATATAAAATTAAGCATTACCGGAGGATAATTAAATCCGTGTACTGGTGATGTGAAAACGATTAAACTGTTTTCAGAATGGGATTCAATGTTTAATCGGTCAATATGGGCAATGTTTTTGATTTTTACGGAAATAGCTTGTTTGTTAGCTATTTCTGATATCCAGCGAGCAACATTGGCAGAATTTCCTGTTCCTGAAAAGTAATATATAATAATTTCAGAAAAATGAAACATCGTATTTGTTTTCAGGCAAAGGTATTTGTTTTCGATTAATCATAAAAAAGGAGGTTTCCTATGTTGAAAGCCTCCTTGTAAGTCTTAGTTACCACTTTTGTCAATTGCAGCCTTAACAAAGTTTACAAAGAGTGGATGAGGATTTGCTACGGTACTTTTATATTCCGGATGAAACTGAACTCCAACAAACCATGGATGATTTTTTAATTCAATCATTTCAACAAGATCGTCTTTAGGGTTTATTCCCGAAGCAATCATTCCGGCATTTTCGTATGCATCAATGTATTTGTTATTGAACTCGTAACGATGACGATGACGTTCGCTAATATCTGTAGTTTTATAGATAGCAGAAGCTAAAGTCTTGTCTTTTATCTTGCAAGGATAAGCACCCAGGCGCATGGTTCCTCCTTTGCTGCAGATTTTCTTTTGGTCTTTCATGATGTCAATTACAGGATACTCGCTCTTTGGGTTCATTTCTGTAGAGTTTGCATCTTTAAATCCTAATACATTACGACCAAATTCAACTACAGCACACTGCATTCCTAAACAAATACCCAGAAAAGGGATTTTATTTTCACGAGCATAGCGGATAGCAATAATCTTACCTTCAAATCCCCGTTCACCAAAACCAGGTGCTACAAGAACTCCGTGTATTCCACTTAGCTTTTCTTCGACGGTTTGCTCGTTAACGCTTTCAGAATGAACTAACTTTACATTTACTTTGCATTGCTGCGATGCTCCTGCATGTATAAATGCTTCACTGATAGATTTATATGCATCTTTTAATTCGACGTATTTTCCAACAAGCGCAATGTTTACTTCGTGGATGGGGTTTTTTAATTTAAAAAGAAATTCTTCCCAAAGAGTAAGGTCTGGTTCTTCAGTTATAGGTACCTGCGTTTTTTTCATCACCTGAATATCAAGCTTTTCTTCTTTCATCAGGATAGGAACTTCGTAAATTGATTTTGCATCAATTGATTCGATCACACTTGCAACATCAACATTACAGAAAAGTGCAATTTTCTGACGAATAGATTCGGAAAGTGGCTTTTCTGTACGGCAAACTATAATATCGGGCTGAACTCCCTGTTCCAGCATTGTTTTCACGGAATGCTGAGTTGGTTTTGTTTTAAGTTCCTGTGCTGCTGCAAGGTATGGAATATATGTAAGATGAATAACCACGCAGTCGTGACCAAGTTCCCAACGCATTTGACGAACAGCCTCAATATATGGAAGTGATTCAATATCACCAACAGTTCCGCCAATTTCGGTAATTACAAAATCAAAATTACCATTATTTCCCAAAAGCTTGATGCGATATTTAATTTCATCAGTGATATGAGGAATAACCTGAACTGTTTCACCCAGGTAATCGCCACGACGTTCTTTTTCAATAACAGCCTGATAGATTCTACCTGTGGTTACATTATTGGCCTGTGAAGTAGGCGTATTTGTAAAACGTTCATAATGACCTAAATCCAGATCTGTTTCAGCTCCGTCTTCTGTTACATAACATTCACCGTGTTCATACGGGTTGAGCGTACCCGGGTCAACATTGATGTATGGATCGAGTTTTTGAATAGTAACGCGAAAACCTCTGGCTCGCAATAATTTAGCCAGTGAAGCTGATATAATACCTTTTCCCAGAGAAGACGTAACGCCTCCTGTTACAAAAATGTATTTGGTGTTTAACATTGCTTATGATTGTTTTGATTGTTTCCTTTGTCGTTTTGTTTTTCCTTTTTACCGGGAAGATTAATTTTTATCTCAAATCCGGAATTTTTTATCAGATAACTACCCGTTAATGTCAGAATTATGCAAGCAAATTCAGTATACTTAATTCTAATTCTATCGTAGCTTGCCAAGTTGGGTAAAATAGTTTTGTGAACGATTACAATAATAGCCGTCAGAATAATGATAGTCATCACCATAATTTCCCATTTTTTAATTTTTGACAGCCAGTTTATGTTCATAACGTTCAGTATATATAAAAAAATAAAAACCCCTTCGATGCTCTTTTTTCTCCACGAAAACGCATCGAAACGATGAACAAAGAAATGGTACAGGGATATTTACTGGATTGAAAATCAGTTTTGTAAATCAAAACTATCCAAGAAACGACTATACTATTTCCTGGATTTCAAAGGTAATAAAAAAAGAGACCGCTAAACGAAGCGGCCTCTTTTTTATTTTCTCGATGAGAAATTATTCTCCTAAGTATGCGCGTAAGAGTTTACTACGTGAAGTATTTTTTAAGCGACGGATTGCTTTTTCTTTTATTTGGCGTACGCGTTCGCGGGTAAGGTCAAATTTTGCAGCAATTTCATCAAGTGTTAAACCGTGGCTCATACCAATTCCGTAGAAAAGGTTGATGACGTCACGTTCTTTTTCGGTAAGTGTAGCCAATGCACGTTCAATTTCACGGGCTAATGACTCTTTCAAAAGAGTATTGTCGGTAGTTGGACTATCTTCTGAAACAAAAACATCAATAAAATTAGTTTCTTCATCCTGAACCAAAGGAGCATCCATAGATACGTAGCGGGTGGTAATGTTTAAAACTTCCGCAACTTTTTCCTTAGGCATATCCAGAGAATCAGCCAATTCATCAACCGAAGGAGTACGTTCATAGCGTTGTTCCAGCTTTGAACTCTCTTTTTTGATTTTGTTTAAAGACCCAACCTGATTCAACGGTAAACGAACAATACGTGATTGTTCGGCTAAAGCCTGAAGAATAGATTGGCGAATCCACCAAACGGCATATGAGATGAATTTAAAACCACGGGTTTCATCAAATCTTTTTGCAGCCTTAATCAAGCCAAGGTTTCCCTCGTTGATAAGGTCGGGGAGACTTAAACCCTGATTCTGGTACTGTTTAGCCACCGAAACTACGAAACGAAGATTTGCACGGGTAAGTTTCTCCAATGCTTTTTGATCGCCTGCTTTAATACGTTGCGCAAGTTGAACTTCCTCCTCTGCAGTAATAAGTTCTTCCTTGCCGATATCCTGAAGATATTTATCAAGCGAAGCGGTTTCGCGGTTGGTAATGGACTTTGTAATCTTTAACTGCCTCATAAACCGATATTGTAATTATTATTTATTGACTTTCAAAAGATTGAGCCGTAAACATAAAAGGGTTTGCAAAAGTACAACAATAAGCGATCAAAACCAAAATATTCAGAACGCTAATTATGGTATACTTACAACGTAATAATAATTACGCCAGTCGCCGGGGTATGTTCCCGTTACTAGTCTCTTCCCTTTACGATTCAATAAATTTTTTACATCTGATGCCGTTTTAACCGGAGTTTTATCCACACCTGTAATGATGAAGTTCTTTCGTATTCCGGCATTCAACAATGGAGAATTATCAATTGCGCGAATAATCACCCCATTGTTTAATCCTGTATTGTTTAGTTCTTCTTTGCTGAGAGCTTCCAGTGTAACTCCAAGTAAAGTTGTTTTTTGTTGCTCTTCTTTTGTAACCAGTTTGGTTTGACCATCTTGATTCTGTAGAACAATAGAAATATCACTTTGTTTGTTATTTCGTTCAGTTGTTGCAACTATTTTATCTCCGGGACGATATTGTGCCAATATCTCCAACATTTCAGAGTTTGAATTTACCGCTTTTCCGTTAATGGAAAGAATAATATCTCCTTCAGTAATTCCGGCTTTTTGTGCTGAGCCATTTGGCGTTACAGCTCCTACGTATACTCCTTTAAGTTTGTCAATTCCCTTGATTGATGCAATGTTTTGATCAACTTCTGCTGTTGAAACACCCAGGTATGCACGCTGAACAATGCCATATTTTGCAAGGTCTTCAGCTATTTTTCGGGCTATATTTACCGGAATGGCAAAAGAGTAGCCTGTGTAAGCTCCCGTATTAGATGCAATTGCAGCGTTGATGCCGATTAATTCGCCCTGAGTATTAACTAATGCCCCCCCACTGTTTCCCGGATTAACAGCGGCATCTGTCTGGATAAATGATTCAATTGGACTCTCAGTAGTGTTTTTGCCTAAAATATTAATATTTCTGGCTTTAGCACTTACAATACCTGCTGTAACTGTTGATGTGAGATTAAACGGATTTCCAACAGCCAGCACCCACTCTCCAAGTTTAATATTATCGGAATTGCCCCAGGGAACAGTTGGAAAATCTTTTCCTTCAATTTTGATCAATGCTAAATCTGTTCCGGGATCTGTTCCAATAATTTTTGCCTCCAGAATACGCTTATCGTTCAGGGTAACTGTAACTTTTTCGGCATCCTGTACCACATGATTGTTGGTTAAGATATATCCATCTGCCGAAATAATTACTCCGGAACCAAAGGCTGTAATTGCCTGCGGATTGCGATTGAATGGAAGGTTGAAAAATCCATAAAAATCATCATACAAACTTGTACGGTTTTGATATTCAGATTTGATATGAACTACAGAGTGTACTGTAGCTTCAGCAGCCTGATTAAAATCAGTGGCTCCAGGTGCTCCGGCTAATCCGGTAAATGAAACTTGCTGGGTGTTTGCTGCGTTCTGTACAAAAACATCTGCTGTTTGAGAATTCTGAAATAATTTTTGTAAACCCAATGCTGCAATTCCTCCTGCCAGGGCAAATAGAAAAAAAAGTACAGCAGTTTTAAAATCAATTCGCTTCATAGTTCTTCAGGTTGTTTTTCAGGTGACTGTCTTTTTAATCCCTTAACCAATTTAACCCGGGATTTTGTTTTACTGTATCACCTTGAAAAAGGTTACACATTTTTTTACTTTAAACGATATTAGGAACAGTACAAATATATTTTCCAACACTTAAAATTTGTTAAAGATGCTAATTGCATGTTGAAAATAATGATTTTTTATGATATATTGCAGATTATTAGTGTGTTGTGTTTTTGTTTTAGTGTTTTCATAATAAACACCTGCTATTTCATATGCGTAAAAAAACAATGACTTTTTTTTATTTAAGAAATTTATTTACATTTGTAAATATTAAACTAAGAATCTATGTTGTAATAATTAAATGGATTTTAAAAGATGAAATTTAAAATAAACACAATGTATTTAGTTGTGCATTTTTGTTTTTAATATCATATGCATTGTTTGTCAATTGTTTAATGATTTATTGAGGAGTAGAATGTTAATTTTAAAATCGTTATAAACATGAAAAAGTATTTTTTAATTGTATTTCTTTTTCTTTTTACATTTACAAATGAGTTGTTTAGCCAAGGATTTGCTGTTGATAAAGGAGCAATTATTGCTTCAGGTTCGTTCTCATTTTCCAAACAAGGAGGAGATCTTTATGAAATAGGGGGTAAAGGAAATACAATTGTTTCACTTACTCCAAGTTTTAACTATATGCTGTTCAAAAATTTTGGTATTGGAGGATCAGTTTCACTATCGAGCATTGAAAGCTACCATACTTCAATGTCCGAATTAGTATTTGGCCCTCATATCGGAATATTTTTTGGAAATGAAAAAAGTACATTATTCCCCTATTTAACATTATCCTATAGATTTATTTCAATATCAGAGTCATATACTCTTTTGATGGTTCTGATATAGTGTTGAATTTGGGTATAATAATACCCTTGAAAAATCATATTGGACTAACAATTGAGGGAGGATACCATTTTATTGAATTAGAAAAATCTGGAGATAAGATTTCAGGTAATATCCTGATGTTTGGAGTTGGTATCTCAGGTCTTTTCTACTAAAACAATTTGCTATATAGGTAGTTATGAACACGAACTTTAATTGAATCCGTTTATTTTTTCAATTGCAGAATAACCAATGCTCTAAATTTTTTATTGAAAATTTATTCAACCCTGTTTTAGCCTATCTTTGTATATAACATTTGCTAAGGAGGATGGAAAAGAAACGTACAAAATACTTTTTTTTGTTGTGGGGGATCTTTTTAGGGTTCTTCATCGGGGCTTTTGCTGTATGGGGAATTCAAAAGTATAATATACGATTTTTTATGTCAATCAACCCGCTAGAGTCAATTAACAGAGCAGAAGATACGGAAAAAATATCGTTGGTTGCAGAACAGGAAAAACCTTCAAAGAAAAAAACGGTAGTCAGAAACTCAGTTTCAACAGATAATAATGTTGTATCTGCTCAGGATGATGAGTTTTTAACAGATACAATTTATTATACATCTGCTAGTTATGAAGATGTTGAAGTTGCCCGTGATGAACTTCTTTTTATAAATAATATCAAGATTAAAAGTATAAACACAGATTCAAAAAGAGTTGACTCTTTATTGATTGATGATAACCTCGTAATGAACCCTTACTTAAGGGTTGAGTTTTGGAAATCGCCAATTAATTATAGTGGTTATAAGTTGGGAAGCAATAAGTTGGTTTTGTTTGGAGTGTACGAACCCGAAAAAATGAAACTGGAGCAAACTGGAGACCAACTGCTGATGATATACAAGGGTTGGGCTTATGAGTTGCAACAAAGTGAGGAATTTGTTCAACTCGACAAAGTGAAAAAGCACAGTTTGAAGAATTAGTTCTATTTTTGCGTTCTATAATAAAATATTGAAATGAGCCTTGTTTCATTTGAGAAATATCATGGAGCCGGGAATGACTTCATCCTGATAGACAATCGAAATCATGAGTTTGATTCATCTGTTGAAAATGTTGCATTTTTATGTAATCGTCATTTAGGAATTGGAGCAGATGGATTGATGCTGCTTGAAAATGATGATGATTACGATTTTAAGATGCGTTACTTCAATTCGGATGGAGGAGAAGCGAGTATGTGTGGAAATGGTGGTCGTTGTATTACCGCTTTCGCGCATTCATTGGGAATGCTTACAAGCGAGAATGTTCATTTTCTGGCTATTGATGGTCCTCACGAAGCTCAAATTTTGTGTTTTACCTGTAATGAATGGTTTATTAAACTAAAAATGATTGATGTAGAAGAGGTTTCTTCGCTTGATAAGGGGTATTTTACAAATACAGGATCTCCTCATTACGTTGAATTTGTAGACAATCTCGCAGATTTCCCAGTAGTTGAAGTGGGCAGGAATTTACGATATTCTGAACAATTTAAGCCAGGAGGAACGAATGTAAATTTTGTGCAGATGATTGACGACAGATTGTTTGTCAGGACATACGAGAGAGGGGTAGAAGATGAAACGCTTGCTTGTGGAACGGGCGTTACTGCATCAAGCCTGACATATGCATCGTTAAACAATATCTTGGAAGGGGTTATTCCAGTTCGAACATTAGGCGGAAATCTGGAAGTGGCTTTTCGTAAAACAGAGAACAGGTTTAACAACATCTATCTTACCGGGCCCGTAATGAAAGTGTTTAATGGTGAGATAAATATTTGATTATGTGTAAAATAGAAACAGTAAGGCTACGATCAATTGAACCTGAAGATGTTGACCTGATTTATGAATGGGAAAATAATCCTTATAACTGGTTTATCAGTGAAACCTATCAGTTGTATTCAAAATTTATGCTCGAGCTTTTTGTTCGTGAAGCACGTGACTATGATATGACTATTTCGAAACAATTGCGTCAAATGATTGATATTCTTGAAGATGGTGTGGTGAAAACTGTAGGAACCCTTGATCTTTTTGAATATAATCCTATTCACAGGCGTGCCGGAATAGGAATCTTTGTTTCGGAAAAATACAGAGGAAAAGGAGTAGGGACGAAAGCTCTGCTCCAGATGGTTCAATATGCAAGAGATATTTTAAATCTTCATCAATTACATTGCACAATTGCAGTTACAAATAACGTTAGTTTAGCTCTGTTCCAAAATGCAGGATTTAAAATTACCGGTACAAATAAAGATTGGTTAATCAGAGCTGAAAAACTTACAGATGTATATTTTCTTCAACTTTTATTACAAACCAAATGAATCGTAAACGAATAATTATCTATTCTGTAAGTGCATTAGGTGCACTGATTTTACTTTGTATAGCAGTATTTGCCTGGGTTGTTTTTGGTTCGAATGTAAATACCAAAGATGGGAAACCACAATGGTTTTATGTTTACACCGGAAGTACGTATAAAAGTGTATATGAGTCGCTTCAAAAGCAGAAGTTGTTGCGTAATAACTCAACATTTGATTTTATTGCGAGTAAAAAACATTATAAAAACAAAGTTCAACCAGGAAGATATATGCTCAGAAATGGCATGAGTAATAATCAGTTAGTGAACTTGTTGCGCTCGGGAGTTCAAGAGCCTGTGAAGGTTGTATTTCATAACATTCGTACGAAAGAACAGTTTGCAGGACGCATTGCGTCGCAACTGGAAGCCGATTCCGTATCTATTCTTACTATGCTGAATGATTCCGCTTTTCTTGCCGAAAACGGATATAATTCAAATACTGTTATTTCGTTGTTTATCCCTAATACGTACGAGTTTTACTGGACTACAACGGCTAAGAAATTTTTAAACCGTATGGTGAAAGAGTCAGAATTGTTCTGGAATACAGGCAGAATGGAAAAAGCAGAAAAGATGAACCTTACCCCGGTTGAAGTGATTACTCTGGCTTCTATTGTTGAAGAAGAATCACAAAAGAATGACGAACGTCCAACAATTGCGGGCGTTTATTATAACCGACTTCGAAAAGGAATGCTGCTTCAGGCTGATCCAACCGTAAAATATGCAGTAGGTGATTTTACTTTGCGTAGAATCTTAAATGTCCACACAGAGTATGATTCTCCTTACAATACTTACAAATATAAAGGATTACCTCCGGGTCCTATCTGTATTCCTTCCATTCCGGCTATTGATGCTGTATTAAATTATAATAAGACAAACTATCTTTATTTTTGTGCTAAAGAAGACTTCTCTGGCTATCACAATTTCGCAGAAACCAAGGCAGAACACGAAGCAAATGCCCGTAAATACTGGAATGCATTAAATGCAAGGAAGATTTATCGGTAGAATTTTTTATAAAAAGTTCTGATCAACCCATTTCTGGAACTCTTCTTTGTATTGATCACCGATTGGAATCCACTCTTGTCCAAATACGATCCGGTTACGTTCAATAATTTCAATGCGTTGAAGATTAACAATAAATGACCTGTGAACTCTCATGAATTTATCAGAAGGTAATCGGCTTTCCAACTGCTTTAGAGAGCTTAGCGACAGCAATGGGTATTCTTTTCCTGTCAAAAAAACTTTTACATAATCTTTCAAACCTTCAATATAAATGATGTCGTTGAAGTTGATTCGCCTTATTTTATATTCCGATTTTAAAAACAGAAATTCATTGGTTGCTTCTATCTGAACCTGTGGCTGATGAAAAAGCTGGATTCGCTCCTTTGCTTTGAGGGTTGCATGTAAAAACTCTTCATAACCAAAAGGTTTCAGTAAATAATCTATAACATCCAATTTGTAGCTTTCCAATGCATACTTTTCATAGGCAGTTGTGAAAATTACCTTGGGGCCATTCATAAGCATTTTAGCAAATTGCGTCCCGCTCAAATCTGGCATATGAATATCAAGATAGACTAAATCTACATGATTCTCTTGCATATACTCCATGGCGCTCAACGGGTTGTCAAAGGTTCCTATTAACTCCAAAAACGGAGTTTTCCGGATGTAACTTTCTACAAGTTCAAGTGCTAATGGCTCATCATCTATGGCGATAGTTGCAATCATTTTTGTTTAGATTAAATTTAAACTTAACCTTACGAGGTAGTCGTTTTGATTGGATTGAATATGTAAAGAAAAGTTGCCCGGATATATCAACTCAAGTCGTTTTTGAACATTTTCCAACCCAATTCCTCCCGGCTCAATAATTTCGCTTACGTTTTCAAACTTGGAATTATGACAGATGAATTCGATTTTTTTTATTCCGATTGTCATATTGATTTCAATGAAAGAAGCTTCTCTGTTGCTTACTCCATGCTTAAAGGCATTTTCAATAAACGGAATTAACAGCAAAGGTGGAATTGAAATTGTATCACAATCTTCTTTAAAGGGTAATGAGCTGTTTACGACTACTTTATTGGTTAATCGTAATTTCATAAGCTCAATATAATCGTTCATGAAATCAATTTCCTTTGACAATGGGGTAAGCTCATTGTTGGTTTCGTAAAGCAAATACCTCATCATACGCGATAGTTTTAAGATGGCCTTACGTGATTTATCCGGATTACTTTCTGTTAAAGAATAGATATTGTTGAGCGTATTGAAAAAAAAATGAGGGCTAACCTGATTTTTAAGCATGGTGAGTTCTGTGGCAAGTCTTTGTTTTTCAAGCTCTTTTTGAGTATCTTCTTTTTGTGAAAGTGCTTCTGCAAGACGAATACCAAGAGCAGAACCAGCCAGAAGAAGATTCAGAACAATGGAGCCGAGAAACTTCATCTCAGGGAAAGGTGGCCTGATATCTATATTTTGTTGGGCAAGTACTTCATTTACGTGTCCCATGATTCTTCTGAATTCGTCATCCGGGAAAATTCTTTCTACTAAAAACGCATCAATTATAAAGATAAACACTACAGATAGAATACTTACTAACAGGTAAATGAGTTTTTTATTTTGAAGGTAAAGTTGAGGTACAAATACTAAATAACTGATATAGAAAAATAATCCATTCATTAAAACCCTAAAATAGAATCTACCCAGAAAATGTCCTTTATCGTCAATAGTGTTTGAAAGAAAAAAGGAGGGTATTGATAAGATTAACAACCATATCAATAGGTGAATAGTGATTTTTAAAGTCTTTCCGGATATGATTTTTTTAGACATAGGGATTGTATATGTTTGCCAAATATAAGAATTATTCATAGCGCAATGCATCTATTGGATTTAAGTTTGCAGCTTTACGAGCCGGGTACCAGCCAAAGAATATACCAATTGCAGTACAAACAAGAAATGCGAGTACTACTGATGAGTAAACGATAGTGATAGGCCATCCTGTGATTGAGCCTATTACAGAGGATGCTCCAACTCCGAGTAGTATACCTATTATCCCTCCAATGATACTAAGCAACATTGATTCAATCAAAAATTGCATCAGGATATCAATTCCACGACCTCCGATTGACATTCGTAAACCAATTTCACGGGTTCGTTCAGTAACAGACACATACATGATGTTCATAATTCCGATACCACCAACAAGCAACGAAATACTTGCAATTGCGCCTAAAAGAATGGTAAGCAAGTTGCTAATAGAACTGAAAGTACTTACTAATTCAGCCTGCGTGCGAATTTGGAAATCGTCGTCTGCATTATCTGCAATTTTGTGGCGTTGACGTAATACAGCAGTGATTTCAGTTGTGGCTTGTGTCGTCAATGCTTCACTCTTTGCCGAAGCAAAAATTGCCTGGATATGGGTAATCGCCAGAATTCGTTTTTGAACGGTGGAATATGGACCCAGAATTACGTCGTCCTGATCTTGTCCGAAAGAGTTTTCTCCTTTTTCGGATAATAAGCCAACGATTTTGAGTGGGATATTTCGAAAGCGTATAGTTTTCCCTACCGGATCAACACCTTTTCCGAACAGATTTTCGGCAACAGTTTGCCCGATAACAATCACTTTAGCTGCTGATTCAACCTCATGTTCAGTGAACATACGTCCACTTTCGATTCCCATTTTTTTGATTTCGAGATATCCAACATCAACACCATAAAATGAAGTAGGCCAGTTTTCATTTCCGAAAACAACCTGCCCGGAACTACGTACTTCGGGGGAGGTAGCTGTTATGGACGGGCAGCTTTTGGAAATTGCTTCTGCATCTTCAACATCAAGGACTTCCATATTTGCTCCTCCTTGCTGAACTCCCCCCATTTGCTGAGAAGCAGGCATTACAAAAACCATATTGGACCCCATGCTACTGATTTGATTCTGGATACTTTGTTTAGAACCTTCTCCAATAGCAAGCATTGCAATTACAGAAGCAACTCCGATAATAATTCCGAGCATGGTTAAAAATGCTCTGAATTTATTCCGGCGGATTGCGTAAAATGCAATTTTTATAAGATTTTTTATATTCATGACAGTTTTCTTTAAGTGATTTACAATCTATGTCTAAAATCCATTAATAAAAACATAATAGTGAAAGTGTAGCTGAATAATAAGATACTCATGAAAACAGCTTGGTGACATAGAATTAAGATTCAAGATTCTGGGGTAATGCTTCGAGCATTTTACGAGCATCGTTGAATTTTTCAACTTTTTCCTGATGTACAATTAATCCATCCCGGAATACAATTTTACGGGATGTAAATGCAGCAATATCAGGTTCATGTGTTACAAATACAATGGTCTTTCCCTGCTTATTCAGATCTTGGAATAAAGCCATTATTTCATAGGATGTTCGTGTGTCCAGATTTCCAGTAGCTTCGTCAGCAAGAATGACTACCGGATCATTAACCAACGAACATCCTATGAAATAATGGCTTTATTCCAAGATCTGAATAAGCAGG
>Ga0074193_1002443_pt1 | contig 16817 bp, 11 predicted proteins | sample EPASupsiteHSE605_FD_64523 | JGI IMG/M metagenome (GOLD analysis project Ga0074193, IMG submission 64523) | Bioremediated contaminated groundwater from EPA Superfund site, New Mexico - Sample HSE6-05 | ecosystem: Environmental > Aquatic > Deep subsurface > Groundwater > Contaminated ... | reverse complement strand
ACCATTAAAAAAAGCTTAATAAACTTTTAGAACAGAAAATAAAGAAAAGAAAATGAATGGGCCCGCTGAGATTCGAACTCAGGATCCCCGCCGTGTAAAGGCGATGTCATGACCGACTAGACCACGAGCCCTTTTTGCCTACATTTGCAGAATCGCTCTAAGAGCAAGACCAAAATGTCACTAGTTATATATATCTCTTTTGTTAGGAGAAAAACCAGAGGCTATCTGAAAATCAGTTATTACATAAAATAAAACCCTTTTTCATCAAATAAATCTTAAGTTAAACTAAATAAGACTGTTATTACGTTATATGACAATAGCTATATACTAGATGATAATTATGTAATTAAGATATCTTTTTTGTTAATATAAACTTTATCTGGAATATTTATTTCTATAATCATTTATATTGTGTAAATATTCCATTTAATAATACTAGTTTTTCAAAATATTTTTAAAAATGGATATATGTTTATATATAGAGTATTAAATTGAGAATAATCCGTTATTAGCTTCCTTGTTGCTTTTATTATACACAAAGATGAGATTATTTTGAACGGTTAGAAAAGCTAAGCAAAAGATATTTATAGGAGATTACATGAAGTAACTTGTGAGCGGGTCTTTCTTTTATATGATAACCCCAACACCTAACACCCCAATTCATACTCCCCAACCCGCTCATCTTATTCTCATCAAATAGAAAAATATATTTAGGGAACTAATTTCAAGATCTAAATTATACAATTCTATTATACGGACTAGAAAACGAACCTAGATTTCTGGCCGTGAAAATAACTCCGGAGACTCATTTAGAAAAAGCAACTTATTTAGTACAAAAAGATAAAAAAGTGGAGTTGAACAGGTTCGCATCTTAACTTCACTCGATGGTATTATAGGCCTTTAATCGAGAATAAAATTTCTAGTTAGAAGAAAACAAATAAATATAAACTTTGAATTATAAACTATATACTATAGAAGTGAAAAGTTATTTATAAGATGAATAGGTATTCATGTCGAGTGAGCGGGTCTCTTTTCCATAGTATAACCCCCAAACAATATCCCCCAACTATTTCCCCCAACTATTCCCCAAACTCTCCAGCCCGCTCACAAACTTTTCTCAGTTTGTTTTACCTGTTTATGCAGTTCAGAAAACTTTTATGTGAATTTATATTAACTCGTCTAATATTTTGCATCTAAACTTCTTCTGTATCTATACCACAACCTGGAAAAGTGATATGATGCACATCGTGAAGTAGCTAGAAAAAGTGAACTCGCCTCTTAAATAACAAAAAGTAAGAAAAATAAAGGAAATTAAAAAATAAACAAGATCAGAAAATTAGAAGTCGAAAAGTGTTTTTTGTATTTTCGGCTCGACTTTTTTAGGAACCTCGCTAGTTTTGACCTCAGGTTTTTCAGATATATCTGGAATATTTTTAGTGAAGACATCGCAGTTTACAGATTCCTTTATAGATTCCCTGGACCTGGTTAATTCAGAAGAGATGATGTTTTTTATCGGTTCAGAGTTAGAAGAGACATCCTTCTCAAAGGATTCAGACAGGGATGAAGAATTCTCAATCTTAAGATTATCGTGTTCAGATGAACTGGATGTAAGGCTATCAGATGTGAGTTCGATCCCGTCAATCCCTACCTGATGCTGCTTCGGTATAAGAATATCGGAAGTAAAACCATCATCAGATGTAGAAGTATCAGGTATCAGGGTAACAGGTTTAGGAATATCAGGTATCAGGGTAACAGGTTTAGGAATATCAGGTATCAGGGCAACAGGTTTAGGAATATCTGAAGTATTATTTTCCACAGAAGTGTTATTTTCCGAATTTGTAGTTTCCGGAGAAGTCTCAGGTGAAATATCAAAACCAAAAGTAAGGATCTTCTGCCCGCCATGGGAAGTCCTGGAGTCGGGAACTTTGAGACTCTCAGAATTTTTTCCAACTTTTCCCTTAGGAGCCTTAACCGAGAAGCCAGAACGGTCCTCTTTACTATTACCTGATGGAGCAGGAGCCCTGAAAAACTCAGTTCCATCGGGTTCTTCTTTTCCTTCAAGGAGAAGTTCCTGCGCCCCATCATAGATTTTCTGTAGCTTTTTACTGGCTTTTGTGCTTCCCGAGAGATATATTAACTCTTCAAGTTCAAGCCCGAGACCTGCAGTAATTTCAATAGCAGATTCTTCGTTCTTTAACATGCGAGAGTAAAGTTCTAGCAGGTTATTTCTTGAATAACGTATGGACTCGAAGCTGTGTTCTCCAATTTTAGCAGCTATATTATCCCTGAGGTCTCGCTTTGAACGTATCTGTCCCATTCTCTTCCAGAGAGAAGGCGACTGGTACTTAATAAACCCGGGGTAGGGCCTTGTCTTTGAAACTGCAACTCCGCAGACCATCAACATGCTCGCATACCTCCACATCCCATAGTTCTGGCGTTTTTTTACGCGCCCGAGGTAGAGATCAGCACTGGAGAGATAACCAAAGCCGGTTTTGATATCCTCAAGATTTCCATCCTTGGAAGCATACTGAAAAGGTAGGTTTTCATCGATCCAGTGTACAAGGTCTTCAGGACTTTCATCAAGCCCGCGAGCAGCTTCAAGGGCTTTTTTACAGTCCGTGCTCTTAAAGATTCTCTGCATTGCCTTGAAGATGTTTTCCTTGACATCTCTGCCTGAAGTGATGATGTCTTCAACTTCCAGCGCTTTTCTTCCGGCAGCTGCAGCCTGAAGGTCGTTGATTGCACTTCTCAAATCGCCTTCCGCACTTTCGGCGATTTGCTGGACTGCATCCAGGCTGCATAAAATTCCCTCGCTCTCACAGACCTTCTTCAAAGCAGGAACCATAGAGCGGCTCTGTACGGATCCGAACTTTATTTCCAGACAGAGATTTCGAATAGTCGGAGTCAATTCATAAATATCGTTTGCAATCAGCACAATGGGTTGAAGCGTGCTCTTTATAATTCCTGCAATAGCCCTCATTCCACCCCTGTCTGCGGTGCCGTGAAGATTATCCGCTTCGTCCAGGATAATCAGGCGTTTTCCTCCAAATAGGGTGTTCATTGAAGCTGCCGATCCTGCGATTTTTTCAATAACACCTGCAGTTCTCTGATCACTTGCATTGAGTTCGATGACTTCCCAGCCCAGATCGCGAGCAAGAGCGTGGGCAGTAGAGGTCTTCCCTACTCCTGCAGGTCCATGAAGGATCACTGCCCTTCTCTCTGGAATGCCTGAAAGCCACTTCTCAGCCCAGGTCCGCAAATCCTGCACCGCCTTCTTGTTCCCTACAATCTCCTTAAGGGTCTGTGGGCGGTATTTCTCAGCCCATTCAATTGCCAACGTCATCTTAAACCATACCAATAAAAAAGGAACTCATTCTTAACTCTATACATTTTAATCTTTTAACTATTCAAGAGTTTTTGTTCTTACAATCTTCTGCTGTTGATTTTTAAATGATAATTCTAAATTTACACTTAGTATAATTAAAGTCTTTTTGTTCTCATAAAAATAATACTTTCAATCGCCAGAACAACTTTGAGCAGAAAAACTGTACTCATATCTCCTTTCGTCCTGATCACCGGTAATCTCCTTGTTTTTATCTCATCAGTACTTATAATCAACCATTAACACAAAAAACTTAATTTGACTACACTATTGGGATGAGTTGAAAATAAGTTACTTAGCCTACAAATCATCCCTCTATATCGAACATGACTATTTGAAAGTTTTCTGTCCTCCCAAGACGGAACTCGGGTAATTCAGCCCTCTTGAGCGAACGAAGTGAGCGAAAAGGGCACCGTCCTCCCGAGACGGGACTCGGGGGACAAAATTAATTAATGATCGTGTTTGTACTTCTTTGAACTACTTAAAATCTTACACAGCAGTCAGGATGGATATGGAAAAGAATAGCATGGATGCCCTCCTTGAGGCTATCGAAGTGAGAGCCAGGGCTAACAGAGCCAGAGTAGCTATGGGAATAAGGGATCCGAGTCCCAAACTGCTCGAAAGTGCCTGGAAAGCTCAGGAACTGGGATATGCACAGGTCGTCCTGGTGGGGATTAAGAAGGAAATTGATAAGATCGGTACAGAACTAGAAGTAGTGGACACAGATGAGCCCGAAAAAACTCTTGCCGAACTTATGGTTTCAGGAAAAGTCGATGCAGCAATAAGAGGCACTGCAAGAGCATCGGGAGCTCTGACCCATCTAAGAGAGGCTCTAGGAAAGAAAAGAATCTGCCGGCTTGCCCTGCTCCTCACGGTTGATGGGACGCCTTTTTTTCTCGCTCCTGTAGGAATCGACGAAGGAAACACTATTTCAGATAAACTCAGGATGATAACGCTCGGTGCCGAACATATAAAGAGATTCGGAATAGAACCAAAGGTCGGCGTGCTGTCGGGGGGCAGGATTGGAGACATAGGAAGGAACAAACATGTGGACAGGACTCTTGCAGATGGAGAATTCGTGACAAAGCGGGCTGTTGAACTAGGGATCAATGCTAAGCATTATACAATTCTTATTGAAGATGCCATAAAAGAGTCGAACTTTATAGTTGCCCCTGATGGAATTTCGGGAAACCTTATCTTCAGGACAATTGCTTTCCTGGGTGGAGGTGACGGGCTTGGAGCTCCAGTACTCATGGATGATTACGTTTTTGTAGATACGTCAAGGGTAGGTGGACATTTTACGAAAGCTATAATGCTTGCAAGTGCACTATCTCACCTGAACAAGGAAAGGCAAAAGGTGATTTATTGAAAACCATTGCGGATACATGGCCAATAGTAAAAGGCGACTACACGGTAGGAAATCCGAGATCCAGAATTGCAGTGGTAACGCTTGCGAGTCAGATAAATCCCTCACCTGAAGTGGCCCTATGGGGTAGCTCAAAAACTGAAAATCTAGGAGTCGAAAAAATAATCGTAAATACCATCTCAAACTCCAATATCAGGTACATTCTTATCTGCGGGATGGAATCCAGGGGTCACCTGGCAGGCAATTCCCTGCTCTCAATCCATACAAACGGGATTGACAAAAAGGGAAGAATTATTGGTTCTGAGGGAGCCATCCCTTTCATAGAAAACATATCCAGAGAGGCAGTCAAACGTTTCCAGCAGCAGGTAGTGCTTCTTGACAGGATAGGACTGACAGACCTCACGGAGATAATGAAAATTGTGAGAAAATATAAGGACCGAGGGGAAGTTTACCCGGAGGAACCTCTTGTAGCCATTTCCCAGAAGAAAAGACAATCTACTTTCACGCTTCCGCGTTCAGGTGATATAATAGTCTCCGAAGAGTTTGTTATGGACTCGGCTGCAGGAATTGTCTGCCCTACCAAGGATTTTTAATTTTCAATTAAGAGATCTACTTCGAATGTATATTATTCGAGCGTAAATTACCATGTTTTGAAACAAAATACTGGCCTGTAGATTTTGAGGGTATAAAAATGTTTAAGTTTCAGAAAGAACAGGAAATCGTTAACATCGCAGGAGTGAAGATAGGTGGACAGCCAGGAGAACTTCCGACCGTGCTTGCAGGGACTATCTTTTATGATAAGCATGAAATCGTGAAAGACGTTGCAAGAGGCCTGTTTGACCGGGCTGCTGCCGAAAAACTTATAAATCTGCAGGAAGCAAGTGCAGAAGAAACAGGAAACCCGCATATAATTCACATTTTCGGCACTACCCCTGAAAGCATTACCCGTTACATTGACTTTGTGGCCGAAATTTCAGAAGCTCCTTTTCTTATTGACTCCCCCGAAGGAAACGTGCGTTCCCATGCCGCAGAATATGTTAGCGAGATCGGACTTGCTGACAAAGCAATATATAACTCCATAAATATGAGTATAAATGGTTCTGAAATTGAAGCTCTTGCTCTATCCGATATTGACAGCTCGATTATCCTTGGCTTCAATGCAACGGACTCATCCTTGCAGGGAAGGATGGAGATGCTGGAAACTGGTGCAGGCTTGCTGGAAGAAGGATTACTTTCAATTGCAGATAGGTGCGGAATAATTAACAAGCTTATAGATCCGAGCATGACACCTATGGGAAACGGAGCAGGCGTAGCCCTGAGGATGACGATTACCGCAAAAGCAAAATGGGGGCACCCTACAGGCTCGGGAATCCATAACGCACCCTCGGCCTGGAACTGGCTGAATAAGAAAAAAGAGAAAGACCCTGTCCTCTATAAAATCTGTGATGTCGGTTCAACCTGCTTGCAGCAGGCAGCAGCCGGAGATTTCATTCTTTATGGACCTATCGAGTATGCACCCTATGTATTTCCTATGGCTGCCATGAGCGATATAATGATTTCCGAAGCTGTAGCCGACCTCGACATAGAACCTGCTTCCCGTCATCCTGTTAACCTGCTAGTATAATTCTCAAGTTCAGTCTCGGGAGGACGGCCCGAATTACACTTCGAGAGCATGTGACCCTTTTAGCTCGTTTCGTTTGCTCAAGAGAGTCGAGTTACCCGAGTTCCGTCACCCGAGTTCCGTCTCGGGAGGACGGGGCCCTTTTCGCTACGCTCAAGAGGGCTGAATTGCCCGAGTTCCGTCACCCGAGTTCCGTCTCAGGAGGACGGAAAAACTTTCGGATAACTTTGTTCGATAAAGAGGGACGATTTATATAGGTTAGAGTAACTGATTTTCAACTAATTCAGGAATTGATTTTCCAAAAGTTCGAAAGCGAAATAAGTTAATTGAAGGTGCTAAAAAACAGGGGTATGATTTTGGATATTTCCCGCACCTTCGGTGGTTTCTACAGATTAAGTTGACTTTCCATCCAGTGTTTTCGCGGTTACTGAACTTGAAGTAAGCTAAGTGTTAAGTTCTTATGCTTTCAAAACCAAGGTTAACTCGGTGTTCCCTGTGGTTGTAGAGTTTTGCTTTTGTGCTTTAGCTTTTCGGCAATGTCGACACCAAGCCTTTTGCACTCCTGCAGGTCCTTGTCTGTGGGTTTGTGCAGTATCCTGAGTACGGGATCTATGACAATCATTCCCATATCTCGCATTTTTTCGGCTATTAGTATAGGTGCTTCTCCGCTCCATCCGTATGACCCGAAAGCAGCTCCTAATTTTCCTTTAGGATTTGTGGAAGCTAGAGTCTCATCCATGAATTTTTCCATGGGCTGAAGCATCCTGTAGTAAAAGGTCGATGAACCGACTGCAATTGCATCGACGCCATTAAGATCCTCGAGTTTTACGTCATAAAAACTAATAGCTTTTGCGTCCACATGTTTCGACTCGATTCCGCTAGCTATTGCTTCTGCCATAGCTTTCGTATTCCCCGAAGTACTGAGATAGACTACTATCGCTTTCAATCTTATCCCCCACCCTGTGTAAGATTTATATTAACGCCAGTAACGGACTGACAAAAAGTGATTAAAACAGGTTTGCATATTTCCCAAAATTCGAAAAATAGGCTAGACCCGAGGTCTTCTCACTTTTCAATCCTTAATTAATTATAAAAATTAATTTAAATAAGGGTTTCGTAAGGGTCAGGTTAACTTCAGTCAGGTTGATTTCACGTCTGAAAAGATGTTCATCTAAAATCTGCCACAATACTGACAGGAGCTATATAGTTAACTACCTGGAAGGCCACGCTCTCAAGAAAACTGCGTATATTCTGTGGAATTCTATCTGTAGTGTGAGAAGCAAAGTTAAGGCTACCTATGATTTCTCCTCTGTGCTTCATAGGAATCACGGCTACTGCAGTAATTTTTTCATTCCTGATTAAATCTGCCATTTTATCTGAAAAAAAATCCATCCTGTAGACTGGCTTCTCAGTCCAGATCTGCCGAGCTTCTGGAGAATCTGCCCTATATACCGAGACACTTTTCACGAATTCGGGAGAAAGTCCCCTGTGTGCGACCAGATTAATCTGATCCAAGAGTTCATCTTTCAAGTATATGCCTGCAGCATCGATCTCTTCTATCTTCAGGCAGGCATCAAGAATTTGAGTAAGCATGGTCTGAAGATTCCAGGTAGTACTGAGGGATACTCCCAGTTCCTTCTGGATTTCGAGCATTTTTTCAGCCTCTTTTCTCCCGGTGACATCTACGATTATTCCCTGAAAATGAGTGACTTTGCCTTTACGGTCTCGCTGGATAAATGTTCGGTCTTCGACCCAGCGTATACTGCCGTTTCCTGTAATAATTCTATATTCCATCTCGAAGGAATCGTATCCTTCTCTTACTGAGCGTGCCAGGCTTTCTACCACTGCTTGAATATCGTCTCTGTGGATTATATTCCCATAAAGTATTTTTCCGGAAAGAAAGTCTTCTACTGAGTACCCAAACTGTGTTACATTTTCAGAAATATAATATACAGGCCAATTTTCTAAATTTGCAGGAAAGTTTTCTACATTTTTCCTTAGAAAAGCTACTGCCGAACTTTTATTAATTATACTTTGCAGCATTTTCTGCGTTTTTAACGATTTCCTCAGTGCTTTTTCAATTTTCTTTCTACGGGTTATATCCAGTACTATTCCCTGAAAGCAGACTACTTTCCCGTCCATATCTCTCTGGATAAAGGTTCTCTCGTTTACCCATAACATATCTCCGGTTTTTGTAAAAATTCTGTACTCAGAGTTGAAGCTTACCTCACCTTTCTGAATGCTCCTGTCAAGATTCTCTTCTACTCTTTTAAAGTCATCAGGGTGTATGATTTTCCCATACTGAATTTTCTGTGATAGGAAGTCATCAACCGTGTATCCAAACTGTACCACATTATCTGATACAAAGACAGCAGGCCAGTACTTTTCATTCTTCCATAGAAAGACCACTGCAGGACTATTATTAACTGCTGTAGTCAACACTTTCTGTATCTTAAGAGTTTCTTCCAGTTCTTCTTCGCCTTTTTTCCGCCTGGTGATATCAAGCACTACACCCTGGAAGTGCGTAGCCTCTCCGTCTGGTCCTCTCTGGATAAAAGTCCTTTCGTTTATCCATCGGATATCTCCTGCTTTTGTTATAATTCTGTACTCCATGCTGAACGCAGAAGCTCCACTTTTTGCTTTTCTCTCGAATTCTTCTTCAACCTCTTTGAGATCATCGGAGTATACTAGATCCTTATACATTATCCTGCCAGAAGTGAAATCTTCTGTCGTGTATCCGAATTTAGCCACGTTCTCGGAGACAAACTCTACGGGCCATTTATCTTCGTTCTTCCAGAGAAAGAGCACTATGTGACTGTTATTGATCATCGTTTTCAGAGTTTCTTCTTTTTCCAGAGCTGCATGAAGAGCTTCTCCTCTTACATTATTTTTACTGCCTGCAGTCTGAAAGTTATATTTTAAAGTTCCATAGTCCTCCAACTCCTCATCCATCTATAAATCACCTTCACAGGATTCATTAATATCCCCATTTCCTGTACTTCCATGCTCCTGCTTTCCGTGTTCTTGCTTTATATCTATATTTTGTTTATATAATTACATTCCTATCAAATATCAATCTCTCTAGTTCCAGTGTTATTATTGTCTTGTTTTTAGAAACGATAAAAACGATAAGTATAAATAGTCAATTTTTAGTTTCCCCGAGATTAGGCCTTATGTGTCGAGTTATGTGTAATCCCACCCAGAGAAAACTATATATACTAGATATACGGTAATAAGAATCCGTACTCCCGATTTACAGGTAGAAATCTGCAGCTAGAGTAACTCTGGTGTTACATTTCCATTATTACAACACCAGATATAATCTCTAAATCTGGATGTCTATCATGAACCCCATTATTAATCCGATATGTCAGAGTTAAATATCAAAAAGAGACTTTCATCGGCAAGCGTAAAGCTAAGGTGGATTTCTAGAAGAAGACACAGTAACCGAGTAAACCGGCAAATCTGGAGTACTAAAGAAAAATGGCAAAAAACTCGAAAATGGCAAAAAACCCAAAAATGGCAAAAATCTGAAACAACATAAAACCTCCATTAAAGATCTGCAGTAGGGTATGAGGGAGACCCTACTTCAGTTTCTTTATCTACTACTTATGTTGTAATCTGCTTTAAGGGTTCATTTTTCAGAATAAACTTCATTTCCAACCTCACCGTACTGACATGGAAAACTAAACTTCCGGATCCCAGCGCGCCATAAAACAACTTGTTTTACTCAAGAATTAATATTTCCGGTTTTGGAGAGAGGTTGGCAGTTTTGAAATCACAACTTGGTAAGAGCCACTAAATAAGTACTCAAACGAAAGAATAGAAGAAATTGTGAACGGGTGTAACCTTCTCATGGTTAATTTTTGTAGTTTATTAGGGTGTGATCTTGTAGATGTGGTCCAGAGCAGGCCCGTTCACTATGCAATTGATACAAAAATCTGATTGGTTATATAAATATTTGGATTTTATTATATTGTCTTGCCTTTTTGTGAAAATTCGAGAAACTTTTATAGCTCAAATATAGACTTTTATCTAATCACAATATATACTATTTGAAATAGAGTTTTTTCTGTTAAACTCTTCGTTCAGATTTTCAAGGTCATACAGGTTTTCAAGGTCATACAGGTTTTCAAGGTCATAAAGGTTTTCAAGGTTACAATTTTACTTCAGCTGGATTGCAGTTAATTTCATTAACTGTCTTTTTAAGACAACCTTCCTGTACGTGTTCTCTAAATCTTCAGTACCTTCTTCCTGTTTTACAACCTATTTCTCCCCAATCTGTTTATACTATGAAGTTTTTTCCTATCTATACATTATACTTAATTTTCATCACGAGATTTTAAGGAGATTTGTAATGAGAAGCGATATTATTAAAGAAGGACCTGAACGTGCTCCTAACCGTTCACTTCTTAAAGCGACCGGAGTCACAGATTCCGAGATGAGGAAGCCATTCATCGCAGTCGTTAATTCCTGGAACGATATAATTCCTGGCCATATCCATCTAAATAAACTTGCTGAAGCTGTGAAAGCTGGAATTCGAAATGCCGGAGGAGTTCCTTTTGAGTTCCATACTATAGGGGTCTGCGATGGAATCGCAATGGGACATGAGGGTATGAAATATTCCCTTCCCAGTAGAGAAGTTATTGAGGACACGATAGAGCTTATGGTTAAAGCCCATCAGTTTGACGGAATTGTCCTTATTCCAACATGTGACAAAATCGTACCAGGTCACCTTATGGCAGCAGGCAGACTTGACATTCCTGCAATTGTTGTAACCGGAGGGCCTATGCTTCCGGGCTATGTTGATGACAAATACACGGACCTTATCTCGGTTTTCGAAGGAGTAGGTGCTTATAGCGCAGGCAAACTTTCAGAACTTGATCTTAAAAGGCTTGAGAACCTTTCTTGTGGAGGAGCAGGGTCCTGTGCAGGAATGTTTACAGCAAATACTATGGCCTGTATAACTGAAGCACTTGGTCTGAGCCTTCCAGGCTGTGCAACTGCCCATGCAGTGGATGCAAAAAAGGTCCGTATTGCCAAGGAGTCTGGTGAGCGTATCGTCGAAATGATTAAAGAGAACCTGACCCCCAGAAAGATTGTCAGTATCAAATCCCTTGAGAATGCCATAATGGTAGACATGGCAGTTGGGGGAAGCACAAATACCACTCTACACCTTCCTGCCCTTGCCCATGAATTCGGGCTGAACCTCCCTCTTGAGAAATTTGACGAATTGAGCAGGACAACCCCTCATCTGATATCACTTCGTCCTGGCGGCCCTAATTTCATGCTACACTTTGATAGAGCAGGTGGAGTTCAGGCAGTCATGCAGAGACTTTCCTCCAAACTGTACCTGGATCAGCTTACAGTAAATGGTAAAACTATTGGAGAAAACCTGAACGAGTTAGAGATTGTTAACCCGAAGCTCAACAAAGAGATAATTGCAACTCTCGAAAAACCTATCCATGCCGAAGGAGGAATTGCAGTCCTTAAAGGCACCCTTGCTCCTGATGGTTCGGTTGTGAAACAGGCAGCCGTTGATCCGAAAATGCGCATTTATACAGGTCCTGCCAAGGTTTATGACTGTGAAGAAGATGCTATGGAAAGCATCCTTGCAGGCAATGTAAAACCCGGAGATATTGTAGTTATCCGCTACGAAGGCCCAAAAGGAGGCCCTGGAATGAGGGAAATGCTTGCAGCCACAGCAGCAATCGGAGGCATGGGCCTGCTGGAATCTGTAGCTCTGATAACTGACGGGCGCTTTTCTGGAGGCACACGCGGGCCGTGTATAGGGCATGTCTCTCCCGAAGCCAATGAAGGAGGGCCAATTGCCCTGGTAAAAGATGGGGACATGATAGAGATTAATATTCCTGAGAGAATTCTGAACCTTAAAGTCTCAGAAGAAGAGCTTAAGCAAAGAAAAGCATCATTTGTACCTCCAAAAAAGGAAGTTACAGGTTACCTTGCAAGGTACCAGCGTTCTGTTCACTCTGCAAATACAGGCGGAATAGTTGACTGAGCTTCCGATAGTTATTTAAAAATTTTGTCTTGGGAAGAGCTCATCCTTCCTATTTTTTAATTTTCTCTAGCCTTAACCATTTTTGAAGTTATAGAAATTCCACAAAAGTTGTAATAAATTCGGAAATATGTTAAGCAAATTAAAGATTCGAGAGTCAACCCTCTTAGCTTAACTCATTGTCTTCATTATGATTAAGCTGTCCTTATCGCAACCACTGGGCCGCAACCGTTGGGCCGCAACCGTTGGGCCGCAACCGTTGCGCCGGTTGATCACGCCGTTACCAGGGGAAGAATTTCATGCATTATTTTCGCTCAAGCCTTTTTAAAAAAGGCTTGTGATCGCGCCGTTACCAGGGGAAGAATTTCATGCAATATTTTCGCTCAAGTCTTTTTTAAAAAAGGCTTGTGATCACGCCGATACCAGGGGAATTTCATGCATTATTTCGCTCAATCCTTTTTAAAAAAGGCTTGTGATCACGCCGATAGGGTTTGGGATAAGGTTCTCAAATCCAGACGGTTCTCGGGTTTTCGATAAAATTTTTTCTCAAAAGGTTTTCGCTCAAGCCTTTTTTTAAAAGGCTTGCGGGCAAGCAGTTTTTTAAAAAGGCTTGCGGGCAAGCAGTTTTTTGAAAAGGCTTGATTTACTCATGTGGTATTTGGGTAACCTGAGTAGAATGCTTGAGCAATTCATCAAAAAGCTCATTTCCAAACTTGAGAGCTGAAGGCTCGTAACTTATCAAGCTTTCCCTATCGAAATGCTTCTGGCTTTTGGGGAAGAGGGAAATCATGACGAAACTGTCAGTTACGATAAGATTTGCAATTTTGAGTTCTCCCGAGTAAAGGAAAAACTTCACGTTTTCAAAGGCCAGCATATTCTGAAAGTCCTCGAGGTAATCCTTAGAATAGTGCTCAAAAACAGGCCCGGACATAAGAAAAGAGAGTTTGATTCCGTTTCTGGTAAGTTCCTGGTATATGGAGATAAGCGAGGGATCAAAATAGGCTATACACTCAAGAATATAATTTGACTTAGAGAGGTTTTCGACTATCTCCGGATCAAGCTCGAACATCCTGTCCAGATCAGGCTGGATCAGTTTACACTTTTTGAGCTCTCCAAGACGCCTTCGGAAAAAAGAAGGAATTCCTTGAAGGTCTCTTTCAGCCCAGTAGTCAAAGTTGTCCTCAAAGACGTCAATTACGCTGACAAGAGGCTGCATCTTTTCAACAAGGACTTTTCCTATAAGCGAGAGGGTGTAGTTTTTGTCTTCCTGAACTACCAGGGATTTTTCTTTTAATTTTTTTATCTGAGGCAAAATGGCAGTGGACGTTACCTCAAGGGCTTTTTTGATTTCATCTATATTTTTCGGCCCGTCTTTCAGAAAGAGCAATAACTGCTTTCGCTTGTCGGAAAGAAAAATCAACTCTAGAAGTTCTAATTGCAACCCTTCAATCTCCTATCGAATTTTATGTAACTAAAGAGATTAAAGCTGTCAAAGGTATATAAGTTACTATTGTTTCTGACTTTTTGTCTATAACCTATACAATAATTCAAAAATATTTCTCCAGATCTGGAACTATGGATAATCATGAGTTTCTTATCACTGGAAATAGTTCTAAAACTCGCATATGTTTTAAGTATGAAGCTTGCTTTGGGATGAACTCTTAGGTAAGTTCACCAGATAAACTATTATATTGTCGAAAGGAATGAGGAGTTTTTTCCATATCGTGTCTCGATATTCTGAATTGAGTAGGAAAAGAGTAGTAAAAAATATCAATTTTAAAAAAGGAATGTAATAAAACAACTAGTGTCAAGTCAATCATCAAGGATTCAATGATCCCTAATAACTGCACTGGATTTTATACGACATTTTGTGTTTGACTCGAAACTAGTAAGAAAAAAACTAACAAAAGTAGCTAAACAAAAATGGCTAATAAAAGTAGCTAACAAAAATAACTAGTAAAAACAACTAATAAGGTAAAAACAACTAATTAGATAAACAATAACAACAGAAGAGAATTGTGAACCAAAAAACATATGGAGTCTCCCTGTCCTGGAAAGCTCACGCTACTGCCCAGGATCAGGGAACCTACTCAGGCTCCTTAAACTTAATATTTAAGCTGGAATCTGGATAATAGAGGATATTCTCAAAGGTTTGATACTATTAATATGGTTTTACCTGTACTTAAGAATCCGGTGGAAGTCCGGCTTGATACTTATTCAGGCAGAAGCTTCCTTGGTCAGGATATAAGCAACCATTTCAGGATTAAGTTTGCTTTCCCTTGCAACCTTTTCTTCGATTCTCTCAGCAGGTGTCCCCTCAGATTTTAACTCCCTTATTTTCTCAATGACTGAGGAAGGAATACTGTAGTACTCGTTAATGTCCTTTCTGTGACCCCATACATCGCCTTCGATAAGCTGGATTCTCTGCATCTCAAGGAACATTTCTATAGATTTTGAAACCGTGCGCCTGTAAGATTTGGGCAACTGAATTACCTCAATTTTCGGGCAGGTTTCAACGAGTGCAAAAATATCCTTGTTCGAAGGCCTGAAGGCCAGATGAACAACACGTTCATTAGGATTGAGAGTGAATATTTCCTCTCTAGAACTAACTACTCTAATTTTCATGTATGTAATTCCCCCACTATAAAGTTTCTATTTTTTACCTCAATATAAACTACTTATACTTATTATAAATATTTGTCTGCCCGCACTTTTATTTTTTACGCAGTTACTCAGTCTTTGATATCCGTTCCGGTCCTCATAGAGGCCGTTAAAAGCCTGGAAAGAATAAGACCTATAAAAATAATCATAAATCAGAAATTTTAGTCCTCGCGAGAACATTCTCAGCAAAGAAATAAAAGAAAAAAACAAAAACCTGTCCTGAACGTGTCACTAAACGCGCTCCTGAACGCATTCCGGAACATGAGACTAAACGTGCCCCTGAAAGTGATACTAAACGTACCTCTGAAAGTGATACTAAACGTATCTCTGAACGTGATACTGAATGTATTCCTGAACGTGCTCCAAACATAGATAAACTATACTCACAAAGTTTGAGAAATGTTCTGGAATACAGCATAGAGAGTACAACCATCCAGGACAAAAAAACTTAGAAGGAAAAGTCTACCTTATACTGCTGTTATATGACACTTAATGTTAGGTTATCTGGCAGCTTCATACTTCAGAGGAAGAGCGAGATAAATCCAGAAATTGAAAGAAAAAAACAGAAAATAATTTAGGAAGAAAGATATTTTATAAGATTTACAACTGCTCTAGAAAGGAAAAAAATAAGGACTGAGGTTACCTAATGCTGGAAAAAGTAAGGTATCAGCCTGCTGCTTGTATCTTTTTCCGGTTAACTATTAGCACAAACTTTACAGTAAACTTTGAATTTCTGACCTTTTTTAACTAAAAAATAATTCGGAGATTCAACACTCAGTCAGATGGATACGTTAGCACTTTAGAGTCCTAAGATAAGAATAAGTTTTCTGATTTTGTTTTCTAAAAAGATCAGGTTTCTATTGACTATAAGCTTTTTCAGCTCCTGATAGACACCTATAGAGAATTGAAGCTGGAAGTACAGCATTGGAGCCTGTCGTTGAAGTAAGGTAGTATAACGTATTATATATTTCAGGTATACCCTAAAAAGACCAGTTGATCAAAGACATTACAATCCGCGAATACTGCATCCGTATAGGGCCCTAGTACTGCGATTCTGAATTAAGCTCATAAAACATGACTTTAGAACCGGTCTGTAGATCACATATTTTTCCAAGAAATAAGGAATTGATTTTGGAATCAGAGCACAGGTTATGTACTGCACGAGAAATCCGAAGGACCGGAAAAGTGTATGCAGGCATCTCTATTCGAAATACGCCAAGATATTCAAAAAGACTATAAAGATTATAGGCAGAGTCTTATAGACTGGATAAGAAGCTCTGAGATTGCGCCTGTCAGCAGTTCAAGAAAGTAGGTTTAAACCTGAAATAGGCAGGTTAAACCTGAAATAAACTGCTTTTTGAAATTAATTATGCCAAAATATTCAGGCAAACGGGTGTTTTGCGGAATCTTTTTTAGTAAGTGCTTCTTCGACAGTTGGCTTGCCTTCCATAGCTCTTGCTATTGCAAGCTTTGTCGCTTCATAGTTAAATTCGTAAACTTTGTCCTTATCTTTAGCATCCCATTCAATAAATACTGAAACGATAATAAAAGTGTCATCAGCCTGTTCTTCAGGGAGCACACCATCAGCCACGGAATCCATAACTGCCTTTGCAACTGCAGCCTGAGCCGGCCCGAACATAAGGGCAGCTTGCGATACGTTTTTTATAGTTACCTTATTTACAAGCAGAGTCACAGGTTTGGGCTGGAGATTTGGTTCCAGGACTGCAAGAAGTGGGGTATGACCCTGCCTGGGCATTGCAAGTGAATTCAT
>Ga0074193_1002441_pt1 | contig 16822 bp, 18 predicted proteins | sample EPASupsiteHSE605_FD_64523 | JGI IMG/M metagenome (GOLD analysis project Ga0074193, IMG submission 64523) | Bioremediated contaminated groundwater from EPA Superfund site, New Mexico - Sample HSE6-05 | ecosystem: Environmental > Aquatic > Deep subsurface > Groundwater > Contaminated ... | reverse complement strand
ATATTTTGTTAACTTGGACATAGCCTTTCAATCTCCTTTGCAGATTGTGGGTTAGGCCCGGTTGGGAAGTACCATTTCCCTGCCGGGCTGTTTTTTTAGTGCTTAGCCTTCGGATTCATCGGCGGGCAAATCCGCTGTGCCATTTTTCATCCACTCGGCAATGGCGTCTGGATGAACAAGCCAAGACTTGCCTCCCTTTACCGCCTTAATCTTGCCACTTGTGACCAGCGCCCGCACGGTGGTATGGTGCATCCTCAGAGCTTGGGCTGCCTCTTCGATTGTGTATCCTATCGTTGGTATTTCTCTGTCGCTTGGCATACTGTTCGCCTCCTTGACAAGACAATAAAATTATGCGATACGATAGTCAAGCATATGTGAAACTAAAATGAAAATATAATGAAGCTATAAAATGAAAGTTTACATATTACCCCTTATGAGACATGGCCCAAAAACAAATATTCAATGATTATCGCTGTTTCACAAAGCAGCCCTGCGCACAAAAAGTCATTGTGCTACGAAATATGTGTAGCGTGTCACGCTATTTTCTGTGAAACAATTTTGCCGGGCAGGGATAAGCCTTGTCCACCAGATGCCCACCAATTGCACCCAACGGCTGGCAAATGCCTGCAATTGCTTGCTTTTAGTTGCCCATCGGTTGCCCACTTCATGCGCGGCCTGTTGGGCTTCTGGGGTGATGGAGGCCACCTTTATGGCGCGGTGGACGTCTTGCTGTGAAAGCCCAAGCTGTCTTGACGCTTCCCTTTCACCACCTCTTGGTCGGCCCCCAGATGGTTTTGAACCAAGTTGGTTCAAAACCTCCGGCTTCCCAACCAGCCTGCACCACTCCGCAACCAGCTTGTCACGCTCCATCTGCGGCAACATACTGAAATTATTCAGACCAAGAATTTAAAGCATGGTTGTATGTGTGCATGAAGTGCGTAACTAGCTGTAATTATTCAGACCACTTATTTTATGAGGGGTCACATCCGTTGTGATCCCCAAAGGGGGTGCGCGGTTTTCGGCCTAAAACTATCAATAACATACTGTTATTATTTGGCTTAGGGGTGCGCGCATTTTGCTGCTTTTTGAGCTGGTAGGGGGTCTATTCTGTCCAGCCCCCCCCAAAGGTGCGGCAAGTTGCCGCACCCAACATCACTAATAATGACGTTGCCCATATGCCCACGGTATCTATAGGGTATCCAGATTGTATCCCGCCTGTATGTGCCGCTCATATTTCGATTCTAAGGCGTTAAAATTTCGCCCCCGACACTTGCCCCACATTTAAGCGTAAAGTGCGGCTGGCGGGCTATGTGGGGCTTATAAGCCGTAAAATGAAAAGCCGCCCATTTCTGAGCGGCCTTGTGTGTGGCTTTATTCATGCCTGCAACTGCACCATGTATGCTTGAAGTGAAAAACTACCTTATGGGGCGCTCAACCCCGAAATTGGGGAGAACTCTCTTTTGCTTTTCGGGCTCTGCTTTTGCAAACTTTTCTTGTGCAGTCTTGGCTTTTTCTTCCATGCTGGCGCGATTCTCAATAAACCACTGTTCCGATGTAGGGCCAGTCACTACCCATTCGCACTTTGCAAGGTCTTTTTTGAAGCTGTCGCTTTGGATTTTATTTAGATCCTGCGGCAGCAGTGAAAACCGCGCCTTCATAACGCCCATGTTGGGGTCAACTTCAACGTAGTATATTTTCCCAGGGTCAAGTGTCGCTTCGAGCATTGATGCAGACTCTCCGCCTACAAAAAATAGGTGCTTCCCCGGTATTGTTTTATACAGAATTTTTGTCCAAGCACTTGATATGCCGATGAACTTGACGGAGTTACCCACAGACTCCCCAAGTGGAGCTTGAACACCACCGCCGAAGGATGTGACGCGCATGAAAACAACTGACGATTCATTTTCCGATGGGGTTTCATTGACCGCGCTTGGGTCAACAACCTGCATGTGCTTACTCGCGCATCCACTTACCACCATCAACAGCATGATTGAGCACAGGATTAATAACGTTTTTCTCATGGTTCCCCCCTTTTTTGTTTTTGACTACCAGCATCAAGCAAGTGTGGCAACGGCCCGCGTTCCCTTTTTTGAACTGCGGCGCTGCGAGGTGGGGAGAATTGCCTTGCAAGAAAAAGAGCCGGGCAGTTCTTCACCACCCGGCCATATGCACAGCACTTTATTTCCTACGCCTGCTGCACGGCTGCAAGCCAATCAGCCTCAGACCTCATGCCGGGGGTCAGCAAAAGGCCATCCCAAGGGCCGCGCTCGTCCATGAAGTTGAAAAGCTCCTCTTGGGTGTCAAACTCTTTGCGCCCTCCATCTGGCAGGTCAACGGCGTAGTTTTCACCCGGCAGGAAAGGGCAAATTGCAACGCCAATGGGGGCAGGCCGGGACTTTTCAGCATGTACCACCTCCAAGGCCTCTAGCCGTCTTGTCAGGCTGCGCATGGTGCTTTCTCCTGCACGGTTGCCCCCCGCCGTCCATCTACCACCAGCACAAGAATACACCGCATTCCCAAAGCCTCGGCGCGGGCCTCAAGCGCAGCGGCATCAGCAAAGGTTTCTGGTTCCATCGGGTGTGGCATGTCGGCGCGGATAACGCCATCAATGCCACGAATTGCCACAATTGCAGGCCTGGGCGATTCCTGCCCTTCATGGAGTGTCTCAAGGGCTGAAAGGCGTGCAATCAGGGATTTGCTCATGGTGTTTATTCCTTCTGTTTAAGGGCCGATTCTAGGGCTTGAATGCGGGCTTCCAAGTCTGCCAGCTCTTTAATTTTGGCCGCCGTTAGGTGCGCCCCCATTGCGGTGCTGGCGGTGTCTGCATCAAGTTCGCCGCTTGCCATTGCATCAAGCACCCCGGCAGGAGAAGAGGGCAACGGCTGCGGAATGCTCACAGCCTTGGTGCGTGGAATCCCAAGCTGAACAAGCAGCTTGATTGCGTCCATATCGCCGCCCTCGGCTGCCTCCATTAACAGGGGTAAGCCTTTTTCCTCTGCCCATTCCCTTGCCATCAACAGCGCACGGCAGCTTGCGCCCGGCTTTGGGCCTGACGGATTACCGGATTGACCGGGTTTCCATCGGCCCTTTGCATCCCGCGCCTCCTGCTGTTCCGTGCCGTGGCAGGGTTTACCGCTCATAAATCCGACACCGCAGTTGTTTGCCAAGCGAGCGGCCCAAGTCTTGCGCACGCCGTTCCAGGGCAGGAAGTGAGGGTTCTGCATCAGGAGAGAGCCACCGCGCTATACTGCTCTCAACCTCGCGTCCGTTGTGGTCGCTGTTGACTTCATAAATCTCACAATATTTTTGGGGGTCGCCATATGCCATAACTTTTTATCCTTTAAATATAGTGTGTTAAGCTGCGGCGCCATGCGCTTTAACCAGCGCGGCCAGCCGGGTTTGCTGTTCCTTCAAAAACTTCTCTAGCAGGCTGTGAACCAAGTACTCGCCACCTTCACGGCTTCCGCACCAGTGGACATGCAGGCCGTAGCGAATCGACCACGCGGCCAGAGTTTGCAGCAGGCTTTGCGGGGTCATGGCGCTGCGGTAAGAGTGGTTGCGCACATCGGCCATGCTGGCCTCGATCACCAACCCGAAATATTCCAGCCCCCGGCCTCTCTCGCATTCGCGCTGAAACCGCTCCCTTCCTGCCGTGAGCGTCCCGCACAGGTCTGAAAGGCTCTTTCGTTCAAGGGCAATGCGATCAGTCAACCCGGCAAGGGAGTAATCACCCGTTTGCAGTGTGCCGACTTCTACGGTAACGCCCGCATACTTGGTGGCATTGAAGGCATAGGGGGCCTGTTCTCGGCTGTCCTGAATTATTCTCATACGTCCCCCTATTGCTCCCGCGCATTGTCCCAAAACGCCTGTTCTTCGCGGAGTTGGTGCAGTGCCTCTGCCAAAAGGTCACGAAGCCCAATCTGGCAATCTCGCCTTACCCCGTCTGTTCCCGACAGTATTTCTGCATGGAATGCGTTAATCGCTGTGCACATGCTATTGAACAAATCTTCCTTGCTGCGTGGTGCAAACTGGAAAGAGGGGTTGCCCTGGCCATCCAACCACAATCTTGCTGCGATACCGTTGTTATTGTCTGATTTCATGGCCCTACCTCCTCGTTACCTGTTGTTTGCCGCCGTTACTGACTCCGCGCACTACCCTGTTTAGCGGTGAGCCCGGGGTAAGAGCCTGTTTTGCAGCCGCGTCACCGATCATCACGTCTATGGTCTTGTTCCCGTAATTGTCGGTCTTGGTGCGCTGCGTGACCTCTTCGCCGGAAGCGTTGATAATATTAACATTTACCTGTGACTCACTCCGTCCACCGCCGCCAGCCATCGGCAAGGCCCTTACCCCAAGATCACCAGTAGCCGTGCGGGTGAGTGGCATAATGGCTTCTGGGCCAGCCTCACCCATCAGGCCGCCGCCGCTTGCAAATGGGTGTAGCTGGTTGAAAGAAAACACGGTCGGTCTTGTCACTACGCTGTTGCGGTAGCCTGAAATGTCACCGCCGGACATAACCCCGCCATGCGCAAAGAACATACCGCCGCCCATAAACCCGCCAAAAATGCCGCCCATAAGCCGCGCCATTGCTTGCTGGATCATCATTTTGATGAACATGCGCTCAATCGATTGGCCAAGCCTTTCAAGATCAAGCTCACCCGTCATTACGAAGTCTGTCAGCACGTCTGACGTTTGGTCCATTGCAGAGGTGAACGTGGTTTCAAACTGCTTTGCGAGGTCTGTCGATTCGGAAACCCAATGGCGCATACCGCGCAGAATACCGGAATATGGGTCACGGGCGGATTCAAGGCGCTTTAACGCGCTCCACTGCCGAACTAGTTCCTCTGAAACGCCCGCGCTACGAAACTCCTGCCCCTGCTTGCGTATGGCATCTGTTTGCCCTTCTATCGCGTACATAAAATTTCCGCTGAGCGAGGCGTATTCACGATAAAACTCAATCCGGCTCTGCCGTCCCTTTTCCTCAGCCTCCGCCATCCTCTGCTGATAGGTTAGATTGGCCTTTTTGACCTCTAGGCCCATACGGTCATTTGCTTCATCTGGCGTGGCTTCTTTCCGCTGTACAGATAACTTGGCATGGGCTTCCGCCGCCGCAATGGCGTTTTGTCGTTCCAGTTCCAGCTTTTGGCGAATTTTATCAATGCCCTGTGCAACTGGATTAAGTGTGGCCTCCATGTTCGCCACTTCCTGCCGTAGCTGCTCAAGGCCCGTATCAAAGCGGAATTGCCGGTTTGCAAGGCCCGCGCCGCCACGGTTGGCTTTTTTGAACACGTCCTCAATTTTCTTGTCGTATGCTGCGGCAACCTCGTTCAATTGCGCCTGAAGGTCGGAAGTATCCAAGCCGTCAGCGGTGTAGGCGGCAATCATGTTTTTTATCGCCGCCTCGCTCTGCTCCTTTTCTTTCTGAAGCGAGGCCGCTTTCCATTTCGGGGTGTCCTTAAGTGCCTCTTCAACGGCCTTGCGCCCTTCTGCAAGCACCCGATCTGTTTCCTTTGCATTCTGTTCGGAAATCTCATTTTCGGCCCGCCATCCGGCGTTCATATTCCGCATCCAAGTAAGCAGGCCTTCCGAATAGCTGCTGGTGGTGTACTTCTCTCCCTGAAAGTCAAAGGATTCACTTTGCTGATCTGGCCCAATGCCCATTCCCTTCAATTGCGATTCAAGCGCCCCGCGCTCCTTGTCCCGTGCAGAGGCGGAGTTTCTACGCTCAAGGGCATCAGTCACCCGGTTAAGGATTGATACAACCGACTCGCTATCCAATACGGAAGCTTTGAAAAGCTCCCATTCAGAAGACATGCGGTTTATTGCGCCCTGAGCCGTGTCGGCAGCAGCGGCAGCCGCTACGGCAAACTTGTTTTGAAGAACATCCGCCAACTTGGGTAAAAGTTCTTCGGCTGTGAGTTGCCCATTCGCCATGAACTTATCCAGCTCGGCAGTGGTCATGCCCATAGCCTGTGCCGCCAACTGAAAAGCACCGGGCAAACGCTCACCCAACTGGCCGCGCAACTCTTCGGCTTGAACTTTGCCCTTGCTCATCATCTGCCCAAGGGCAATAAAAACGCCGTTGGTTTGGTCTGTGGTGAGCTGTAAGGCCCCGGCAGCATTTGTCACGGCGATAAAGATGTCATTCAGCTTTGGGGCCAGCGTGGTATCTTTCCCGGCAGCGAAAAAGCCCTTTGCCGCCTCTGCTGTGGACATGAAGCCGAGGCCAACACGGGAGGTTTGCTCATGAATCAAATCAAGCTGCGCCCGCGTCCCATCGCCAAAGATGGTTTGATAAGCCTTTTCAAGCCGCTGCAAGGATATTTGCGCATCGAGCATGGACTTGAATGCATATAGGGCCGCGCCAAGAGAAGCTACACGCAAGACAAGACCACCAACCGCATTAGCAACGCCCGTAGTGTCCTTTCCGACCTTGGAAAGAGCTGTGGAACCTTTATTTCCAAGTGAATCAATGGAAGTTTGCGCCTTATCGACAATTTGAGAGATTGCAGCAAGGGCTTCTCGCGTAATCTTGGCTTCGTTTCTCAGCCCTGACATATCAGCTTTTACTATTACCATCGGCATAGAATCCCCCTTATGCCGCCATTACGGACTTGTTTTGCTTGTTCCCGCACATCGGGCCACCTTCCATACTATCGAAGCTCAGGCGCGAGGTGTGGGCGTTTTCTAGGCATGCCGTTGCATCATTAGACAGGGCAGACAGAACAGCCGTCAGCCATTCGCCTGTGGTGGGTATGGCGTAATCCAAAGGCCACGTATGAGCGGCGGCGTGCTGTTCGCCCAGGTCTTTGCCGAACAAAACCGGGGCAAAGTGGGCATGGCGATAGGTGGCAGACCACCGCGCCCACGCCTTTTCACCCGCATCATCACGATCAGGTGCGGCCAGCAGCAACGGGGCTTGCTTAATGAATTGGTCTGTGTCGTCATCGGCGGGCTTCGTGCTGCCCATAAAGGCCACAGCGGCCAGTTTCCCGAAAGATTCTTGCCAGACTAGAGCGGCATCAAGCGCAGACTCAACCAGAAGCAGCGGAAGTCCGGCACGTCCGGCAACAAATGGCACGTTGCTGCTGCCCTTCACCTGCCAAAATTTGGGGCGGCTTTCGGGTCGATCATCAGAACAGCGTATTGTTATGGCCACGGTTCCGGCCTCCCTGCGTGTGGCAATGACAAGGCCACGGGGCAAGAGCAATTTGTCACGCTTGCCGCCGTCTGCCATCTCAATAACGGGCAAGCCCCACGATTCACGCAGGATATACCGATCAGCAGGGTTCCAGCCTATGCCGCAATCTTGCGCCGTGTATGGGGTCAGGAAGCGCCCTGTGATTGCAAGCAATGCTTCGGGGCTTGTTTCAAGCCTGCTCTGGCAGTCATCAAGAAACGTGCTGGCGCTGGCCATCCATTCAGGGCAAGGCAATTCGGCTGGTGCTGGCGGTACAGGGGCCACTTGTGCCAGATGCACCGGACGGGGCCGGGCATGTACACGCCGGGCAGGAAAGGAACCTGTAGCGGTGCGTTTGGGCTCAATTCCAAGGGCTGCGCAGGCTTCGGCATAGGTCAGGCCGTCTCGTTGCATCAGGAAGGCAATGCCGTCACCGCTGGCCCCACACTTGCGACACAGAAAAGCACCACCACGGGGCCGATCAGGCCAAACTATAAAGCCGTCATTGGTTGCACCGCCACACAGGGGGCAGGCCCCGGCGAATTCGTGCGGCCCCTTGGGTTTCATTTGCCCGGCAGGAAAATAAGCCAGAATATTTTTACTCATACTCTGGCCCCCAATTCGCAGGACGACATACTGACACCCTCTAAAGAGGGGTGTCGTGTCGTGTCGCCCAATGCAGAGGCTTTGGCTTGGCGACAAGTCGCCTCAATGTCGCCCGTTTGTCGCCTGTCGCCTTCTTTATTTATACTGTAAATATAGCCTGTTACTGAAATTACTCCAAGATTTGCAAGTTCATTCCTGCCACGTCTAAAGGCCGTGGCCTTGGTTTTGTCATTGTCGCCGCAATGTCGCCCATAAAAGTGCGGCCTCCACGCATCAACGTGAATGCTGTCGCCCCCTTCTTTTTCAAGGGCAGCTTGTAGAGATTCCAGAGTATATCTTTGGTTGTCGGTAAGCGGCTTTTCATCCTGCACGGTTTCCCCATCGGGCAACGCCACACAGCTTGTTATCCTGTCGCCGTCTTCATCTGCCCCAAGGTCGACCACGGCCAAGCGGAAGGGGTGCTTTTCGCCTTCGCCGCCGCCATCTTTTACTTTGACGGCTTTCCATTCGCGGCTTTGGCCGTTTCTGGTGGCCTCAATACAACAATCCCAACTTGGCAATTGTGTTGACGAACCTCGCGCCCCACGGGTCAGGTCTTTGCCCGCATGGTGAACCAGCAGAACAAAGCAATCCTTGCGGGCGGCAAGCTGTTTGCAGCCTTCGATAAGCAAGGTCATGTCGTCAGTGCGGTTTTCATCAAGGCCAACGCTGGCGCAGGCTTGGGTATCCACAATGCAAAGGCAACCATCTGGAAGGCTGGCTGCGATAGCTTCAAGGTCTTCCGGCTTGTAAAACGTGGTGGGGGCGGTTCCTATACTTAGGTTCGGGGGCAATTCTTCGCCATGATAGGCGATATACGCGGCAAGGCGGTTGCGCGTGCCTTCTTGGCCCTCAAGGCTAAAAATGGTCACTGGCGCGGCCTTGGTCTTATGGCCGTACCAAACAGCCCCACGGGCCACATGCACGGCAAGATCAAAGCTCAGGAATGATTTACCCGCCGTGCTTGCCCCATATATCTGGCCGATACCACGCGCAGGAATGAGGCCCTTCACACGCCAGCGCAGCGGGGGGCATTCCAGAACAGTGCCCACGCTTACCAGCGGGTAGGGGGTAACGGCAGATTCCGGCGAAGTCAGCGGTTCTTCCTTTGCCGGGGTTGCAGCTAGAAAGTCCGCTTGAGCTTTGGCAATTGCTGATTGATCAAGCATTGTCATGCGAAACCTCCCACCGTTGACCAGGGAAGAAATCACATGCGTAATCACCTTTTTTTACCTTATGTCCGCAAAACTGGCATATTCTGCGCACACTGGCCTGCGGGGTAATTACTTCTCGGCAGTAGAAACAACCATCTATGCAACGATTGTTTGAAGGTGTGACGATGGAATATTCTTGACGAACAGGCCGAGCATGGGGCAGGCTAACATTGCTTGGTGCTGCTCCCACGCTGCACGATTTTTCAGGCTCTGGACGCTGCAACGCCCAGGGCCTTTCTTGTTCTAAGGCTGCCATGCTAAGCAGCCCTCCCCCGCAAGTTTGGGCGTGTCTGGCTGTGAATCCACAGGACAGCATCTTTACGATCACAAACTCTGCGCTTTCCCGAAATAAAGCTGCTAGGGCCATGTCCTTCACTGATTTTGTTGTGAAGACTGCCAACGTGTTTGTATCCAGCCTGACGGGCGACCCATTCAAGCGGCACAATCTCAGCCGGGGCAGCTTCATACATGCGCTGAAAGACTTCGGGCAATTCCTTGATTTCGTTTGGCAGGGCATTAATGTCCATAACCTTCCCCTTTGCGGTATTGAGGTTGAAGTGTATGAACATAAATTACAGTCAGCCCGCCCCCATGTGACCCACCAAAAAAAATACAAAGATGATAATTTTGCTAGAATTGCACCTCTAAATAAAAAAAGCCGGGTTACCCCGGCCTGAATAAGTAGCAGTACTTAATATTTTATATGTTATTTTTTCTTTTGGTTCACATGGTAAGCATAGTCGCGAGCACGGTTATTTCTGTCGGCTTTTGCTTCAGCAAAAGGGATTCCCCTTGCAATCCCGGAAGCTAACCACTGTGGAATTTTCTCCCAATCCTTATTTTGATGCTCGCAGAGTAAGCGCATAATTATTCCTATCGCCACGCCTTCGTTACGCAAGCGGTCTGCAAAACCCTTTGGCGTTTCACCGTCTTTAGGTTCCATACTGTTTTGGCTGGTCGCCTGTTCGCCCAATGCATAACGCATGGCGTCGGTGTAAGATTCCCATTCCTCTGGTGAACAATTGTGCTTTTTATAAACCATCTCCATGATTTCAAGCTCTGTCCCGCTTGGAGATTCAACGAATTCAGAATCCGTGCTTGCATCAACCGTGATCACCCTAGGGGGTATGCGTTTTTCTTCTGTAATTTCATCAAATGTAACGATTGCTGGCTGCTTGATAGGCATAAAACCCCCTTGAAGGGTATTCCTTGAATATTCCCCCGGCAGGCGGTCAAGGTTCCGCTTTTCGGCTCGGTTAATTACTCCGCACCTAGCCGGGGAAAAGATTTGCTTTTCTCAGTCGTTCTTAAATTTTGTCACCTTTGCGCCTGCGGGCCGAGCAGGTTCCGCATTAGCCGCAAGATCAAGACATTCATCAATGACAGAAGCCGCCCGCTTCATGGCTTCATCTGCCAAGTGCGCATATCGCTGCGTCATTTGCGGGCTGCCGTGCGTCATCAGCTTTTGCAGGGTGAACAAATCCACCTTGCCGCTACTGGCAAGCCATGAGGCGTAAGTGTGGCGCAGACCATGCAGGGGGCGAAAGTCAGCAGGAAGACCAGCGGCCTTGCGTATGGCATTGAGAAAACGACGAAGTTCAACGCGCTTCCCTCCATCTTTGCCGGGAAACACATATGGGCTGGTAGTGCGCTCTATTCCTTCCAGAATGCCCCTTGCCGCTGCGGTCATTGGGATTTGCGAGGTTTTGCCGCTCTTGGCCGATTCGCCCCGCAAGGTAATATGCCCGGTGCGAAAATCCAGATCATCCCATTGCAGGGCCAGCAACGCTCCCCGGCGCATACCCGTTGCCAAAGCCAAGCGCACCAGCGAGGCAAGGTTTTGATCTTTGGCCGCGTCCAGGGCATCAATCAAGGCGCGGCCTTGCTCCGGCGTAAGACATTCGGTCTTTTGGTTGTCAATTTTGGGCATCATGAAGCGGAGGCCAGCGGGCTTGATAAAAAGCTCCTGCTTGGCTCCGAAGTTGATAAGGCGGCGTAAAAGTTCAAGGGTGTTTTTCACGGTTTGCGGTGCTAACCCCTGCGCCTCAAGCCTTTTTGAAATAGCAGTTATTTCATGCGTCCTGATTGTTTCAGGCTGGCGCTGGTGTAGTTCTGCGACATGGTGAAAACTCGCCCGGTCTGTGATGAAGCTTGGGTATTGGCCTTTTGCCTTTTGGTAAATGTCCCACAGTCTAGCAATTGTCGGTTTGTTTCGCTCTGCTTCGCGTGCGGCCTGTGCCTGAGCTCTTTTTTCCTGCAAGGTGGCGGGGCCATTGCCCGTTCTGGCTGCTTCTTTAAGCTTGGCAAGCTCTGCACGGGCCTTTGCAAGCGTCCAGCCTTCGGAAGCCCAGCCCAAGGCCTCTTGCTTCTTTTTCCCGTCCACCGTGAAGCGGAGAACAAAATAGAGATCAGGCTTAACGCCATGCTTGCGGGTAGGGTGTATTCTAGCCCTAATGCCTTCATCCAGCTTTTGCCATTCACTCGCCATACTGTGCCACCTTCGATTTGTGCCACTGTTGTGCCACCAAAAGGGCATGAAAGAGGGCATAAAATCGTGAAAGTTTGTGAATGTAAAATAGCTGTAATATGGCTTGTGGTCAATGTTTTAAGGCGTGTTAGTAGAAATTGGTGAAGGTTGGTTAATTGTTGAATATTCAGGCTACGAACCTGTAGGTCAGGAGTTCGAATCTCTTCGGGCGCACCACAAGAAAGTCAAGCCCTTACGGTTAATCACCGTAAGGGCTTTTTCTGTTTTTGGTGGCTGTTTGGTGACCAAAACAGGCTCTTCCTCAAAGACGGGGGCGAGTCCTCCTGATAGGCATCCTTTCCGACAGGTTTCTGATCAATTCCCCAGCCATTTCAGGAGCACATCAACTCCCTGCCAGCATAAAAAATTCTTCAGGGCGCAGAATTGTTACGGTTTTGCCGGAGAATGGCCCGAACAGTCCGCTTTCCTCCTGCTGCCGCAAGATTTTGTACAAGGAAATCCTGTGTACGCCCAAAAGGCTGGCCATCTCCTGCTTGGAAACTCCCATATCGGCTGTCAGGGGGTCGCTGCCTGGGATTATGTGTTGCGCCAAAAATTTGCAGGTACGGGCCAACACGTTATCAAGGTACAGTGAGGAAGCCTGATTTGAAAGTACCCGCAATTTGCGGGACATGGAGCAGAGCAGGTTGATGAGCAGATGAGGATAATCTTTGCAGATTTCTTCTACATTTTCAGCCGTAAAAGCATAGCTCACGCAGCTTGTTGCGCACGAAAAAAAACTCTCGGCTGGCATGGGATCAAAGAACGGGGTTTCGCCAAAAACGCACCCTTCGTGAATATACCAGAGGATTTTTTCTACCCCTTCCATATTCTGATTCGTCAGTCGAACCCTGCCCCGATCTAGAAAGTACAATTCCCGCCCGAATGGAACACGATGTCCTTTGTCCCAAACAAGCTTTCGCCCCAGATGCAATACTGAACGCCAGCTGGAATTCATTTCGCGCATTTCCTTGAAGGCCAGGCTGCGTCCACAATTGATGCCGCGATTTTCCATGTTGCCTCCCTAGAACAGTTGCTCTGGCTTTCTGATAACAGCCTTTTGCTTCAAAATGCAATTAATTGTGAAAAATGTTGCAAATGAAACACGTGTCTTCACCGAATTCATATTATTTTGGCCCATAGAGTGGATCAAATACCTTGTGCGCTGTTCCTCGCCTTCTGCCGGATATTGGCGCATTCCGCAAACATCAATTGATCTGGAGGAATTTAATATGGGCCATCCAACAATTTACCCCACAGGCGTTACCATATTCAAACCTGAAAAATGCTGGGGCGGGTACACCATCTTTCAGGCTCAGGAAGTTGGCGCTGTGCTTATGGATATGAACGGACATGAAATAAATGTCTGGAAGGGCGTTCACGGTATGCCCAATAAAATTTTCCCCGGCGGGTACCTTGTGACAAGCAGAGGACGCCGCAGTGGTAAATTCAGTGTGCAGGACGGCCTTGATGTTGTCCAGGTTGACTGGGACGGCAACATAGTATGGAAATTCGATCAAAATGAATTTGTTGAAGATCCTGGCTATCCTGGCCGCTGGCTTGCACGTTATCACCACGACTTTCAGCGCGAAGGCAATCCCGTGGGCTACTATGCCCCCGGCATGGAACCCAAGGCGCTTGAAGGCAAAACCCTTATCCTGGCGCACCGCAACGTGCGAAATAGCGCAATCAGCGACAAGCAGCTGCTTGATGACCTCATCCTTGAGGTGGACTGGGAAGGGAACATCCTCTGGGAATGGTCGTGCAACGAGCATTTCGACGAAATGGGTTTCCGCGAAGGCCCCAAAAATACGCTTTGCCGTAACCCCAACTACCGTCCGACCCAGCCCGAAGGCATGGGCGACTGGATGCACATCAACTCCATGTCTGTGCTTGGCCCCAACAAATGGTACGATGCTGGCGATGAACGCTTTCATCCTGACAACATTATTGTTGATGGACGCGAGGCAAACATCATATTCATCATCAGCAAAAAGACCGGAAAGATCACCTGGAAGATCGGGCCGGACTACGACACCTCCCCCGAGCTCAAGGCCATAGGCTGGATCATCGGTCAGCACCATGCGCACATGGTGCCGCACGGCTTGCCGGGCGCAGGCAACATCCTTGTTTTCGATAACGGCGGCTGGGGCGGCTACGACGTGCCCAATCCCGGCTCGCCCACGGGCGTGAAAGCAGCCCTGCGCGACCATTCCCGCGTTCTTGAGATAGACCCGGTTTCTCTCAAGATTGTCTGGCAGTACACACCCAAGGAAGCCGGATTCCTTGAACCCATGGACAGCAACCGCTTCTACAGCCCCTTTATCAGCGGCATGCAGCGCCTGCCCAACGGCAATACCCTCATCACCGAAGGTTCTGACGGGCGTGTATTCGAGGTTACCCCCAACCACGAAATCGTGTGGGAATTTATTTCACCTTACTGGGGCAAGCATGTGCCCATGAACATGACCTACCGCGCATACCGTGTGCCTTACGAATGGGTGCCGCAGGTGGCAAAGCCAGTAGAAACGCCTATTGAACCGCTGAATGTTTCTACCTTTCGTGTGCCTGGGGCAGCCGCAGCAGGAGATCGCGCCAAAGAAGTGACCGTTGAGGGCTGCCAGCCCTACGAAGGCAGTAACGCGCTTTGCGTGGCTTCTGTGGAAGATCCCAAAGGCTAGTGCCTTAGAGAAAATTTGCGTTGAAGTGCTTTTGGGTTCGCCTCTGCCTAGTAGCGGGGCGAACCCGTGATCCCCGCTTTCACAGGAGATCCTCATGATTATCAAGACTTCAGACCTGACGCCCGGGCTGCTTGCCAAATGGGGCATCAATCTGGCGCTCCCCCTAGCCTTGTATTTCGTCCTTCCCCGCAGCGAAAGCCTTACTCCCCCCATGATCGCATTTCTGGCGGTCACGCTCTGGGCCGTAACCGCCTGGGCTCTGGATACGCTGAACGACATTGCCGTGGGTATCCTGCTGCCCATCCTTTACATACTGCTTTGCAGCACACCACAGAAAGTGGTTTTTGCTCCGTGGCTTTCCGAGGTGCCGATCATCGTTATTGGTGGTTTTACCCTGGGCAAGATCATTCAGGTCACCGGCCTTGGCAAACGCATTGCGCTGACGTGCGTCAAACTCACGGGCGGCAGTTTTGCCGGGGCGCTTGCAGGCATTACCCTTGGGGCCGCCATTGTTTCTCCCCTTGTGCCTTCCATCATGGGCAAGGCGGCAATTTTTTGCGCCGTGGCGGTGAGCCTGTGCGATGCTCTCGATTTCAAGCCCAAAAGCCGCGAAGCCACAGCCGTTGTGCTTGGCACCTGCATTGCCGTAGGGGCAACCAAGCTGGCCTATCTTACGGGAGCTGGCGATCTGGTTATGGGCATGGGCATAGTGGACAAGGTCATGGGCATTCAAACCAGCTGGATTGAATACGCCAAGTTCAACTTTCTTCCCGCCATGCTGTACACGGCCATGTCGCTGGCAATTGTACTGCTTGTGCTGCGCAGCTCGGTCAACAGGAGTGTTCTGTGCGCCGTAGTGGAGCAGAAACACGCCGAGCTGGGCGATGTTACGGATGAACAAAGGCGGGCGCTTCTCCTGCTTTGCCTCACCCTGGTGCTGCTTGCCACCGACAAACTGCACCATCTGAGCGCAGGGTCAGTGCTGGTTATCATTACGGCGCTGGCCTTTATGCCCGGTATCGGGCTTATGGACGGCAAGCGCATGGCTTCCATCAACTTTGCGCCGCTGTTCTTCATCATGGGCTGCATGGCAATCGGCAGCGCTGGCGGATTCCTCAAGGTCACACACTGGCTGGCTGGCCTTGTGTTGCCTCTGTTCAGCGAAACAGGGGCCTGCCTGGCCTCTGTGTGCTCATATGCCGTTGGTGTTGTGCTGAACTTTCTGCTCACGCCGCTTGCGGCCACCTCGACCCTTTCTGCACCAATTACCGAACTCGGCATGCAGATGGGCCTGGATCCGCGTATTCTGTATTTTTCGTTCCAGTACGGCCTGGACAACCTGATATTCCCCTATGAATACGCCTTGTATCTCTATTTTTTCAGCAGCGGCTACATCAACTTCAAAGAGATGGTTCTGGTCATGGCTTTGCGCATGCTGCTTACGGGCGGGTTTGTGGCCTTTGTGGCCATGCCCTACTGGCGCATGCTTGGATAACTCGCACACTGACAAAAGGAGGCGGGAGGATGAAAAAGCTGGGCATATTACTTTTGGCAGCAGGATTGCTGCTCGGAAGCGCACCCCAGTGCAGGGCGGTCGATTTTGACGTCAAGGGAAGCTGGCAGTTTGCCTTTGACTACATCAACGGCGGAAATTTCATGGGAAAGGACCGCAACGGCAACAACGTTGGGGGGCAACAGTGGGCTGCCATACACCAGCAAAGGGACGAGTTTGAAGCTATCCAGAGGTTGCACCTGCAACTGAACGCCAAGGCTTCCGAGAACCTTGCCGGCACCGTTTTTTTTGAAATTGGCGAACAGCGGTGGGGCATGGCAGCTCAGGGCGGCGCGTTGGGGGCAGATGGCAGCAACGTTGTCAAAGTCAAAAACGCCTATCTCGACTGGGTCGTGCCCAATACTCCGCTGAAGCTGCGCATGGGCCTTCAGGGCATAAAACTCCCCGGATTTGCTCTGGACAGCCCCGTTTTTCAGGACGATGTGGCCGGAATAGCGGCATCGTGGAAAATGAACGATGCCGTCAGCATTACCGGTGTGTGGATGCGCCTGCTCAACGACAACTGGAGCGGTACAGCCTCACAGCCTGCCAGTTACATGGATAATTTTGATCTGTTTGCGCTGACGGTGCCCGTGACGGTGGACGGACTCAAAATTACGCCCTGGGGCATGGGCGGCGCCATGGGGCCAAACAGCCTCATGTCTGCCGCTGTTACCAACATGCCTGGCGGCAGCAAAAAGGTCGCCTTGACCAATCCCATAACCGGGCAGGCCATTGACGGTCTGGAATTGCGCGATGGTTTGTATCCGGCGGCTTTCAGCTCCGCCAGGGGCACCTCCAGGCTGTGGAACGATGATTACAGCTCCATGTACTGGGGTGGGCTGACCGGGCAGTGGACCAGCTTTGAACCTCTCAGGATTTCATGGGATTTCATTTACGGCAGCGTTGACCACGGCAAGGAAGACCTGAACCGCCGGGGCTGGTTTGGCATGTTGCTGGCAGAATATGCTTTGGATTGGGGGCTTCCCGGCCTGTACGGCTGGTATTTCAGCGGCGATGACGACA
>Ga0074193_1002437_pt1 | contig 16867 bp, 19 predicted proteins | sample EPASupsiteHSE605_FD_64523 | JGI IMG/M metagenome (GOLD analysis project Ga0074193, IMG submission 64523) | Bioremediated contaminated groundwater from EPA Superfund site, New Mexico - Sample HSE6-05 | ecosystem: Environmental > Aquatic > Deep subsurface > Groundwater > Contaminated ... | reverse complement strand
CGTAAACTCATTCGGCTGATTTATGGATTGCTGGACAAAAATCAGCTCTACTCACAAATGAGAGTAGTCTCAACTACATAAAGTTACCATTTTCTACCTTTTGGCCTCTTTAGGACTTAAGGTATGCATGAGCTTGCTCTTTTTTATCCTTTTTGTTACTGTTTTTATTCTTTTAATCTATTGACTTATTACCAGATTGCTTTATGAAAGAGAAACCGAGCAATTATAATAGTTATTACAATATCTAAAGCCAGAATATCGAATTGATTTATGATTGGTATTTTAGGAAGCAGTTGAGCCAGGATGTGTCCTAAAACAGAGAATGCCCCACCTATTGCCAGCACGTCCCAAGAGGTATCCATAAGTGGAGATAAAATATCTTTTGCATCCTGGTTCGGGTGATTTTTTTTATACCCGGCTGCATAGGAAGCTGCTGCAAGACCAGCCGTAAATCCCCCAACATGTGGTCCGAAAACTGGGCCAAGAGCGATTTGAAATAGTAGAAAGTCAGAACCTCCTGCCATAACTAACACACTACCCACAAGAACTAACAGCGCACAAAGGAAGATTGACCACAACCCGCCAAGCGCTGCACCGAATACACCTCCGCCGAAAGCAACAAGCATTGTTATGATGCTCCAAGGTTCCATGATATATAGTCCTCCTTTTACATTTATTGCGGCAATTAGCGCCTCATTGAGTTGATTTGTTTTTCTTTTGTGAAAAACATTATTTTAGAGTCAGCTAACTGGACGGTTTCTCTAAAGCTCTTACGTTAACCGAATTTGAATGGACACGGTAGTGAGGCCGCTAATCCCACCTCGAGGTATATAATTGTTTCCAGTTGATATTGACACTAAATTAACTATGACTTTATAATGATCAAGTTGTTATTACACGCGGATGCTGTTTACTGGTAGCAGGTCTGAAAAAAGGCCCCCGGGGACGAGCCGGGAGCCTTTAAAATACATTGAACTAACAACAGCATCCGCCGTCAATATTAACGGTCTGGCCGGTAACATGAGGATTATCAATAAAGAATAATACTGCAGCTGCCATATCTTCGGCAGTCTGATCGATGCCCTGAGGAATCATGCTGGATACACAACGTTTGTAACTTTCTTCATCAGTCTCCCCAGGAAGTGCCAGAGATTTGGCCAGGTCTATCCACATCTGGGTTGGTACAATACCAGGAGCAACAGCATTTACAGTTATACCATCCATTAGTAATTCTTTGGCTAATGATATGGTAAACCCTATTACCGCAAACTTAGAAGCGCAATAATGGGCCAGATTGGCATAACCTGATTTGCCGGCTATAGATGCGAAGTTAATAATTCTTCCGTTACCTTGTTTTTTCATTTGCTTAATAACAGACTGGTCAACCAGGAAAGTACCTTTAGCATTGGTATTAACAACTGAATCCCAGTCTTCTTCGGTCAGGTCTACTACCGGTTTACAGGTAATAAGTCCGGCCACATGAACCAGGATATCAATTTTTCCGAAGTGGGCCAAAGTATCTTTTACCATGCTTTGAACATCAGCAGGTTTTGTGATATTGGTCTCAATCGCGATTGCATCAATGCCCTTTTTCTTTAAATCAGCGCAAACGGTTTTAGCTGCTGTATAACCGCCAATATTCTTGGATTTGTACTGGTTGGCACTGTGATCAACATAGTCAGCTGCAGCGATGGCTATCTGAGTGATTCCTCTGGCCACCAATGCTTCTACTACCCCTTTGCCAATACCTGTTCCGCCTCCGGTAACTAGTGCTACTTGTCCCTTTAACGATGTCATGTCTAAAACCCCTTTCCCTTATTATAATTTCAGTACACCTAAGTTAGCATTAACCTCCTTATCCGTACTCGCCATTATTAATCGCAAATACTATGCCAGAGTTTAAATGTGCACTGCAAATCAAGTAATAACGGGCAATAGCAGATGTAGTATGAAAATTGTAAAGTCTGATGTTTGGCAGCGATATGATTAAACACTACAAAGCACTACACTTAGTGTTGCATAGTTGTAGTGCTTATGTAGCGGGGAACAATAAATATGCTACAGGACATTTAAACCCACATGATAAAAATGAGGAAGGGTAATTGGTTTTATTCAGGACACAATATTATATAGAGAAGTTAAATAAGATTAAGGAGGGAAAGAGTTTGACTGAAAAGAAAGATGGCTTATACACCCAAAAAAAGTCACCCCAAAAGAAAGAACAAGATATTAAGGAGTCAGAAGATAAAATAAAGGATTGGGATGTTGATTTCATTCCCTAGTTTACTATCTCAAGTAACTGGCACAAACATCTATTTTGGTGCTGGCATACTCCTATATAGGCAATTATTGCCGGTATTAAGTATCCTTTTAAATCAGTTTTTAAAAAAAAGGTATGGTGGACTGCTAGCATTAGCTGTCCACCATATCTTTTCATAAGCTATTAGACAGCAAACTAACAGGAAAAATAGAATCTGAAAGAAAAAACCCCTCTGCTTGTAATAAAGCAGAGGGGTAATGGTCTGACATTATAGAGTAATTTAATAAGTGGATTATTATTTAGGTGATACGATGATCTTGATGTTTTTATCTTTGTTATTTATTAATTCCTGGAAGCCCTTGCCGATAATGTCATCAAGTTTGATTTTGCCGGTAATCATCGTATTAGCATCAAGTCTGCCGTCGCCTAGCATTGAAATAACAGTTGCAAATTCTCCGTTATAAGCCAGCGAGCCTTTAATTTCCTTTTCGGGGAAAGTTACATTATTGAATTGAATCGGAGTATCCTTTTCGAATACACCTGCGGTTACAACGATACCGCGTGGGCGAACGCTTGCAAGAGCCACAGGGACTGTCTTATCACTGCCGACACACTCAATAGCTACATCAGCACCCAGTCCATTAGTCAGTTTTTGTACTTCAGCGGCTACATCACATTCGGTAGGATCGAGAACAGCATTGGCTCCAAGTTTCGTAGCATAGTCCTTACGTGCTTTGGCCATCTCAACAACTATTACCATCGCAGCACCTGCAGCCTTAGCACATTGCAGAGCCGATAATCCAATAGTACCGCCGCCGAAAACAACAACGTTATCGCCTGCTATAACCGGAGCCCGGCGAACAGCATGCATTCCAACCGCTAGAGGTTCTACTACAGCAGCTACCTCAAAAGGCATGTCGTCGGGAACCTTATAAAGAGTATAAGCCGGAACGTTTACATATTCAGCGAATGCTCCATCAGTATGCAGTCCGGTAAAAGCCAGTTTCTCGCAGCAAGGATAGTCCATTCTCTTACATGAATAACATTCCCAGCAAACCTGACAAGCATCGGGGGCTACTTTGTCACCAAATTTCCAATCCGTAACCCCTTCGCCAACCTCAACTATTGTTCCGGAAAATTCATGACCTAGTGTTACAGGTGCCGTTCCGCCAGTTAATGGATGGGGTGTTCCTACAGGAATAAAAATAGGTCCTGCGATATATTCGTGCAGATCAGATCCACATATTCCGCACCATTCAACCTTGATTTTTACCCACCCTTTAGGTGGTTTAGGGGGTTCCGGAACCTCAACAACTCTAACATCTTTTTGCGCATACCACACTGCAGCTTTCATTAATAAGACAACTCCTTTCTACTAATGGTTATTTTATCGGCCTTGCCGAATACGCCGTTTTATATAAACAGCCTGGAACCGCTTAATTTATAATGCCTATTGTGCTCTACGCATTATTGCCTGGTTACTGCTCAACAACTGCACCAAATCCTAAAATGAACCTTTCGACGGTCCCAGCTTTAAGCTGTCGCCTATTCTTAATAGAATTTGTTATATGATGAAAACATATTCTTTATTTGTCGCTTCTTTATAGATATGATGATGCAACATTTCCGGGGCAATTATTATTTAGTTTACATAAGTTAATCTGCCTCTTATCTGGATTCGCCATTAATAATCGCAAATAGTATGCCAAGTGCAGGATTAAGTTTAAATATTGCAGCGCAAAAGCAAGTAATAACGGCAATGGCAGGTGTAGTATGCAAATTATTAAGCCTGACGTTTGGCAGCAGAGTACGATATTTCCTGTTGCATAGTTGTAATGCTTTTGTAGCGGGAAATAGCAAAGATGCTACAGACATTTGAACCATCATAAAGTCCTCCCATCTTTCATATAAGCAAATTGAGCAAAAAAAAGGTTTGGCAGGCTGCTTTTATAGCTGCCCGCCAAACCTTTATCTTTATATTTTCTAAGCGTTGCTTGAGTCGGATTTAACAAAGAGTTCAGGAATCCAAACCGAGATATAACCAAGGCAGAGACCAATTATTATTGGAATACCCGCTTTGATGGGATCTCCTACTCCGAAGAAAGTTGCAGTAGCAGCAAAGGCTGCAGGAGCAGTTGCTAAAAAGGGAATATTCATCATGAAAGTCAAAATGAAACACACAACAGTGACTAGGATAGACAGTATTAGGGTATCGCCATTTAGGGCTGTATTTGCAAGCACAGTTAAATAACCAAGTACCAGACCGGTTAAAAGAGGGGGAAACGCTTTGACTAGTGCTTCCTTATTACCTCCTGCAAAGAAGAAGACCGCCCAACCTACAAAAGCTGGCCAAGTAAGTATACCGTAAACTATTGAAACATATGTCCATATTCCTCCCATAATAGCTATGGTTAAAGATAGTGGGAAAAGCTGCATTATTAATCCTCCTCAAAATATTTTGTTGGCGCTTACTAACGGTTTTTTATATCTTTAAAAAACTTTCCTCCTTTCATAGTCCTTCGGTCCTAAAATCATATTATGCAATGTTAATACCAATACTAAGGAGATAAAGAATTATAAATTAATAAGCCGATAACTTTATTCACCCAACAGTTAATAAACCCCCGAAAAGTACAGAGAGAGATAAAAGAGTAAAGCAATAATATCCATATATTGTAAAACAATACACACGTGTTAAAACTAAAGTACAGATAAAAGTGTTCTATTAATGTAGCTGTCAAACCCAACGATGTAACACCGGTGTGACACATGCAATAAAGGAAATGTAACATGCATGTAGCATTTGTAGAGTTATGACTGAATTACAGTCGAGCTAACTTTCCATATTTACAGGCCCTTTTCTTTGTTTCAAAATCTTTTTACTATTTTAGAGAATGTTCAGCCTTGGTTTGGGTATAAAACCAATCTATATATTAACTCTGTTTGTTAGACTCATATCTTAATATCCATTCCAATCGGTGATTTATGGGCCTATTGATAATGTTAGGAGCTAAATGTTTAATTCTGAATGTAAAGTTGGCACAGAAATTGCTCTATATTCTGTTAGAAAACTCAAAAGTCAGAATCGCATATGTTTCATCAGAAGGTCAATACTATTCAAGGGAAGGAAGGTGAGGTTTGTGAATTTGCAGCGTTATATTGTTGAAATTGGGACCGGAGCTGATCTTCATGGTGGAGATGTAACTAAAGCCGCCCAAAGAGCAATCAAAGATGCTGTTTCTCACAGCTGTCTCTGTGGTTTGTTTGATATCGTCGGCATTAAGGACCCCAATCAAATGCATATACAAATAAAGGTAGCCTGTCCTTATCCAGAAAAGTTAGATCATGACCAAGTTACCAAGGCGGTACCTTTTGGAACTACTCAACTGGAGGCAGTTCAGGGAGGATTGGCGGTACGCGGATTAGACTTACCAGAATTGGGCGAGGGAGATACCATTGTGGTTGCTGTGGCAGCGTTAACTGTTTATATCAATACAGAGTCATAGGGAACTGCATCACCATGGCACCTAAAACTACCAGTCAATAAGGGCGAAAGGGGGCAAGCAAATACTCCTGAACTCAAGAACAATCGTTTCCCTATAAATATAGAAATTACTCAAGTAAATAGTAAGTCACCCCAATAATAAAAGGAGGGAACTTGAATGGATCTCAAAAAAGAACAATTACTAGACATGTACAAGAAGATGGTTACTATCAGAGCTTTTGAGTCAAAGGCAGTTGAATTATTCGCGGCCGGTCAAATACCAGGCTTTGTGCATCTTTATTTAGGTGAGGAAGCAATTGCCACCGGTGTATGCGCAAGCTTGGAGCAGAAGGACTATATAGCCAGTACCCATCGGGGACATGGTCATTTGATCGCCAAAGGCGGAGATACAAAAATAATGATGGCAGAATTGTTTGGCAGAACCACCGGATATTGCAAAGGTAAAGGCGGATCAATGCATATTGCTGATACTGATCTGGGAATACTGGGAGCCAACGGAATAGTTGGTGCTGGTATGCCTCTTGCTACCGGTGCTGCATTTGCCTGTAAATATAAGAACACTGACGCTGTAGCAGTTGCTTTCTTCGGAGACGGTGCTTCTGACCGTGCAACCTTCCATGAATCTTTAAACCTGGCTTCTACATGGAAACTGCCGATAGTTTTCCTTTGTGAGAATAACGGCTGGGCTATTTCCAATTCTCAGGAAAACCATCAGAATATTACTGACATCTCTGACCGCGCCAGTGGTTATGGTATCCCTGGAGTTTCCGTGGACGGTAATGATGTTGTAGCAGTATATGAAGCTGCCGGTGCAGCTATCGCCCGGGCCAGAAAAGGCGACGGTCCGACTTTGGTAGAGTGCAAGAGCTGGAGATGGCGGGGACATTTCGAAGGTGACCCGGGAGCTTATAAAGATCCCAAAGACCAGGAAGAATGGCTGGCTAAAGATCCGATTCCCAGATTGGAAAAGAATCTGCTCAAACTGAAATATGCCACTCAGGCCGAACTGGATACTATCAAAGCGGCGGCCGATGCGGAAATAGCAGCAGCGATAGAATTCGCTCAAGCAAGCCCTCAGCCGGATCCCTCGGAACTTCTTACTGACGTTTATGCAGATTAATTTAAGGAAGGGTGAAAAATAATGAAACAAATGACTTATGCGGAAGCCATTAGAGATGGTATGCGGGTAGAAATGCTGAGAGACCCTAACGTCTATTTGCAAGGTGAGGATGTTGCCCAGTTTGGAGGCTGCTTCGGTGTTACTGCCGGATTATATGACGAATTAGGACCTAAACGGGTTATGAATACTCCAATTAGTGAAGCGGTTATTATTGGTTCTGCAACAGGTGCTGCGCTTGCCGGTTTAAGGCCGATTGCGGAGATTATGTTTGTTGACTTTATGGGATGCTGCATGGATGAACTTTTCAATCAGGCAGCCAAATTGAGATATATGAATGGCGGCAAGTGCAAGGTCCCCATGGTAGTACGTACACCATGCGGAGCCGGAATGTCGGCAGCAGCCCAGCATTCCCAGTGTGTAGAATCCTGGTTCACCCATATACCCGGAGTTAAGACCGTTATGCCTTCTACCCCTGCCGATGCCAAAGGCTTAATGATAGCAGCCATTCGGGATGATAATCCGGTAATGTATATTGAGCATAAACAACTGCTGCCTGTAACCGGCGATGTGACGGAAGGCGAATACGTTGTACCGCTCGGCAAAGCGGATATCAAACGTGAAGGTTCCGACATTACTATTGTAGCATGGTCATGGATGCTTCACAAAGCTTTGGCTGCAGCCGAGGAACTAGCCGCAAAAGGTATTAATGTTGAAGTTCTCGATCCGCGCACCCTGGTGCCTTTTGATAAAGATGCACTCTTGAAATCAGTTGCTAAAACCGGTAAGTTACTTATCGTTCATGAAGAAGTCAAAACCAGTGGATTTGGCGGCGAAATTGCTGCGATGGTATGTGAAGAGGGCTTTGACTATTTGGACGCTCCCATTAAGAGAGTAACACCTCCTGATACACCAATTCCTTTCAATCCCATACTTGAAGGTGCCTTTATACCAAGTGAAGCAAAAATTATTAAAGCGGTTGAAGAAATGTTCTAACTTCTAAATATATGGTGGACAGGTATGAGACTGTCCACCATATATAATATTTTCCTGGAGGGAGGAAGCATTATGGCTTCAGTGGGAATCATTGCTAATCCAGCCTCTGGTAAGGATATTCGGCGCCTTGTGGCTTATGGTATTTGCTTTGACAACCAGGAAAAGATCAATATTGTAAAGCGCTGTCTGCTGGCGTTAGCTGCCACCGGAGTAGATCGGGTAATTTATATGCCTGATTATTACGGAATCGTTCCTCGAGCGGTAGATGGATTATCTAAAAGTCATCAGCTGCCAATGGAAATAATTGAAGCTGATATGGATATGACGGCCACACAATCAGATTCTGCCGAGGCCGCGTTACAAATGAATAAGGCTGGGGTCGATTGCATAATTACTCTGGGTGGAGATGGAACCAACCGCATGGTAGCCAAAAACTGCGGAGACATTCCATTGGTTCCAATTTCTACTGGTACCAATAATGTTTTTCCACAGATGCTGGAGGGGACTACAGCCGGGTTGGCTGCTGGAGTAGTCGCATGTGGTATGGCTGAGTTCCCAGCTGTACATCCTACTAAAAAAATTGTGATTATAAAAAACGGAATACCGGTTGATATTGCTCTAATAGATGCCGTAGTACTTAAGGATATTTTTATTGGATCTCGTGCTATTTGGGATGAAGAGCGTATCCGGCAAGTTGTAGTAACCCGGGGAGAACCTGATAATATTGGGATATCTTCCATAGCCGGCAACTTGCAGCCGATTAGCATAACAGATGAAAAAGGGATGGTAATCGATATTGGCCCTGGAAAAACTAACATAATTGTACCTATTGCGCCGGGTTTAATTAGGCCGATTGCTGTTTCTGATTTTAGAATTTTGGCAATAGAAGAAGAGGTAAAAGTATTAAATGGCCCGTTTGTGATCGCCCTGGATGGTGAAAGAGAAGTAGAGGTAGGGGAAGGCGAAGAAGTATCGATCAAGCTTACCTTTGATGGACCGAGGGTAGTAGATACCAGACTGGCATTACGACAGGCGGTAGCGAAAGGTTATTCGCAAGGTGAAAAAGCAATAAAAAATCTACGCTGGTTAAAGGAGGAAAATTAAATGGCAACACCAATAGCAATGCCCAAATTAGGACTGTCTATGAAGACAGGCACCCTGGGCAAGTGGCTTAAAAAAGAAGGCGACAGTGTTAAAAAAGGAGAAGCTCTGGTCGAAGTAATGACCGATAAGATTACCAATAAAGTAGAGGCTCCAGCTGATGGAATATTACTCAAAATCGTATCGGCCAAAGGAGTAAAACTGCCGGTAGGTGGATTGATGGGAGTAATAGGCGAAGCTGGTGAGGATATTTCAGCGGTGCTGGCAGCAGGTCCTGTAACTTCAGGAGATGCGGCACCGGCAGCTGCTGCCGCTCCGGGCGGAAAAGTAAAAATTTCTCCGGCAGCTCGGAAACTGGCTGAGGAGAATGGGGTAGATTATACCCGTATCAGCGGATCCGGCCCTGAAGGACGGATAACCCGTGAAGACGTAGAAAAAGCTATTGAAGAAGGCGTAGGCTCTGCTGATGATCGTCCAACTATAAAGGTTCAGCCTTATGAAGGCATGAGAAAAGCCATCGGTGAAAATATGCTGGCTAGCTGGAATAGCAATGCCAAGGTAACTCAGCATGTAAGTGTTGATATGTCTGGAATTCTTGCCCTGCGTAAGACAATTAATGAGGGTGCAAAAGATAAAGATAAAATTTCAGTTACCGCTCTGCTGACCAAAGCAGTAGCCAGAGCGATTGAGATCAATCCGATCGTCAATATAACCCTGGATGGCGACGAAGTCAAAACTCTGCAGGATATAAACATAGGCATGGCAGTGGCTGTTCCCGACGGCCTGATCGTACCGGTGATTAAAAATGCGAGTGGGAAAAAACTGGCTCAGGTTAATGCGGAAATTAATGATCTAGCTAAACGCGGCCGTAAGAATAAACTGGATCCAGATGAAATGAGCGGTGCAACTTTTACTATTACTAACCTGGGAGGATACGGTTCAGTAGACTGGTTTACACCTATAATTAATCCTCCGGAATCAGCTATTTTAGGAGTAGGAAGAACGATTGAAAAACCAGTTGTAGTAAAAGGTGAGGTTGTTGTACGGCCGATGATGGGACTCTCTTTATCATTCGATCATCGTATCATTGATGGTGCACCGGCAGCTGAATGGCTGGCTGTTTTAATCAAATTAATAGAGAATCCCCAAAAGATTTTCATCTAAATTTTAAACTAACAAAGTTATTAATACTATCGAGTGTATTTAAGGAGGAATAAATAATGGCAAAAGATCCCAATGAAGTATTAAGTGAACTATTTTCCGGTATGGCAGCACTGGGTGAAGAAGCTCCCGAATTACAAGCTGCATTTGTACAGATGGACCAGGCAGCTTATGTTGAAGGCGAATTAGAGCGTAAATACAAAGAGATGATTGGTTTGGCAATTGCCCTTTTTACTCGCTGTGAATATTGCATGAATCTCCATGTAAAACAAGCTTTAGACGAAGGAGCTACCAGGGAAGAAATTCTGGAAGCTGCCGCAGTTGCAGTAGCATTTGGCGGATCACCGTCTATGGCTTACCTGTCTACCACTATTATGAATGCTCTGGAGGCATTTGAAGACTAATTATTTACAGGGGATGATGATGTGACCAGGAAAGGATACTGCCTAGAACTTGGAATTAAAGAATATGGCAAGGTTTTTGAGCTGCAAAAAAAGCTTAATCATGCCCGCAGAAATGGAACCTTACCTGATACAGTCATTTTCTTGGAACATCATCCCTGCTTTACTGTTGGAAGAAGCGGTGGTTTCGAGCATATTCTGGTTAGCGAACAGTTTTTAGAGCAGGAAGGGATCAGGGTATATGAAACCGACCGTGGTGGGGATATTACCTATCATGGGCCAGGTCAGCTGGTGTGTTACCCTATCCTAGACCTCAATGGATTTGGGCGTGATGTACATTTCTATGCCCGTCAGATAGAAGAAACACTTATTCGTACTCTGAAATCTTTTAATATAACGGCTGGGCGTAAGGAAGAATATCCCGGGGTATGGGTAGAATCCGCCAAAATCGCCGCCGAAGGGATAGGAGTCCAACATTGGGTAACTATGCACGGAGTTTCGCTCAATGTTTGCCCTGATCTCAATCATTTTTCATTAATTATCCCCTGTGGGATATCTGCTCTAGGGGTTACCTCCATGGAGAAGCTTCTGGGCTATAAGGTGGATATAGAAATAGTAAAACAAGAAATGCGCCGCCATTTTTGTGAAGTTTTTAGCATGGTTCTGGAAGATGTCACTATGGAGGATATTAAGGAAATGGTAGAGGGTGTTTAACATGAATAGACCAGACTGGTTAACCATACAGGTTCCAAGTATTGAGGATCTGAACAGGATGAAAAACCTACTGGATGCAGGCCGTCTTCATACGGTTTGCGAAGGGGCTGATTGTCCGAATATGGGGGAATGCTTTGCCAGCAAAACCTGTACATTCATGATTCTGGGAAATGTTTGCACCAGAAATTGCAGATTTTGCGCGGTAGATCATGGGCGTCCGTCCTTAATTGATCCAGATGAGCCGCAGGCCGTAGCCTTAACCTCTAGACAACTGGGTTTGAAGCATGTCGTTGTAACCTCAGTTACCAGGGATGATCTTAGTGATGGAGGTGCAGGACATTTTGCTGAGACCATCAGAGCCATCCGTGCAGAGGTGCCGGAGGTGACTATCGAGGTACTCATTCCTGATTTTCAGGGAAGCCAGGATGCCCTGCAGCAAGTGATTGATGCCCTGCCGGATGTTATTAATCACAATGTAGAGACAGTTGCCAGGCTCTATTCATCAGTCAGACCACAGGCTGTTTATAAACGTTCTATGCAGCTGCTGAAAAGGGTTAATGAATCTGGAGTAATATCAAAATCCGGTATAATGCTGGGGCTGGGAGAAACCCACCGGGAAATCATTGAAGTTCTGAAGGATTTGCGTGCTGTGAACTGTGACATTCTTACTTTGGGGCAGTACTTGAGTCCTTCGCCTGCTCATCATCCGGTGGTTGAATATATAAATCCGGAGACCTTTGATATGCTGAAGGAAACAGCTTACAGTATGGGATTCCTGGAGGTCAATGCCGGGCCTCTGGTTCGTAGTTCTTACCATGCTGCCAATGCTTATTCAAAAATAAATGAATATAAGAAAAGAAAGGAGGTCAAGATTCTTGGCTAAAGTAGACAAATACGAAATGCCTGAAGATCTATATTACACCACTGACCATGCCTGGGTGAAAATTGAAGGTAACCAGATTAAAGTAGGTATAACTGATTTCATGCAGCAATTGGCCGGAGAAATAACCTTCGTCAGAGTACCCCGAGTAGGAAAGGATATGGAAGCAGGCAAAAATCTGTGTTCAATGCAATCAGGAAAATGGGCTGGTAAAATCGCCGTTCCGGTAACCGGCAAAATTATTGATGTCAATAAAGATCTGGCATCTGCACCTAAACCACTAAATGATGATCCTTTTGGGCAGGGATGGATTGCAGTTATGGAACCTGCTAATATGGCCGATGTTGAAGCTAATCTATTAAAAGGTGATAAAGCTATCGATTTCATAAAAGAGGAGATAGCAAAACATGCCCAATAGACCCATGTTAGGGGGAATTACTAGTGAATAAAGAAATAGTACAAGAGCTACTGGACAAATATGGAGATCGCGCTACAGATTCAATGTTTGAACGATCTTTGTATGCACGCGATCTGGCACCTGTGCCATCTTTACTGGTTAATCCGCTATTTAATACCCTGCCGGATATAATCGTACGACCTGCCAATACTGAAGAGATCGCTGAGATAATGAGAACCGCTTATGCCAATAATATACCTGTTACTCCCCGGGCTGGCGGATCCACAGTTTATTTTGATTCGGTGCCAATTAAAAGTGGCATTTTAATGGATCTTAACCTTATTAAAGGTGTTGTTGGACTTGATCAGGACGGTATGTCGGTAACGGTAAATGCCGGTACTACCTGGAGTGAACTTGATGAATATCTAAACAACAAGGGTCTGGCCCCGAAATCGTTTCCCAGCAGTGCACCAGCTGCCACGATCGGCGGGTGGTTCTGTATGATGGGTTATGGTATTGGCAGTATGAAATACGGAAGCCTTTTATCACAAGTTAAGTCAATAGAGGTAGTTTTTCCTGACGGTAAGGTTCAGAAACTAACCCGTGAAACCAAACCGGCCCTGGATTGGTTCGTTGCTTCGGAGGGAACCCTGGGTGTTATTACTGAGCTTGAAATAGAAGTACGTAAACTTAATAACATGAAACACTTTTTGCTTCAGCTGCCAGATGCCGTTCGGATGCTCGATACCATGAAAGCTATTATCAGTGCACCGATTGTTCCATATAACATGCATTTTTCGGATCAGGAATGTCTTAAAGCCATGCATGCTCTGGGATTCGCACCGGCAAATATAGAAACCGGTTGTATTATTGGTATTGATTATGAGGGTTCAGATGAAGAATTAAAACAAGCTCAGGAAGTAATTGATAGTCTTACAGCTGCTAACAGGATAGTTAATCCTGTTCCTGAGGAAACAGCGGAATTGGAATGGGAGGAAAGATTCAAGGCATTAAAGCTTAAAAGAGGCGGACCATCAGTTCTGGGTGCAGAAGTTTGGCTCCCTATAGAAAACCTGCCTGCTTACCTTAATGATGTACAGAGAATGTCTCGAGGATATTCCTTGAATTTATTCTCCTATGGACATGTGGTTACTCCTGAATATGCCACAGTTATGACTACCTTCTATGCCGATGAAACCCATACTATTAAATATATTATTAATCTTAGCATGGTAAAGAAGATTCATGATATTGGTCATAAATATGGAGGTCATCCCTATGGTGTTGGATTGTGGAATTCACCAATGGTAGGGCGAATTCATAAGCCTCCGCAATTAACTGAATTGAGAAAGAGGAAACAAAATATAGACAGTAAGGGCATAATGAATCCGGGTAAAGTCTATCGTTCTCCCCTTATGTTAAATCCGTTTAATTACTCAATGGGGATGAATGTCCTGGCCGGAGTAAGAAAAGTATTTGGAAAGGGGTGGTAACCGATGAGTAAAGAATCAGAAAAAGCTTATAGCACTCTGGAAAAAGAGTCTCTGATTTGTGGCCGGTGCGGTTACTGCCGTAGTGCCTGCCCGGTATATCGGGTAGTGGGCTGGGAGTCTGCAGCACCACGCGGCAAAATAAGCATGGCCAGGGAAATATTTTCTAAACAAAACCCAAATAAAGTGAGTGACGATTTTGTAAAACGGTTATCACAGTGTACCTTGTGTGGTGCCTGTGCTAATGAATGTTCAACAGATATAGACACCCGAAAACTTTGGCTTGATTTACGCCGGCGTATAGCGGATCTGGGTAAAGAACCTAAAGCTTATGGCGCTATACGGGATAATTTACTGGCCAATAAGAATATTACTACCTTCGACAATGATGATCGTTTGGAATGGGCCCAGGACTTGGATGAACCTGAACAACTTGAACCGCGAGTCGGAGCTGATGTTGCTTATTTCGTAGGATGTGTTTCTGCCTTCTTTCCACAGGCTGCCCAGATTCCTTTGGCGATTGCAGAAATATTGACTGAATCTGAGGTCGATTTTACCACCATGGGCGGTGAAGAATGGTGCTGTGGTTTTCCTCTGATCAGTACCGGATTTGTCGAAAACTCTGAGGAGTTTATTAAACACAACGTTGAAAAGATAAAGGAACTTGATATTCATACCCTGATTGCCAGTTGTGCTTCCTGCTATCATGTTTGGAAACATGACAGTGAAGATGCATTGGAAGGATATGACCTTAAAGTTATGCATACCACTGAATACTTATCTGAATTAATAAAACAGGGCAAAATTGAATTAAATGAACTTGACGAGATTGTTACTTTTCACGATCCCTGTGATTTGGGAAGAAACGGTGGAATTTATGATGCACCCCGTGAAATAATAAACAGCATTCCAGGAGTTCAGTTTGTTGAATTGGCGCATAACAAAGCAGCCTCCTTGTGCTGTGGAGGAGGAGGTAATCTTCAGAGTGTTGACCCCGAGACTGCAGCTAAGATTACGCAGCTTAGAGTGGAAGAAATAAAGGCAACCGGTGCAACAATTGTTGTATCAGCCTGTCAGCAGTGCGAGCAGATGCTAATAGCCGCCATTCAAAAAGCAAAGCTTCCAGTTCGAGTACTGGATATTAGTCAGCTAATTCTTGAAGCACTATAAAAAATTCACGCTGATTTGGATTATTACTTGAAAACTCTGCTTGACCTGCGGGGAACAGAATTATTAAAAAGGAGTTGGATGAAATGAAATTAAAGGCAGCGTTTATATTTGTAGCACCTGAAGCCGATTATCAAAAAAATCGGTCAGTAGTGGAGACTCCAGCGGTTGATTTAATAGTAGTAGGAGTTAAGGATTATGCCATGGCAGTTAAAGCGGCTAAAGAACTGACAGATGAGGGTATAGGAGCTATTGAGTTGTGTGGAGGCTTTGGCATTATCGGCACGGCTGAAGTGAAAAAGGCCGTTGGAGATAAAGCCGTGGTAGGAGTAGTGCGTTTCGATAATCATCCTGGGTTAGGCTTTAAAGGCGGAGACGAGATATTTTAGTTAGAAAATAGGAACCATAGACGCGGACAACGCGGACTCTACCGAGAATTGGTTAAAACGTTACATTAATAATTTCGTGGATATGCCATAAGTAGATGGGCAAAGTTGAGATTGTTATGGGAGGTTGGGGGAGTGGACTTATATAACCTGGGGGCGGTCAGCTGGTGGGAGTCACAATGCTTTTATCATGCTATGGCCCATCTGGGCCGTGAAGGGTTAATAATTTGCTATCCTTCCTCTCCATATGTTTGTTTAGGCTTGCATGATGATCTTGATCAGGAAATAGATCGGTCATATTGTGAGAAAAGTGATATTCCTATATTCCGCCGTGAGACCGGAGGTGGCGTAGTATACCTGGATTCCCGGCAGGTATTTTTTCAGCTGGTGCTTAAACGTGATAATCCACAACTGCCGCTGCGGAGAAACAGATATTATGAAAAATTTTTACAGCCGGCAATTTCAGCATATAGACAATTCGGTGTTCCGGCTGAGCTCAAGGATCCCGCAGATATAGCTGCCGCCGGGAAAAAATGCTCCGGAAATGCTTGCGGGGATGTTGGGGATTGTATAGCCTATGTAGGCAACATATTATTAGATTTTGATTATTCAATTATGAGCAAAATCCTGAGGGTTCCTTATCCTAAATTTCGTGAGCATTTACGACTGGCAATGCAATCAAATATGACAACGCTAAAGGACTGGATAAATTATTCAGTATCATTTGAAGATTTGTCATCTAAGCTTATAGATGGATTTACAATGCAATGGGGAGAGTTAGACCCTAGGCTGCCTGATCAGGAATTAGTGGATAAAACAAGAGATATTTATAAGAAGTTAACCTGTAACGAATGGTTAGAAATGCCAGGACGCAGGTATTTTAACAGAAAGATTAAAATTTCCGAAGGCGTTATGTTAATGGAAAGAAAAGTCGGCCTCAATAGCAGTGCTGTAGTCCTGGTACGGGATGGCAAAATAGAGGATTTCAATATTTTTGGTAAGCAGTTAATGGAAGACAGGCTAAATAACAACCTTATTGGACAAGAGTGGAACGAAGATTTATTGGCCCGGATTCTATAAGGTTCAGTGGAATTGCCAGTATTGATTAGGAGGAAACGCTATGCAGGTTAAAAATTTCGTTATACCCGAGAATCTGTTCTATGACACCAACGATTATTGGATAAAGGTTGATGGGGAAGAAGCTTTGATTGGAATGACTGACTACGGTCAAAACAATACTGGTGATATCCTCTATCTGGAATTATCTCAAGGCGGGCAAAGGATTAAACAGG
>Ga0074193_1002436_pt1 | contig 16871 bp, 16 predicted proteins | sample EPASupsiteHSE605_FD_64523 | JGI IMG/M metagenome (GOLD analysis project Ga0074193, IMG submission 64523) | Bioremediated contaminated groundwater from EPA Superfund site, New Mexico - Sample HSE6-05 | ecosystem: Environmental > Aquatic > Deep subsurface > Groundwater > Contaminated ... | reverse complement strand
AAGATAACCATTGGTTGGTTTCAACCGGTTGACGAGGTATTTGGAAGAGTAATTTCCAGCACTATCTTTGCAATGGTAAGTTCCAGTTAGGGTTTGGCTGGACTGGAATTTAATTTTCCAATTCACGGCCACTGACTAAACAATTAAAAAACACAAAATTATTGGAGGTCAAAAATGACTATAAGTAAATTCAAAAAGATTGTATCACTACTTCTGGTAGTAACCTTCTTAATTACCACATCATCTACTGTATTTGCCGCATCAAATATTGATGTATCTTCTGTTAAATCTACAAATATATCGAAAGCTGATTATGACAAGGCTATTAATACCATTGAAACCAAATATTTAATCGTAAATGAAGATGGTACTTTCTCAATTGATCCAGCAGCGAAAAAAGTTATAGACAATCAAATATTGAATGATTTGATAAGCGGTATGAATGGTATCAATACAATGATAGAAAAAGGAGACCTTTATACTGATAAATCATCTTCTGATCCAGTGGTAAAAAGAACAAAAAATAAGATGTCAATAATGACGGCAACGGTAACTTATATCTACCATTGGTATGGTTTTGATGCTATTGAAAATGCAGAAATGGCAGCAAGACAACAGTTAGTATTTGAACAAGCAGCAAATAATGCAGCTCTTCTTGCCATTCCACTTGGAATGGCCTGGACACCATCTTTGCTTGCATCAGGTTTACAAATTTGGATTATATCTACTTGGGCAAATACATGTGCTCAAGGTGCTCTTGCTAATGGTGTCATTGTGTTCTGTTTTGGTTCTCCATCAGCTCCCTTAATTTATTCAGTTCAACTAAGATAAGAAGCAAATTATGGTTTTTTAACATTAGCAATCACAGGTAAAATCCTGTGATTGCTAATTGATATATTCTTCTAGAAAGGGTGTTTTAAGTTGAATTATAGTATAATAGCATTTTTAATATTATTAAATATTGGAATTATTGTTTTTTTCTGCGTTAGAAAGAGAATGGTCGGTAATATTTTGGAGAAAACGTCTTCATCAAAAAACAGATTTCTTTACTTGATGGCAGGATTATTTTTTGTTTTTGCGTTAGGAATTAGACAATTATATTTTTATATTTCTCTAAAAGGAAATCTATCTAATTTAGAGACAGAATTAGTCATAACCTTTATGTCAACTGGGGTATTTTTCATAATTATGTTTTTTACTTCAAAAGTTTATTTTGGTTCAAAGGGTGTCTTTGTTCCTACGATACCTTTTTTTATACCGAGATATCAAATTACTAATTACTCCGTATCTTCAAGTACTCTCATTATAGAAAGAAAAGAGAAAAAAACCTTTAGGCTTAAAATTGAACCTAAGGATGTTAATAAAATTGAATCTGCTATAGCTTTATTAAATAATTGATTATCTCTACCGAAGTTGTGACGAATAAACGTCATCAGACTGGTGAGAATGACAGATAGACGCTGCCCATCGCACAGCCAATACGCTGCAACAGAAACTCCTTGAACCCGCGCTAGAAGCTCCTCTTCGGACATTACAGCTAATTAAATTACACTGCCTGTGATGGCCTGGTCGGTCAGCAGAATTCCGAGCTCACGCCACGATCGCAGAGGCTGTGACGGCATGATCACCTATAATCAAAATCCTCTTCCCCTCTTGTCAATCAGCAGCATCCCCCGCTGCTGCCTCCGGAACAGTCGCAGCTTGGTTCTGTCCCTGTAAGCCACCCTGTGATAACGGCTGAAGCGCAGCCCACACCGGACTTCACATCGATCGCCTCAAACGGACAATTGCGGGCGCAAGCGCCGCATTCCATGCAGAGATCTATATCCAGTATCTCTGCTTTTTTGCATTTTAAACCCAGGACCTGATGCGGACAGACCTCGAGACATCTTCCGCAGCCGGTGCATTTTTCCGTCTTAAGCGTAAGCGTCGAAACATTTTTCAAATAGCGGTGCTTCATATGTCGGCCTCCCCCTCACACCCTGAATAAGGCGTTCAATAAAATGAGCGTAACTCCGATGCCGATGGTAACCACAATAGCCGGAACAGCGGTTTTCATCTCCTTCATAACGCCGGAAAATGAAGTATACGTTGATGCTCCTGTAAAATTCATGGCATAGAATGCAGAAATTGACGGAAGGACGAGCAGATACCCTAATGCCCTCAGCCAGCTGTAGGAAAGCTCTCCCGGCCAGCCGTTCAGCACATTCACTGCTGCCGCCCAAAGCAAACCCAGGAGCCATCCCTTCCAGGCAAACGCTTTTCCAGGAATCCACGGCAACAAAACCGGGGTCAGGACACAGCCCACAATCAGCGCCCCGGCATAGGCATAAAAGTCGGTGATTCCAAAAGCTCCTGGCCGGATCAGATTCAAGATAAATAAAATGCCTAAAATCATCAAGGACATCTTAAATGTACCGGTAAGTTCCATCGGCGTAAGTACCAACCGGTCATACGCTGTAAACTTCACGGTTCGCATTTCGGCTGTCGCTTTCCTTCCGGAAGCGACAAATTCACGGATATCCCAAGCTCTGACCGGACCATACACGACGTTGAAACCGGTTTGTTTGTGGACTTGATGCGCACTTACCCCAGGAGCGCCGAGCTGCGGCAGAAGCAATGTCCTGTGGGACACAATCTGGGAAAGTCTGGTCTTCCCGATCCGACTGCTGAGCTCTGCCGTTCCGAATGTCCCTTTGCCTGCCGCGCACCAGACATTAATGCCTTTGGTGTCAAGCACCAGGATCCAGGCCTGGAGTCCGGCCAGCTCCTTACGAAGGGCATCAAAGGTCATTCTGTAATTAGCCGTTACCAGAACCTCGGAATGTTCATCCGGATTGCCGACAGCATAAAGTCCGGGATTGATTTTATAATTCATCCGGTTGATGCCCCAACGGGCTTTCCATCCGCCCAGGATATCCAAAGCTGTTAAGTTCGTCGAAATCTGAGGCACCAGCCCTGCTGGTGTTTTTATTTCACCTGTAATCCAGCCGCATTCCGTGTCATAAACGGTTACAGACCCTGCTAAACTGTCATCCCCGCAGCAGCATGGCTGTGGGGCAAACATCTTAAGCTCAACCTTCTTATTAGCATTTTGATTATTCTGATTCGGATCAAAACTTATTTCTCCCAATATAACACCTCCAAAAGGTTTGGCAGGATAAAAGAAGCCAATTCCTAACAAGCATATGATTCGTATAGCGTTCAATTCTCTGCTCAAATAATTCATGCAAGGTTGATTACCCCAAATTAGGTCTGGGGGTCACAATTCCAGCGTTAAGCGGAGCATGGAGGCGGAGCGCGGCTGTTTGCGTCAAGGAGGACGCAACAGCCGAAAGCGGAATTGTGGCACACAGACCAACCAGGGAGTCTAAGGCAAATTTCAAGAATGTTTTATTAGTCTGCGTGCCACAGTTCCGCGACAAGCGGAGCCTGGATGGCGAAGCGCGGCCTTTTGCGTCAAGGAGGACGCAACGGCCGAAAGCGGTACTGTGGCACGCAGACCGACCCGTAATTATTTATCCTCCGGTTTTTTCTAACATTACAAAACGCGGTACTATGAACCTAAGCGTTATAGCCTGCACACCTTCACTTTGGCAATCCTTTTTTCATCCACTTCCTCGACCTTAAACATCAAACTGTTGAATTCTAAGGAAGACTTATCATCTCTTCCGGGGATTCTTCCGAGCTGTCCAACCAGAAAACCGCTTAGGGTCTCATATTCTTCAATCGGCAGTTCTACGTCGAGATAATCTTGGACCGCATCAAGGCTCGTCGCCCCGTTAATCATATAGGTATTTTCATCGATTTTTTCAAATTCCAGTTCGATTTCATCATCCTCGTCAAAGATGTTGCCGACAATTTCCTCAATAAGATCCTCCAGCGTCACAATACCAGCCGTCCCGCCATATTCGTCTATGATAACAGCCAAATGTGTCTTGTTCTGCTGAAGTTCTTTGAATAATTCATCAGTACGTTTCGAATCCGGTACATAATAGGGTTTCCGGACAACGTCCCGCAGATGAAATGTCTCCGAATTGCTGTTGTTCGTTAAATACTGGAAAAGGTATTTGGATTGCAGCACCCCGACAATATTGTCGATATTCTCTTCATAGACGGGTATCCTGGAATACTTCTCATGATTGATAAAGGCAATGACTTCACTTAAGCTTGCTTCAATCGGCAGCGCCGCAATATCCGTGCGATGTGTCATGACTTCGGAAACCGTTTTATTGTTAAATTCAAAAATATTGTTAATCATCAGTTTTTCTGTTTCATGGATGGCACCTTTTTCCTCACCGACATCAACCATCATGCGGATTTCTTCTTCCGTGACCTGCTCGTTCTCCGCATTCGGATCTACCCCGAAAAGCCTTACAAACACGTTCATTGATGCCGTAAGCATTTTAACGAACGGTGAGGCAATTTTAGACAGGATATACAGCGGGTTTGCGGCAAACCAGGCAATCTTTTCAGCTTTATTCATCGCAATTCTTTTCGGCACGAGCTCTCCGAGCACCAGCGTGAAGTAGGATAAAATAATGGTAATTAGAATAACGGCTATAGTCTTCAGCAAGGATGCTGAAACGGGGGCCCCAAGCTTAATCAGCAGTGAAACCAGCGGATCGGAAAAATTTTCTGAAGCAAACGCACTGGCCAGAAAGCCTGCCAGCGTTATCCCAATCTGGATCGTCGCAAGAAATTTGCTCGGCTCGCCGAGCAAATTGGTTAAAATTTTGGCCTTCTTGTCGCCATCTTCAGCCATCATTCTGATTTTATTGTCATTCAGGGAGATCAAAGCAATCTCCGAGGCAGCGAAAAAGGCATTGAGCGCAATCAGCACGACTAAAAACAAAATCCCGGTAATCAATGATTGTTCCTCCTGATAATAATAAAAAGGCAGAATCATTCCTTATACAGGATTGTCAAAGCCTTTTACCAAATCCTATTAATAAGTCATTTGAAATAATACTACTTCGTATATCTCCGGCATTTTCCTCCATATCTTACTCTCTCCCTTTCTTGATTCTACATCTATTTTAATTTACCCGATGATAAATTGCAATGTCCTGTGTTGTTCTGCAGAAATCAGCGAATAAACCAGAAACGAATTGAGCAAGTAAAAAATGGATATGCTAGAATTGGCTGTGCCAGTCAATAGAACAGGAAGGGCAAATCTATGAAAATTTTACTTGTTTACCCGCAAATACCGCTGACTTATTGGAGTTTCCAGTACGCGTTAAAGTTCATATCCAAGAAAGCTGGATCTCCGCCCCTGGGGCTACTTTCCGTAGCTGCTATGCTGCCGGAGCATTATGATAAGCGTCTTGTGGATATGAATGTAACGAAACTCAAGGATCGGGATATTTTATGGGCCGATTATGTCTGGATCAGCGCGATGGTCGTCCAGAAAGAATCTGTCAGGGAAGTTATTAACCGCTGTCATGCCCTCGGAGTCAAAACGACTGCAGGCGGTCCCCTCTTTACTTCCGAACCTGAGGAGTATGATGATGTAGATTATCTCGTCCTGAATGAAGGGGAGAACACTGTACCTGCCTTTGTGCGTGACCTTGAGAACGGATCGGCAGCGCACATTTACACAACGGAAGAATGGGCGGATATCAGAAATACCCCTGTGCCTTTGTGGGACCTTATCGATATGAAACACTACGCAACAATGAATATTCAATATTCACGCGGATGCCCATTCCATTGCGATTTCTGCAACATTACATCTTTATACGGTCACGAGCCCCGTACCAAGACCTCTCCGCAGCTCCTGTCAGAATTGGATTCCCTTTATCGGGCCGGATGGCGCGGAGGCATCTTCCTGGTCGATGATAATTTTATCGGCAACAAAAAAAAATTAAAGGATGATATCCTGCCTGCGTTGATCAGCTGGATGAAACAAAGAAATTATCCGTTTACGTTTATCACAGAGGCCTCAATCAATCTGGCTGATGATGACAGCCTTATGAATCTGATGGTCAAGGCGGGGTTTATGACTGTATTTATCGGAATTGAAACCATGGATGAAGACAGCCTGGTTGAGTGCAATAAAATTCAGAATAAAAACCGCGATCTGATTGCGTGTGTCAAAAAAATTCAGAAATTCGGCCTTCAGGTTCAGGGCGGCTTTATTGTCGGGTTCGACAACGACAATGCCTCTATTTTTGACAAACTGGTAACCTTTATTCAGGAAAGCGGGATCGTTACCGCGATGGTCGGGCTGCTGAATGCGCCGAAAGGAACGAAACTATATCAGCGTCTGGCAGCGGAAGGCCGACTGTTAAAAAGCATCAGCGGCGACAACACCGACTTTTCGATGAACTTCATACCAAAAATGGAAAGCCGCCTGTTGATCAAAGGCTATCAAAGAATTGTCGATACGATCTACTCGCCAAGAAAATATTATGAGCGGGTCCTGACATTTTTAGAGCAGTACGAACCTGCTGGATTTACGGCTCAGCGGATCGACCGTTGTCAGGTGCTCGCGTTTATCAGATCGGTATTCCGTTTGGGAATTATCGGCCAGGAAAGACGATACTACTGGAAACTGATCATTTGGTCTCTGCGGAAACGCCGTAATGTATTTCCGCTGGCAGTAACCCTGTCCATATACGGTTTTCATTTCCGAAAAGTATTCCGCCGGACTGAGGAAATATTAAAATAATTCTACTTGGGTGGAGGATTTTGATCTTTAAGCTTCTTTATGGAAAAGATCAACGCCGAAACGGCTGCCTGAGATGACCCTGTTCTTCCCTGCTGTTTTGGCAGCGTAAAGTGCTTTATCCGCAATCTCAATATTTTCGGTCAGCGAGCAGCCTTTTTGATAGAGACAGACACCGGCACTCACGGTCAGTGGCTTATCAAAATAACTGTTAAGTGCAAATTCTTCCCTGATTTTATCCGCTTTCAGGCAGGCGTCCTCCAGGCCGCAGCCATAAAGAATAATTAGAAACTCCTCACCGCCGTAACGGCAGATGAAATCAGTGGCCCTGGCATTTGTTTTTAAAACACGGGCTAAAACCAGCAAAACCTTGTCGCCAAAGACATGTCCCTTCTGATCATTTATCTTTTTAAAATTATCAATATCAAAAATGGCAATGCAAAAAGGCTGCCCTGTCCTCTGATAATTGGATACAGCCTTCTGAAAACTCTTTTCCAACAGCAGGCGGTTCGGAAGCCCCGTCAGCGGATCTCTGGCCGCCTGATTTTTGGCCTTTCTGAACTGATATTGGCTGATATTCAGCAAACTGTTGACTTCAAATACAATGATAAAACCGAAGGCTAGGAGCAGAAGGCTGAACAGATAGATATTCACGGATACAAACAGATCCGAGATTTTGAATGACGTAATGAATAAAGAGGCTACGCTTTCGGCAGCAGCAATGATCAAACCCGGAATCCCATAACGCATGCCGTGAAAAGAAACAAAGAAGAAATAGGAAAAAAAGAGCATATTCAGTAATTCAACATTTCCTGCCATCAACAGGGTACAAATAGGTATATCAAGCACTAAGCTGAGTCGCATCAGTTTCTCGGCCCGGGTGTCCTTGCTGAAGACACAAACGGAAATAAATGCACTATATAGAAGGGCAATAAAGAAACCAACAAAAAACAAGCCCGTGAAAGAGCCCTGAAAACGGATCAGCTCAGCCAGGGCGACAATAAGCAGTCCCCACCTAAAGAGCAGGAATTTTCGTTCCAGCGGTTTATATTTGATCAAATCAAACTTCCTGACCAACTTGTTTCACCACATTTTGCGAATTACGCAAATATTATACCATAATTTTCTATTCATCCAAAGAAAATTTTTGCCATTTGATAAACACAATAAGGTTTCCTAGAAGTACCTTAGGCAGTTTCAATACTGTTATCGGCCTGAAGGTTCAACTTTTCGACCGCGTTTTCGCGCATTTTATATTTCATAATTTTGCCTGCGGCATTCATCGGAAATTCTGCGACAAAGTCAATATAACGCGGTGTTTTGTGCTTGGCCATGTGAGTGCGGACAAAATCCTTCAGCTCATCAGCGGTCAGTTCGACACCGACCTTCAGTATGACACAGGCCATAATCTCTTCCCCATATTGTTTGTCAGGGACACCAATAACCTGAACGTCCTTGACCTTTGGATGGGTATAAATAAAATCTTCGATTTCTTTCGGATAGATGTTTTCCCCGCCGCGAATGATCATGTCCTTGATACGTCCGGTAATTTTATAGTATCCGTTCTCATCGCGTCTGGCCAAGTCGCCGGTATGCAGCCAGCCGTTTTCATCAATCGCCGCTGCCGTTGCTTCGGGCATTTTATAATAGCCTTTCATGATATTGTAGCCCCTGGCAACAAATTCGCCGTCCTCATTATCCGGAAGATCTTCCCCGGTCTTCGGATCCACAATCTTGCACTCAACACCTGGCAAAGCACGGCCCACAGTGGCAACTCGCAGTTCGACGGAATCGTCGACACGGCTCTGGGTACAGCCGGGTGAAGATTCGGTCTGTCCGAAGACAATGGTGATTTCATTCATATTCATCTTCTCGACGACATCCTGCATAACCTTCACAGGACACGGGCTTCCTGCCATGATTCCGGTCCGCATGTAGGAGAAGTCTGTTTTCGAAAAATCTTCATGCTCGAGCATCGCAATAAACATGGTCGGGACACCGTGGAAGGCGGTGATTTTTTCCCTGTTGATGCAATCCAGCGATATCTTCGGCGAAAACGCCGGTATCGGGGACATGGTCACCCCATGGGTCATGGACGCAGTCATCGCCAGCACCATCCCGAAGCAATGGAACATCGGGACATGAATCATCATGCGGTCGGCTGTGGAAAGATCCATGCAGTCGCCGATATTTTTCCCGTTATTCACGACATTATAGTGTGTCAGCATAACGCCTTTCGGGAACCCTGTGGTTCCTGAGGTATACTGCATGTTGCAGACATCATGACGGTTAAGGGAAAGCGCACGGCGGTATACTTCCTCAACGGGGACTTTGTCAGCCAGGGTAATCGCATCTTCCCAGGTCAGACAGCCGTTCTGCCTGGAATCAACCGTGACAATATTGCGTAAGAAAGGCAGCCGTTTGATATGCAGCGGCTTTCCGGCCTCGGCAGTCTCCAACTCGGGGCAAAGCTCCTTGATAATGCCGACATAATCGGAGTCCTTATATCCGTCGATCATGACCAGCGTATGTGTATCCGACTGGCGCAGCAGATATTCTGCCTCATAAATCTTATACGCGGTGTTTACGGTTACCAGCACAGCGCCAATCTTGGTCGCCGCCCAAAAGGTAATGTACCACTGCGGAACGTTGGTGGCCCAGGTCGCAACATGGTCCCCGGGTCTGACACCCATCGCGATCAGAGCGCGTGCAAATGTGTCAACATCGTCCCGGAATTCTTTATACGTACGGGTATAATCCATGGTCGTATAACGGAAAGCATACTGATCCGGGAACTCATCCACCATCCGGTCAAGCACCTGGGGGAAGGTCAGATCAATCAGCGTGTCTTTTTGCCAGATATATTTTCCGGTCTTGGCATTGTTATCGTACAAATGACCTTTCACCGATGTTTTTTCCGTGTAACGGCTCATATATTCTGCAAAATTCGGGAAAACAACGCCGGCATCATCCAGGTCCGCCGCCCAGCGTTTGACCCATTCCAGGGAAACATAACCTTCATAGTTAATCGAATGCAGGGCCCGCATCATCTCATCGATGGGTAAATCTCCTTCTCCCATCATGCGGTACCGGGTGGTGCCGTTCTCTACAACGGAATCCTTGATATGTACATATTTAATGTAGGCACCAAGGTTCTGAACAGTCTTTCCAGGTGTCTCATCTGCAAAACGGTAAGGGTGATGCATATCCCACAAGGCACCAACATTGTCACTTGCAACATCATTTAACAGCCGACATAAACGGGAAGTATCTGCATAGACGCCATTCGTTTCGACCAGGAGGGTGACGCCTTTTTCTTCCGCCAGAGGTACCAGACGGTTTAACGCAGCAAGCACCACCTCGTCATCGACTTCACCAGCCGGCTGCGGTGCAATATCGGCAAGGATACGGATATACGGGGTTCCTAGCTTGGAGGCTAATTCAATATACTGAACGATCTCCTGATGATTCTGTTCCGCTTTCTCAGCATACTTTAGACAACAGCCGGAAGACAGACAAGGAATTTGAATACGGAGTTCGGATAACTTTTTTATGGTTTGCGGCAACTGAGACTCAGTAAAAGGCTGGGCCTGCACTGCAAATATCTCACTGCCCAGACCGCGGATTTCAATGCCGTCAAAACCAAAGTCCTTGGCCATGGAATAGATATCGGTCCAGCTGAAATCCGGGCAACCCAGGGTTGAAAACGCAAGTTTCAACATAATCTCCTCCTAGCATTTTATATCTTATAAACTATAGAAAACTTTACTGGTGCCATGTCTCTAGTACCTTGTCAACCTTAAAACTGTAATATAATGGGGAGCAGATTTCTTTTAAGACAAGGCGGAGGATTGAGGCATACCGAGCGTATGGTGATTGAAGTCCACGGATGGACAAATGTCGCGGATGCCATGGATGGCATAGGAGCGACAAGACAACGCAGTATTAACAGAAATCTGCCGCCAGGATATATAGATTTAGGGTTGACATGGTACTAGCTGCACCTAGAGATATCAGAAAGTGCTTAGACTTTTTCTGATATACCAAAAAAGCCTTCACCCCTTAGCATTTCTGTTAAAGACGAATGCTTTATACTGTCATGGTACAGCCTTTAAATATAAAACTGTATGATATAATTTTAGGTAATGCTATCAAATTTTCGAATATTTGTCAAGTGTTGTGGATCAGTATGCACTGAGACAGAACTGTGCTAAGTCAGTTGTGCTGTGTTGATTTGGCTGCTAAATAAAAAACGGCTGGAGAATTTACTCCGCCGTTTCTGGCATCCATCAAAATCCGGGATAACGTTTACGACTGATACTGATTGTGATGTTTCCTGCCCGTTAAGGCATTGACGATGGACAACAGGATCACCGCACCGAGTAGAGCAACCAAGAAACTCCAGATATTAAATCCATTGATCCCTATTCCTCCGAAAATGTTGACGATCCATCCACCGATGAACGCCCCGATGATCCCGACAACAATATTCATTCCAACGCCCATTTTGGCATCACGGCCTGTAATCATGCTGGCAATCCACCCCGCAAGGCCGCCTAAAATAATCCAGCCGATAACACTCAAGACAATTCCTCCTTTTCATCAAATATTTTAAAGCAATTTGTTTTCATCATTAATCTGCCCAAAATAAAAATATTTACCCGAACCTGTCTTCAATACGAATGTTTTCATTAACGTTTGCATTGAAAATTTTTACATCTAAATTAAGAAGCCAAAACCGGTTTTATCCAGATAGCCTTCCTCTTGATTCTCTCTGGTAATGACTTTAAGTTTGGCGGGCTCAACAGTGACTCTTAACGGAAAATCAAACCCTTTTTCTCCGTCTAAATCCGTACCAATCGATTCCCGACAGTTGATTGTCAGCTCTGCCGTCTGGAAGTAGTCTACATATGGGCTCTCCGCATGTTCACCGTTCGCCACTTTGATAACCAGCGGGATCAGTTCGAGAACTGGACATGGTTTAAAAATATACACATCAAGCAGACCATCGCTAATAGAAGCCAACGGCGCTATCCTCTTAAAACCGCCTGCCGATTTGCCATTCATAATCAAGATGAAATACACTTCATCGTCGCGGTTGGCTTCCCGGCTCCGAATACTAACTTTCACCGGCTTCATATTGGCGAATTCTTCAACACCCTTTAAATAATAGGCGAGAGCCCCAAAACTTTGTTTGATTCTTTTGGGAGTTTTTTGGCTGACATCGATCAGAAAACCCAGACTGGCCACATTTAAAAAATAGCGGCCATTGGCGACCCCGATATCGCAAACTGTAAAATGATCCTGAAGCAGAATCTCCGTCATTTCATTGACCCGCTCCGGAAAATGAAAATAACGGGCAAAGTCATTGGCAGTTCCTACCGGATATATTCCAACCGGGATCTGGCAATCATAACAAAAAAGAACATTGATGACCTGGTGGATCGTCCCGTCGCCCCCGGCAATCCAGATCCTGTTGAAACTGTTGATATCCGCTGAGGAGACCATTTTTTCCAGGGCTTCCGTAGTGCTGACCCTGTAAGGGACCAAATAATAGCCTTTATCTTGGACAGCTTCAATAATGCTGTCCAAGTGATTATTAAAGCTGCCGTTTCCGGCAAGCGGATTATAGATTAATAATATTTGCATTGTCTACCCCCTGAAAACAATTCATAGCAAAGAATCATGGAATAACCTTAAACTTACCTGATAACACCACAATACTACGGTATCGGTCTTTTCGCAAATATCCACTACACTATTCCTGGGAAGACTTCAATCGGGCATTTTTGCTGGACAATTCCGGAAAGATAGTGTATTCATTAATACGGGAGTTGATATTCTTGAACCCTATTGCATTTGAAATGGGTCCTTTTTCTGTTCATTGGTACGGTATACTGATCGCTCTGGCGTTTTGCGCCGGACTCATTCTCGCAAACTATCATACGAACTATCGCAGGCTGGACCCGGACAAATTTTTTAATCTGCTGATTGTTATGATTCCCGCTGCTCTGATCGGCGCCAGACTGTATTATGTCCTGTTCAATTTGCATTATTACATCGCTTATCCGGCGGAAATCGTGGCTGTCTGGCATGGCGGATTAGCCATTCACGGTGGAATTATCGGCGGTTTTCTGGCGGTCTTAGTGGTTACCCGCAGAGATCCGGATTTAAAATTCTGGTCTGTGGCCGATGTTATCGCGCCAAGTCTGGTTATCGGCCAGGCGATTGGCAGATGGGGCAACTTTCTTAATCAGGAAGCACATGGCGGCCCGGTTAGTGAATCCTTTATCAGTGAATTCCCGCATTTTATTCAGCAAGGCATGTATATTGACGGCCAATATTACCATCCGACTTTTTTATATGAGTCTTTATGGGATACTTTGATCTTTTTGTTCTTGTTCTGGCTGATCAGGAAGAAATCAACACCTGACGGCATCATTTTCTTGCTTTATTTATTGCTGTACTCGGCAGGCCGTTTTATTATTGAAAGTCTCAGAACCGATAGTCTGATGCTTGGTCCATTTAAAATAGCCCAAGTCATCAGTATTGCAGCAATTTTGCTTTCGGTCGTTCTTCTCTTTGTAAAACTTAGAAAAAAGAAACCAATTTAGTCATTTCCAGCGTTCCGACGCTAATTGGCCTGGTATGGTATAATAATCTGAGGACTGAACCGGTATCATTACTGCTGTGGGGGTGACTGATTTGGTATTTCTTACGATTTCCAGACAAACAGGAAGCCTGGGGAAAGAAATATCTGGGCTCCTCGCCAAGAAATTGGATCTGCCTCTGATTACACACGATTTTGTTATGAACCAATGGCTGCCGGAGATTGCCGACAAGCATGAGCTACATATGCTGAAAGAAAGCCCTGGCTTTTATTTGAATCTGTCCTCTCAAGGCCTTACCTTTGCCGAGCATATTGAAAACAGATTAAAAAGTTATATTTCTGAACAGCCTGCTATTATCTTCGGTCTCGGCGCTCAGATTATTTTCTCCCGCCATCCTGAAGCGATCCATGTCAGAATCATAGCTTCAGATGAAGTTCGAACCGGCCGGGTCATGCATAATCTCCATCTGGACCGCTCCAATGCCGAAAGATTCCTGGAGCTGACCGACCGCAAGCACAAACGGTATATTTCCACCATTTATCATAGAGACTGGTCTGATCCTTCTCTTTACGGTATTACGCTGAACACAGATTTTTTCGGCATCGAAGAAGGTGCTGCGCTTCTGGAGTACTATGCCAGAAACAAGCAACTCTACTCCCCTGCAGCTGAATATCCTTCTCAGGACGGTAAAAAACCGGTCACTTTCAAGCATCCATCCGAAGAGGAATTTGCCGGAATCCTGGATATGTACCACCTTGACTGGGAGTACGAGCCCCGTACGTTCCCGATTCAATGGGATGAAGAGGGCAATGTTACCATGGCGTTTTCACCTGATTTTTACCTACCTAGATTTAATACGTTCATTGAACTGACCACGATGAACCAAAAATATGCTTCAGAAAAAAAGAAAAAGGTTGAGCTGCTCAAACGGCTCTATCCCGGCACCAACATTAACATTGTCTTTAAAAATGATTTTTATTCCCTTTTGGAGAGATTCGGCATTAAGAAAGGATCTGCACAATGAATGCTAATGCTGTTGGGAAGATCATTTTCACCGCAGAGGAGATTCAACGGAAAGTCGCCGAAACCGGGCGAATCATTGATACCGACTATCAGGGCAAAGAGCTGGTTGTGATCAGCGTCCTAAAAGGATCGTTTTACTTTTTGGCTGACCTGACCCGGCACCTGACGGTACCCTTAAGCATTGATTTTCTGTCGATCAGGGCCTTCCCTGATGAAACGAATAAAACTGGCATTGTAAGATTTGCGAAAGATCTTGACCTTTCGATCACCGGTAAACATGTTCTTTTGGTAGAAGATGTGGTCGGAACCGGACTTACGCTTGCTTATATCTGTCAGCACCTTGAAGCTGCGAAGCCGGCTAGTCTAAAAATATGCACCCTGCTGAACAATCCTTCGGAGAGGCTCCTCACCATTAATATCGATTATTACTGTTTTCTTATGCCGGACCAATTTGTAGTCGGGTATGGCCTCGATTACCAGGAAAAGTACCGAAACCTTCCGTATATCGCAGCCTACAAACGCGAAAAATAAAAAAGAAGCTCCAACGAACCTTTATCAATGTATCCCCAGTATTACCCTCAATTTCGTTTCCCGCTATCCATCTTCCTTAAAAGACCTTCGTCTACAGATATTCCGTTTACTCATTACCCACTTCAGTCTGATTTCATTTCAGAATTTGCCTCTTAAAAACTCTTTTTACAGATTTTCTTGAACCAAACCTTCATTTCTATCAATCCCGTTGCAGACTCTTTTCTTCGAAACTCTCCAGATATAGTGAACCTTTTCGTTCGCCGACCTAATCGTCCAATGATAACGTTTTGTTTCCATTTTCAGGCTTCACTGGTATTCCATCTTAGGAATTCCTTGGAGCTTGTTATTATCATACATAAAATACAGGCTTTCGGTCAACCTGCAAATATCGTGATTTAGGTTAAAATTAATAAAATGTTACGAATTTTCTGTCTATTATAACGGTTTTTCTTTAACTCATAAAGAATTACTTACTAAAAGGAATCAAATCCCACGGATCATCCCAAATCCGCTTTTTTTATTCTTTTTTGGCTGTACATCAGATTGTCAACATGGTTCAGAAATTGCTCAATGCTGGCATATTTCATATCGAAGATGTCAGTCCCAAAGCTTCCTTCCAGCCTGTAACGCTTTCCGGAGGTTTTATTATACGCTTCAAAAGACACATTAATTCTCTCAATTGTTTTCTCCAAAGCTTCTTTGCTGTCACATTCCATAATTACCGCGAATTCATCGCCACCCATCCTGGCAATAATGTCTGTTTTTCTTAGGACACTTCTTATTAGCCCAACAGCAGTCTGGATCGCTTTGTCCCCTTCGGAATGCCCGTATTGGTCATTGATTTGTTTTAGTCCGTCGAGGTCGGCATAAATAACCCCAAATTTATCATCGGCCTTATGGTGGATCCTTTGGGAAATGTAATAATCAAAAGATCCTCTCGTCCATACGCCAGTTAGGTTATCCAGATGAACCATTCTTTGCTGCAGGAAATAATAGACGATCACAAGGGAAAATGCCGTACAACTCCACATCAGAAGCACACCATAAAACATCGACTGGAGGATCCCTCCGATAATCGGCAGTATTCCAAATGCTATTAAAGGAATCCATTCCTGCTTAATGATTTTCCCTTTTCTTTTAAATATCTGTATCAGACTGATTATCAGATAAAAATAGGTAATTACAGCTGAAACGAGAAAAAGTGATCCCCGGTGGTAGACATTCGCACTGTCTATATCGAAGATAAAACCATAAATAGGCGATAAAACGGTCAGTACCGTATTGATGACAATCGGAATGAAATACAGGATTTTCCTGGTTTTAAAAATTGTGCTGTCTGGTTCAGTCCAGCTATAATTAAATTTGTACCACGAATAGGTTAACAGCGGCGCCGTAATAAACAAACATATGTGCATCAGCTCCGACACCGGGATCAACCATAACTCAGGGCGTCTGTTGATCATGCAGGTCAGCGTTTCAAAAACAAGCTCCAGCATAATGACTAAAGACGTAGTCAGAAATTTTTTATTGATACTATCCTGCCGGTCAAGACTCTGGTAAGCAATCAAAAATACTACCCCTAACAACACCAGGGCAGCAAGATTAATATCAATCCGTAAAAATACCTGCATACTTTTTACCAGCCTTTATGTCTAAGATCAACGCATGAAAACATTATAGCATAATTTTGTGGAATAATTCACGTAACGTAACGTGATCTAGCAGTCCAAGTGAACATGGATGTGAAACGCAGCTAGGTCATGCTAAATGTGCAAAAAAAAGGGGCTATTAACACCCAAAATGAAATGCTGCCAACATAGTGTCAGCAGCATTCGGATTGACGGTGATCCCTTTTATTTAGCCAGAATGGCTGTTAAATCATTCTCTGGTGTAGAGATCGGTGTGATATTGAATTTTTCAACCAAAACGTTGCGTACATTGGAAGAGAAAAAAGCTGGAATGGATGGTCCGATATAGATATTCTTTATGCCCAGGGCCAAAAGGGTCAACAGAATGCAGACCGCTTTTTGTTCATA
>Ga0074193_1002435_pt1 | contig 16873 bp, 18 predicted proteins | sample EPASupsiteHSE605_FD_64523 | JGI IMG/M metagenome (GOLD analysis project Ga0074193, IMG submission 64523) | Bioremediated contaminated groundwater from EPA Superfund site, New Mexico - Sample HSE6-05 | ecosystem: Environmental > Aquatic > Deep subsurface > Groundwater > Contaminated ... | reverse complement strand
ATTACGTGAGAAAAACCAGTAAAGTAAATGAGTACAGTATAGATGAAGTCTTTAATTTATCTTCTAAAGAATCCTCACCAGAAGAAATTGTTGAGTATAAAGAAACTAAAGAAAAAATTCAAGAATATATAAATAGTTTAGAAAACATAGACAGGCAAATTATTATAATGAGATATTTAAATAATGTTACTTTCAATGATATATCTATAATACTCAGTATTAGTGAGTCCTCGGTTAAAAGAAGATACTACAAGATAAAAGAACAATTTAAAAAATACATAGCAGTAGAAAGGGGGTGTGAATATGAACTGTAAAAAATTCCAAGAAATGCTTGATTCATATGTAGGTGGTGAACTTTCAGAAGAATTAAAGTTACAAATGGAAGAGCATTTAATAAACTGTGAAGAATGCAATGAACTCTATAACGAAGAGCTGTTTATTAAGTCGTCTATTATAGAGGCCTTAGATTTAGATAATATAGTGTTTGAAAGCCAAAAAGATAAAATAATGAGCAGTATAGATAAGAACAAATACAGCAGAACTAGTATTAATAATAGAGCGGATTTATATAGATTTACGAAGTATTTCAAGATAGGTATGTCTGTTGCTGCAGCTATAGTTTTTGTTTTATTATTAAACCCAATTGAAAGGTTTAAAGTATTTGAAAATAGGTCAAGTAGTATTAGTAGTGAAGATACAGGTTCTATTCACACAGTGGAAGAACCTATAATAAATAATACAAATGATAGTGCAAGAGCTACTAATGTACAAGAAGATTCAAGTAAAAAAGCAGATATAGCATTAGAAAAGGAAAAATCAAATGAAATTAAGATAGATAATAGCGCAAATGAAAAAGTTGCTTTAAAGGAAAAAGAAAAAAATTCAGACGAGAATGTTAAACAGCCAGGTAACAAACTTGAAGCTGAAGATAACAATAAGGGAAACCTTAGCAATAGCAGCGACAATGCTCTTGCACTAGCAGATGAAAAACAAAATGAAAATAATTCTTCTACAGGCAATTTAGGATTACAGGCAGAAGATAATACAAATATAGAAGAAACAGATAATATTGATGATTTGGCTAATAACATTTATTATGAAAAAGAGACTGATGTTAATATAAGATTTAACAAGAAGCTTTATATGGATGATCCTATAACAAAAGTAGCCAGTGGATGGACAGAGTCTCCAAATAAGCAATTTCAGTCATTAATAAAAATAAATGATGTATATTTAGATAAAATTTATATAAAGGATACAAGCAGAAATATTGTTTGGTCTATGGAAAAGGATAATAATCCTAATAATAGTGTGCCTAAATTTGTAGAGTGGTATGACAATGAAAATATTTTTGTAGTAATGAATGGCACAGAGGATAATGTAAAAAAGGAAGAATTATATTTATTAGATGTTGCTAAAGGAAATGGTACAATGCTATATAAGTTATATGGAGGAAGTAAAAGTATTGTAGGTATAAACAAGATAAATACAAACAATGTTGAACTCAAGCTTCAATTAAATAGTAACGATAATTATTTAGATAGTAATATGCAAAGTTTCACTCTTCTTGATATACGAAAAGATAATTTTTATAAGTAAAAGTTCCTAATTTAGGTGTCAAGAATTTAGGAGGGATTACATGAAATGGAGTTGGAGATTCATATCATATAAAAGACTAGTATCCTTAAGCTTAATATTTTTATTAATAAGTTCTGTTATAAGCTTTGGCGGTTGTTCCAAAAAAGATACTACCGTAAAAAATGAAACGGTTAAAGGAACTAATATAAATGAAGAAGATAAGCCAACTAAAGATGTAAAAGTAGAGGGTAATAGTAACCAGACAGAAGAAAAGGATAATATTGTGCCTGGGAAAAGCAAGATTCAATATACAAAACAACAGCTAGAAAAAACCACTGAACCGGAATTTGCTACAAAATGGATTGATTCTGATAATAAAAAATTTAGTGCTTGCATAGCAGAACGAGGTCCAGATGCACTAGAGGAAGGTATAGGTAAAATATTTATTAAGGATTTAAGTAGCGGAGAAAAGTGGTCACTTGAACTAATACCAGGGGAAGAACAAAATAGCCCTAAATATATTCAGTGGATAGATGATGAAAATCTAATTAATATAGTAGGATTAGGTTATGGTACAATAGTACTTGGTGGAAGTCTATATAAAACTAATATTAAAACGGGGGAAACCACTGTTATATATGAAGCAAAAATTCCTAAAATACAAGTGTTATCAGCTAAAATAAGTAAAGATAAAGCTACTTTAGAACTTCAATTACTTGTGTATGATGATGAAGAATTCACTAAAAATCATACTGAAAAGAAAACCATAAGTTTAAAATAGGAAATTGGAGGCATTTATAGAAATTTAATGGATAAAACAAGAAAGTTATATACAAGAGCTTTAAATAAATATCAAGATGGGCTTATAGATGAAGCTATGGATATATGTGAAGAGGCAATATCTATAAGTATAAAAAATAATGCTGCAATAAATCTAAAAGGGTTACTCTATTATTTTAAAGGGGACTTAGAAAGTGCAAAAGCACTTTGGAAGCTTAATTATGAAGTAAATGATGATTTAGTAGCAAGAAAATACATCAAAGGTTTAAAAGAGGACGAGGAGAGATTTTCTCTTTACACTTCTGCTGTAGCTTTAATTAATTCATTAAAAATTAAAGAGGCAATAAAGCTTTTAAATAGGTGTAAAGAAAGTGACTATAATTGTATAAATGTGAGCAATGCTCTAATAGCCTGCTTTATAAACATTGGGCAATATGAAAATGCAGTAGAGTATGTAAATAGAGTACTTGAATTAGACTGCAAAAATGAAATTGCTAATAAAAACGTGAAGATTTTAATAAAAAATGGAGTATCAAAAAAAGAATTCAAAAAGGCAAGTCGCAATAATACAAAACTATTATTAGTTCTTGTTTCTTTAATTCTGTTATGCTCTATTGGAATATTAGGAAAAAATCAAATAAAGAATAGATTTATAAACAACGGAGAAAGTAACTTGGAAGCTTCTACAGATATTACACCTACTAAAGCCATATCTACTGATACTATAGAAGTGTCAAAAGTTACTGAAGAGAAAACCTTAGAAAAGGCAACTACTAAAACAGAAAGCAGCACTACAAAAAATAATACACCAGAAATGGACAATGGAATAAAATATTATTATGTTAATGGAAAAGATGAGCTTTTGGTAAATAAAAATATAGAAAATGCCATAGAAAGTTTTACTAAAGCCTATACTTATGGGGATGATAAATACTTATACCCTGATATAGTATATTTTTTAGGCGTTTCCTATGAACAAAAAAATGATCTTGAAAACTCATATAAATTTTATAAAGAATATATGACTAAATATCCAAAGGGTAATTATGAAGCAGAAATACTTTATAGGTTAGTAAATATATATAAGGATTCAGATTTAAATAAAGCAAAAGAATATGCTAATAAAATTACAAATGAATATACCGATTCTCAATATAATAACTCAATTGTAAAAACAGTAGTAAACAGATAGGTATGAAAAAATATATACTTTATAAATTAATAAAAATATATATATAAGTGAGTTTTGGATAAAATAAATAATATATAATTATTAATTTATTTAAATCTTGACTATACACCAAATTAGAGTTAGAATTTAAGTATACCCCATTAGGGTATGCAATGATTGTTATGGAGGGATAATATATGATAAGAGAAATAGCAGGATCAAACTTTATTCAAGAAGTTATAAATTCTGAAACAGCTGTACTTGTAGATTTTTGGGCTCCATGGTGTGGACCTTGTAGAATGCTAGGACCTGTAATAGAAGAATTATCTCAAGAAGTAGGAACTAAAGTAAAATTCTTTAAAATTAATGTAGACGAAAATCCAGAAATAGCTCAAAAATATAGAATTTCCAGTATACCAAATGTAATGGTATTTAAAAATGGAGAGGTTGTAGAGAATTTAGTTGGATTCAGACCAAAACAAGAGTTTGTTAGAGCTCTTGGAAAACACATTTAAAATAAGCTTTAAATAAGACCGACAATGCAAAGGTATTGTCGGATTTCTTATATTAGGAGGAGAACAGTATGAGCGAAAGATATGATATTGCTATAATTGGAAGTGGGCCTGCAGGACTTGAAGCAGCCTTGAATTCTAAAATAAGAAACAAAAATGTAATAGTTTTTGGCAGTAAAGATTTTAGTCCAAAGCTATTGAAAGCTCCAAAGATAAATAATTATTTAGGATTCTATGATGTTTCAGGTGCAGAATTAAAGGCTGAGTTTGAAAAGCATATAGATAATATGGGGATTAAAATTACTGAAGAAAGAATTAATGCAGTTTATGCTATGGGAGAATATTTTGCTTTAATGGTAAATGAAAAGATGTATGAAGCTAGAGCAGTAATTATAGCTACAGGTATTGAAAATGGTAAGCCACTAAAAGGAGAAGCTGAATTTTTAGGAAAAGGTGTTGGCTACTGTGCTACTTGCGATGCCCCATTATATAGAGGAAAAACAGTAACTATAATAGGATATAATAAAGAAGCGGAAGAAGAGGCTAACTATGTTAGTGAGCTTGCATCTTCAGTGTATTATGTCCCTATGTATAGAGGAGATTTAAGTGTAAATCCTACTATTAAGATTGTTAATGATAAGCCAATAGAAGTAAGTGGTGAAGACAGTGTTAAGGAACTAGTTTTAGAGAAGGAAACACTAAAAACTGATGGAATATTTGTGCTAAGGGATAGTATATCACCTAGTCAACTAGTTCCAGGGCTAGAGATAGAAGATGGACATATTAAGGTTGACAGACGTATGAGAACAAATATTAAAAGATGCTATGCTGCAGGGGATTGTACAGGTAAGCCTTATCAGTACATTAAGTCAGCAGGAGAAGGGCAAGTAGCAGCACTTACAGCTGTAGAAGAAATTTAAAAGCTAAAGGCAGTTCATTAAGAACTGCCTTTAGCTTTTTATGTTCAATAATATTAATTTACAACAAAAAATACGTGATTACCTATTTTCTTATTATTTTTTTTTGCAATATTTTTCATCCAACTACAAGTAGCTATTTTAGGATTATAGAAAAATACTGCATTCCCAGTGGGGTCTTTACCTCGCAAAGCATCCATTACTGCTCTAAAAGAATGTTCATCAGGCTTTACATCTATTTCTCCATTTTTAACACAAGAAAAAGCAGCCCTTTGTTTAATCACATCTTCTACGTTATCTGGAAAACCTTTATCTTTAACTCTGTTTAAAATAACGGATGCCACTGCAACCTTACCTTCATAAGGTTCAGCGCAGCTCTCTGCGTATACAATTTGAGCCATTAGGTGTATATCATCATTTGTAATATAAATATCCTTTCCTTTTGCATTAAATACTGTTACAACCTGTGATTCTTCTTTGTATAAATTTTTAATTTCAGAATCATTTTTTTCAATAGCGTTGGCATAATAAAATGAACAAGTTAACATACTAAGTGTTGCTATTATGCTAACTAAGAGTTTTTTCATTTTAACTATCCTCTCCTTTAAATTTTATGGAACTTTTAAAGCAGGCTATAGATATTGTTCCCGTTAAGAAAAAAATAATTCAATAAATAATTAAATTTAACAATTTAACATTACAGGTTATTGAACTGGAAGTTTATCCTTAAATTCATGAAATAATTTAAAAAAAACTTTATAAGATTCATTGGCAGTTTTCATTTTATCTTTAGAAGAAGAATATAAATTGTTTAAAGCTTTATTGTTATTTAATCCACTGGCAAAGGTTAAGCTCTCAGTTTTTACAGCAAATTTAAAACTTTGAATGTATTGATCAAAAGCATCTAAAGCTTCAATGAAAGATGTATTAACTTCTAAAGCATCCTTAGGAATAGTTACTGCAGCAAGTGTAGTTTTACTATCAGCAACTGAGGCTTCAGCATTTGTAATAGAATCTAAGAGCCCCTCGTAGCTAGTAGAATTACTTCTTATATCTAGAACCTCTGGCATATAATCTTTATTTACTTCGTTAAATTTTTCAACCAAAGGATTCAAGATATTTAGAAAATTCCGGTTTTGATTTGTAGTAATTTCCTTATCCAAATTAAGACGTACTTGCTTTTGAGAAAAATCTATGGTCTTATCAATTAGATCAATAATTTCATTTGTAAGAGAAATCTTATAATTGTTAATAGAAATAAGAGTATAATAATTCATGCAATCATCTCTATACTTTTGAAGTAATGTAATATAACTTTGTAAATTAGAGCTATTTGAATCTTTACATATGGCAAGTATTTGTTTATAAATAGATATATTATTTTCTAGACCATCTAAAAGGTTCTCATGATCTTTTTTATATTTATTTGGTGCAAGTAGGTTTTTAAGGTTTGATAAAGATGCCTGAAGAGAGGAAATTGAATTAGGTATACTTTTTAAGATCTTATCCTTATCAATAGTTTCGCCCTTAGTAAATACGGAAGAAGCTTCATTTATTTTTCTTATATTAGCTATTTCAGTTTTAACAGTATTTGTATAGGATGAATAAGACTTGCTAATGAAAAAATAATATGTTCCATAGAAAACTAACAAGCCTAGAAGGATTGTAGAAATAACGATGGTTATTGTTCTTATTGATTTTTTATCTTGTTTTATCAAGACATCAACTCCTCCGTTTAAATTATTATTATTATTTTAACATAGATAGAATATTATGCTAGTATTTCATAAAAAAATTAATATACACTGAATAAGTAAATAAATATTTTGTAAATTAATTAAGCAATTGATATTAATAAGTTATTATAGTGTATAATTAATATATAAATTAAAGCCTAGAGGTGAGTGGGATGCAGTTTTTAGACATGTTTATAAGTACTTTAAAAAGCATAAACGCTTTTTCAATATTAGATATTGCTGTGGTTTCATATATTTTTTATAAATTCTATATGCTGATGCATGAAACCAGAGCTGAACAGCTGCTAAAGGGAATTTTACTTATTATTATTTTGATTCCTATAAGTAGTTTGCTTCACTTATCCACATTGAATTGGATATTAAATAAAACAATAACTATTGGAGTGCTTTCTTTTATAATTATATTTCAACCAGAAATTAGAAAAGCCTTAGAGCATATTGGAAGGAGTACTTTTACTGATAAACATCTTTTTGAAGATGAAAAGAAGATAGAAGAAGTAATAACAGAAATATCAAATGCAGTTGAAAATTTATCTAAAACTAGAACGGGAGCACTTATTTTAATGGAACAGACCACTGGACTTGGGGACATTACTTCCACCGGAACTAAAATAGATGCTGCAGTATCTTCTGCATTAATAGAAAATATATTTGTGGTAAATACTCCTCTTCACGATGGAGCTACGGTAATTAGAAATGATAGAATTGTTGCAGCAGGTTGTTTTCTGCCACTAACAAACAATGCAAATATTAACAAGCAATTGGGAACAAGGCATAGAGCTGGAATAGGTATTTCTGAGGTTTCTGATGCTATAGTTATTATCGTATCAGAAGAAACAGGTGTTATATCTCTTGCAATAAACGGGAATTTGACTAGGTATTATACGAAGGAAAGACTTAAAGATATTTTAATAAGAATAATAAAGACAAGAAGCAATAAGAAAATTACATATAGGGAGAAGGTGAAGTCATGGTTCAACAAAGCAGAAAACAGCTAGTTGTTAAAGTATGCTGTATAATTGCAGCATTTGTTTTATGGCTAGTTACATCAAATGATGAAAACCTAAATACAACTTACACAATTTCTAATATTCCAATTGAAATTGTAAACCAAGATTTCTTAACTCAATCGGGACTAGTTATTTTACCTAATCAACAATTTTCTACCTCATTAAGAATTACTGGAAAGCCTTCAGATGTATATTCTGTTAAAGCTGATCAATTTAAAATAGTAGCAGATTTGAGTATTTATGCTTTGAAAAAAGGGGATAATAAAATTCCCATTAATATAGTTAAGAGGCCAAGTTCTGATGTTAGTATTATTAATGATAATTCCATGTGGATTTCTGTAAAGGTTGATAAATATATTGAAAAGACAATGCCTATAGTAGTAAAACTTAAAGGGGATTCTAAAGTTGGATTTTTAGACGGCAAGCCTATAGTTAAGCCCGAAAATGCAGTAGTGGGAGGGTCAGAGCAATATATTAATAGCATGTATCAAGTTGTGGCTGATGTTAATATTAATAATCAAGAGAGAAATCTAACCTTGAAGGTGCCTTTAATTGCAACGGATGAAGCAGGAGTAGAAATTAAAGAATTAAAAGTAAATCCAAAGGTTGTTGATATTGTTATACCAATTCAAAAGACTAAAGAGGTATCTATTAATGTAAATACAACTGGAGATTTATCAAAGGATTTTATATTAAAATCTATAAATCTTTATAAAGAGAAAGTAATGATTACTGGGGAACCAAATGATTTAGTTTCTGTAAATAGATTAGAAACGGAACCTATAGACTTGGGTAAGTTTAAAAGTGAAAAGTCTTATATTAAAGTAAAATTAAAGATTCCGCCTAAAATAAAGTTAGTTGAAAATATAGATACTGTTGATGGAGAAGTGCTATTAGATAAAGTAGCACAGAAAAATCTAACCTTAAATATAGACAATGTTAATTTGGGAAAGGGGCTATCAGCTAGCTTAGATACAAAGGATGTTTCCATTGTAGCATCAGGAGCTGAGGCTGCAATAAGTCAGCTTTCTGCAGAAAATATTAAGTGTTTTGTGAACTTGGATTCATTAGGGAAAGGTGAACACAATTTACCGGTAAATCTAGAAGTACCACAAGATATAGATATAATTTCACAAAATATTAAGTTTGTAAAAGTAACTATTAAGGAGCAAGGGAATGGCAGTTAGAATAAACAATATTTCATTAGAAATAAATGAAGATATGGATTTGCTTAAGAAAAAGGTTGCAAAAAAATTAAGGATAGAAGAAAAAAATATAAATAAGCTTAAAATCCTCAAAGAGTCAATAGACGCAAGAAAGAAAAATAATATTAAATTTATTTACAATATTGAAGTAAACACTGAAAATGAAGAAAAACTCGTAAAAAGAGCTAATGATAAAGATATAAAAATAGAAAAAGAACAATTATTTGAAGAATTATTAGAAGGAAGCAAGAAGTTAGATAGTAGACCAATAATTGTAGGTATGGGACCTGCGGGTATGTTTTCAGCACTTAGATTGGCTGAGAAGGGTTATAAGCCTATAGTTATAGAAAGAGGAGGATCCGTTGAAGACAGGACTAAAGCTGTAGAAGGTTTTTGGGAAACTGGTAAGCTAAACCTTGAATCTAATGTTCAGTTTGGAGAAGGTGGAGCAGGAACCTTTTCGGATGGTAAACTAACAACAAGAATTAAAGATATTAGATGTGATTATGTTCTTCAGAAGTTTGTAAATGCAGGGGCTCCTGAGGAAATAACATATATTGGAAAACCACATATAGGTACAGATATACTAAAATCAGTAGTAAAGAACATTAGAGAAAAAATAATAGAGCTTGGAGGAGAAGTAAGATTTAACTGCAAGCTTCAAGATATTAAAATAAAGGATAATAAAATTTTTAGTATAATTGTAAATGGAGAAGAAATACCTTGTGGAGTTTTAGTTTTAGCACTAGGTCACAGTGCTAGAGACACCTATGAAATACTCTATAAAAGAGGGATTTTTATGTCGCCTAAACCCTTTGCAATTGGTGTTAGAATTGAGCACTCTCAGAGAGTAATTGATGAAAATCAATATGGAAAATACGCAGGGCATCCAAGACTAAGAGCAGCAGATTATAGATTATCCTATACCAGTGAAAAAAACAATAGAGCAGTATATAGCTTTTGCATGTGTCCAGGAGGAGATGTTGTAGCTGCAGCCTCGGAGGAAGAAAGGCTTGTTACTAATGGAATGAGTTATTATGCTAGAGATAAAGAAAATGCCAATTCTGCCATTGTAGTAACAGTTGGAGAAAATGATTTTATTGGAAATACGCCACTAAAGGGAATGGAATTTCAAAGACATTATGAATCACTTGCATACTCTTTAGGTGGAGGAAATTATATAGCTCCAGTGCAATTAGTTGGGGACTTTTTAAAGGATAAACCTTCAGTAGGCTTAGGTAGTATAAAGCCTACATATAAGCCAGGTTATGCTTTTAGAGAGCTTAAAGACTGTCTTCCAGAAGGAGTTATAAGTACACTGAAGGAGGGGCTAGTACAATTTGATAGGAAAATACCAGGATTTGCAAGTGATCATGTAGTTATGACTGGGATTGAAACTAGAACTTCTGCTCCAGTTAAAATAGAAAGAAATGAAAAATTTCAGAGCATTTCTACAGAAGGATTATATCCAGCTGGAGAAGGTGCAGGTTTTGCCGGTGGTATTATCTCAGCAGCAGTTGACGGATTAAAAATCGCTGAGAGTATAATAAAGGAGTACTCACCCTTATAGGCAGTAAATCGTTTATATATAACCTAATGTAATTTTAAATAATTTAAAATTACATTAGGTTATTTTATTTACTAAATATTGAATGAATAAAATACAGTTTATAAATTGGAGAAATTTTACTTGCAATTGCATATTTTAAATATATAAGAAATTTTGATTAATAGAGAGTTTTGCGTTATAATATAGTTAAACGATTACACTTGCAATATTATATAATTAGTCATTTAATGCTATGAAATCAGGTGAAGATATGAGTAGGATAAGAGTATTCACAGGCCATTTTGGAAGTGGCAAAACAGAGATAGCAATAAATTATGCTATAAATCTTGCTAAAGGTGGTAGTAAGGTTGCAATTGTTGACATGGATATTGTAAATCCATATTTTTGTGTAAGAGATATAAAGGATTATCTAGAGAAAGAAGGTATAAAAGTCATAAGTTCAAATCCTAAATTTTCAAATGCAGAACTTATGGTGCTTCCGCCAGAGGTACTTTCAGCTTTTAATGACAAATCCTATGAAGTAGTTATCGATGTTGGAGGGGACGATATTGGAGCTGTGGCTCTTGGACAATACAATAGGTATTTTAAAGAAGAGCCTTACGATATGTACTTTGTTATAAATAACAATCGTCCAATGACAGAAGACTTTTTAAGTACAGAAGAGTATATGATAAACATCGAGAAATCCTCAAGGCTTAAGATTACACATTTAATATCAAATACAAATTTAAGCAATGAAACAGATGTACAAGATATTCTACATGGGGACAAAGTAGTTAGTGAATTATCAAAACAATCAAATATTCCCTATAAATACACGGTTATTAGAAAAGATCTAGAAGATGAAGCAAGAGGTAAAGTAGCAGGTGAATTATTTCCAATCAATATTTATATGAAGAAACCATGGGAGCAATAGGATAATAAAATTTTTAACTGAATTGGGGGGATTTCTATGCCAAAGGTAACGTTTCAAGAAGAAAGATGCAAAGGGTGTGGTCTTTGTTTAGAAATATGTCCTATGAGGATAATATCTTTTGGAGATAAGTTGAATTTAAATGGATACCATCCAGCTACTATTGAAGAGGATAAAAAAAGCATGTGCATTGGATGTGCATCCTGTGGTAAGATATGTCCAGACTGTGCTATAACTGTTGAAAGGTAGGGTGAGTACTTATGAATAAAAGGGTTTTAATGAAAGGAAATGAAGCTATTGGTGAAGCTGCTATTAAATCAGGCTGCCAATGTTTTTTTGGTTATCCGATAACACCTCAAACAGAAGTAGCAGCATATTTATCAAAAAGGATGCCTAAGGTTGGAGGAACATTTTTACAAGCTGAAAGTGAAATTGCTGCTATAAATATGGTATATGGTTGTGCAGGAACGGGAACAAGATGTATGACTTCATCTTCAAGTCCAGGAATTAGTTTAAAAGCAGAAGGTATTTCATATATTTCAGCTGGAGAACTACCATGTGTTATCATAAACATAGTAAGAGGAGGGCCAGGACTTGGAGGGATTCAGCCTGCCCAATCAGATTACTTTCAAGCAACTAAAGGAGGAGGACATGGGGATTATAAAATGCCAGTATATGCACCAGCATCTATACAAGAAATGGTAGACTTAATTGGAGATGCCTTTGATTTAGCTGATATATATAGAACTCCATGTATGATTATGGGAGATGGGATGCTTGGACAAATGATGGAGCCTGTAGAGTTTAAAGAAAGAAAGATGAGAGAACTTCCTAGTAAAGAAGAGTGGAAGGCTGCAGGTCTCCAAGGCAGAAAAAAGCACAATATAATCAATACTCTATTCCTAAAGCCAGAGGAATTGGAAAAGCATAACATAAAACTTCAAAAAAAGTATAAAGAAATAGAAAAAGAAGAAGTGAAGTACGAAGAGTATAAATGTGAAAGAGACAATGACTTAATTATTGTGGCATATGGAACCACCTCTAGAATATGTAAAAATGTAATTAAAGAGGCAGAAGAAGAGGGCCTTAAGCTTGGACTCATAAGACCAATAACCCTTTGGCCATTTCCAAAAGAAAGCTTTAAGGATACATTAAGCAAAACTAAACATGGATATTTAACAGTAGAAATGAGCTGTGGTCAAATGGTAGAGGATGTAAGACTTTCTGTAGAAGGCATGAAACCGGTTGCCTTTTATGGAAGAGTTGGAGGGATGGTACCTCACAAGGAAGATATATTACAAAAGGTTAGGGAAATTCTTGGGGGTGAAAAATAATGTCTGTTATATTTAAGAGACCGGAAGCTTTATTAGATGTACCAACGCATTATTGCCCAGGTTGTACTCATGGAATTATTCATAGATTAATTGCAGAAGCCATTGATGACTTAGGAATATTAGATAAAACCATTGGAGTAGCTCCTGTGGGGTGCTCAGTATTAGCGTATGATTATTTTGCCTGTGATATGTTTCAAGCTGCTCACGGAAGGGCACCTGCCGTTGCAACAGGTATTAAAAGGGCAGTACCAAGCTCCGTAGTATTTACTTATCAAGGAGATGGAGATTTAGCAGCTATAGGTACATCTGAAATAATTCATGCTGCGACGAGAGGAGAAAAGCTCACCTCTATATTCGTAAATAATTGTATTTATGGTATGACAGGTGGACAGATGGCACCTACAACTCTTCCAGGTCAGATAACCGAAACATCACCTTATGGAAGAGATACATCAACTGCAGGCTATCCAATAAGAGTTTCCGAAATGATAGCTACTTTAGATGGAGCTTGCTATGTGGAACGTGTATCAGTAGATAATGTTAAAAATATAATGAAGGCTAAAAATGCTATAAAGAAAGCCTTCCAAAATCAAATAGACGGAAAAGGCTTTTCTATGGTAGAAGTACTATCAACTTGCCCAACAAATTGGGGACTGTCCCCAAGTGAAGCACTTAAATGGCTTAGGGAAAATATGATGCCTTATTACACTCTTGGAGTTAAAAAGGATATAACTGAGGAGGTGGAGTAGTATGGTATCTGAAGAAATAATCTTTGCAGGTTTTGGAGGACAAGGAATATTATCTATGGCTAAGTTTTTAGCTTATGCAGCCATGGAGACTGATTTAAATGTATCTTGGCTTCCATCTTACGGACCTGAGATGAGAGGAGGTACTTGTAACTGCGCAGTTACAATATCAGAAGAAGCTGTGGGTTCACCTATAGTTACAGAGCCTTGTACAGTTTTAGTTATGAATAGACCATCTTTAGATAAATTTGAGCCTATGTTAAGAGCAGGCGGATTACTTATCATGGATAGCGATCTTATAGATAAGTATCCTGGTAGAAGTGATATAGAAGTAATAGCTATTCCAGCACAAAAAGTAGCTGAGGAAATAGGAAAGAAGACTATTGCAAACATGGTACTTTTAGGAGCTTTGGTGAAGAAGAGGGGAGTAGTTTCAGAAGAAGCTTTACTTAAAGCACTTAAAGAACATGGAAAAGAAGAGTTTTATGAAATGAATAAAAAGGCCATTGAAAAAGGTATGGACTGTGCGAAATAATTTTAGTAAGGAAAGGAGCCGTTTATTAGGGAATATATCTAAAAACAGCTCCTTTACAATTTATATCTGAATTAATCTGTCACTAGTAAGGGCGTCTACAACAGCTTCAACATCTGCAAAAGCGTTAGCAAGTGCTGCTTCTCTCCCAACAGAAGGAATATCTACACCTTCTACAAGAATCTTTTTAAATTTGTGTATTCCTAGAAAATTAAATATATCTTCAACGTACTCTACTCCATGATTAATTTTACTGTTGAATAGCTTTGGGTACACTCCTCCTGAGGATTGAATATATATCATGTTTCTTTCCTTGTCATCTAGTAGTCCTTGAACATCTTCAGGAGAAACCTTAATTACCTTGTTGTTAAGTATAATGCAGTCAAAATATCTTTTAAGTCTTGAAGGAAAGCTGACACTCCACATAGGAGCAGCAATTACATAAGTATCTGCAGCTATAAATTGATCACATAAGGCATTAATTCTGTCAACCTGCTTTTTATCTTGTTCAGATAAAGCATTATAGGCATCCCCAGAAACAGTTTCTGCTCTTCCAGCAAATAATATATGGTTAACTTCAGGTATATCCTCTTTATATAAATCCAGCTCTTCCATAACATATTCTTTATCTTCCTCTAAGAACCTATTAACAAATTGTCTTCCAACAGTCTTGCTTGTGGACGTTTGTTCAGGCTTTGGATTAACTGTAATATACAATAGCTTTTTCAAAATAGACACCTCCTGTATGTAATAAATTTATTATTTCACTGTGCTCGATAAATAATGTAAAATGTTAATGAATAGATTAATTTTATTATTAAAGAGGGATATTTTTATGATGATATTGATTAAAAATGGAGAGGTTTATTCTCCTGAATATTTAGGGAAAAAAGACTTGTTTATATGTGGAAATAAAATAGAATATATTGAGGATAAAATTCAGCTTCCAAAAGAATTACCCATTAAAGTAATTGATGCAGCTAATAAATTAGTGTTTCCAGGTTTTATAGATTCACATGTTCATATTTTAGGTGGAGGGGGAGAAGGAGGCTTTAAAACCAGGACACCAGAAATCTCTTTTGAAGAAACAGTTAGGTCTGGGGTTACTACAGTTGTAGGCTGCCTTGGAACGGATGGAATTACAAGAGATATGAGAGGGCTCTTGGCTAAAGCAAAGGCTTTAGAGGAAGAAGGAATAAGCACGTACCTTTATACAGGTTCCTATAAGATACCTCCAAAGCCTTTAATGAACAGCATAGAAGAGGATATAATGTTAATAGATAAAATAATAGGTGTAGGGGAAGTTGCATTATCAGATCATAGGGGTTCTCAACCCCCAATTGAAAAGCTAATAGAATTGGCTTCAGAGGCAAGAAGGGCAGGAATTCTTTCTAATAAAGCTGGAATTATAAATATTCATCTGGGAGATGGGAAAGAAAAATTAGATTATTTAAAGAGAATAGTAAGAGAAACAGAGATACCTATAACTCAATTTCTCCCAACTCATATTAATAGAAATCAGGAGCTTTTCAAAGAGGGAATAGAGCATGCAAAATCTGGAGGAAGAATAGATTTAACTACAAGCACAACTTTAAAGTTCTTAATGGATGGGGAAGTAAAGTGTAGTAAAGGATTAAAAAGGCTTTTACAAAGTGGTGTTTCTATAGAAAATATAAGTTTTTCTTCTGATGCCCAAGGAAGTCTTCCTATGTTTAATGAGGAGGGAGAATTTATAGGAAATGGTGTAGGCAGCATAAGCTCTTTATTTAAAGAAGTTAAGGATGCCATATTAGAAGAAAATATAGATATAGAAACTGCAATTAAAGTAATAACCTCAAACCCAGCCTCTAGTCTAAAATTAAAGGGAAAAGGAAGAATAGAGGAAGGTAAGGATGGGGATATAGTTATTTTAGATAAAAAGAGTCTAGAAATTACTAATGTAATAGCCATGGGTAACATAGTAATTTAATAAGGAGCAATATTTTAAAAGGTTGCTTATTATATGCAATATGGAGAAGGATATATAATTCTAAGTTTGGATTAGAATTATATATCCTTTAAATTTATAGCAGAATATAAAATAAACTTTATATATTAAATAATTTAATAATATGTATAAAATAATTAATTATATATAAAATAAAATTAATTATTTTAATTAATATATTGATTTTATTAATTATGTGTAATATAATGATATTAAAGTTAATTAGATAAATATGTAAGCAAATCATATTTTAACATGTTGTAGGAGTTGGAAGTCAAATATATAACTTTGCTATTGGATTATATGTTTTGCAAAAGACGGGTTCTTCAGCTGCGTTTTCTATAACTTTAGTTTTTGGACTTGTAGCTGCAGCTACTCTAGATGAACTTAGAATTTCATATATACACGGCAAACTTTCTTTTAAATACCTGCAGTACCTTTCCCTTATATTATAAATAATGTAATTAAATTAATTCCTGAAAAGTATGGAATCTTAGAGGCTATGTTTCCTTTAGGAATGATGATAGGATCTATTATAATGTCAATTTCTAAAGAAAAAGATAAAAAATATAAAAGCGTTATAAGAAGTATATTTTTAATTAGCATAGCTACTGCTTTAATGTCACTGCCTGTTATGCCTATGTTTATGAATCACAATAAAGATATTTATTTTGTATACTACATGGTTTGCTTAGTTATATCAGGAGCAGTAATGATTTTTATTACTCTTGCAATGGGATTAAATAAAGAAATAAGAAAGATATAAAATGAGGAAAAGAGGTGAAAAAATGGGATATAAGGTTTTAAGCAAATGTCCAGTATGCAGCTCCAATTTAAAGGTGACAAAGCTAAAGTGCAACA
>Ga0074193_1002434_pt1 | contig 16873 bp, 15 predicted proteins | sample EPASupsiteHSE605_FD_64523 | JGI IMG/M metagenome (GOLD analysis project Ga0074193, IMG submission 64523) | Bioremediated contaminated groundwater from EPA Superfund site, New Mexico - Sample HSE6-05 | ecosystem: Environmental > Aquatic > Deep subsurface > Groundwater > Contaminated ... | reverse complement strand
CGGCCAAAAGCACTGCCGTTCGGATTGTTTCAATTTTGGAACCTTCTTCAGAAGAGAGGGCTTCCTATTGGCGTTTCTTTGGCGAGGATGATGGGGCGTTTTCAGTTCTGATTGAAGAGAAAAAATTGAAAGTAGAACATCCGCCAGCACTTCCAAAGAAACTGAAAACGAAGTCAATGCCAAGACCTCTTCCGCTTCCATCTCCAGTAACGCCAGAGCCGAAAAATATTGATGAAGATAAAGGCGGGAGTGGAGAGTTGGAAGAAATGCGGGAAATTTCAAAAGATGATTTTCTTTCAATTCTTGGGTTGATGAATCGTTCCATGGTGGAAATACAAAGAACGCCTTTGGGACGGAGGAAATCGCCTGGTGGCAACGGAACTTCTGCGGGCAACAGAGATTCCAATGGGAAGGGCGGCCTGGCCGATCAAAAATTAGTCTTTCGTCCACGGAAAAAAATCACTAGCTATTCAAAAGAAATTTCCGTTTCCTTTGATGGAAGATCAGTTGAGGCTATTATTTGCCGAGCTGTTGAGCTGAGGGATAATGAGCCGACTGTCCATAGATCGGTCATGTGCTTGGCGTATTCAGCTTGCCTCACATTCGCTGCCAAACGAATGTGGGAAGGGTTTTCTTGCTGTGATTGCCCCCACTTTCATGATCCAAGCATGAAAGAAGACGCGGATGCCATGAAAGGGGGCGAAGGATTTCTAGTATATTAGGAGGGATCAGGAGGGGGAGGAAGAGTTCCATCTTAACTCATTTGGCTCTTTGCGAGTTGGAAACATCGCAAGGAGCTTTTTCTATTGACAAAAAGACGAAAAGGGAGTATAATATAAAATCGTACATTGAAAACCTAATAGCCATATTTATCCTATTAACAGCCATTTTCTGGCCGGCTCTAGCGACGTGTTGGAGGCAGCCAGAAATGCGCTGTTAACGTTTAAAAATGGAAGGAATCGATGATGGAAAAGGTACGTGGATTTTTCAGTAGAGGCAGGGATCTTTGTGCAGATTTAGAAGAAAAGGTTAAAGAAGTTTATAAGTTAATTTGGCAATTGCATTGTTGTTATAGCACGGAAGATAATCGCAAGAAGTTGTATAACGAACTCTATGGTCTGCTTGGCGTAGAGATTAATGTAGAAACTATCGAATGGGAAGAAGAATGGGATGAAGAGGCCAAAACCATAGGATCCTTCGAAGAAACATGGATCACTAAAAAGGCAAATAATCTCTTCGATATTCTTCTTAAAAATTTGCCCTCCCTATCTACCTATGGCTATGACGGAAGCAAAGACTACATCATTTTTCCTGATGATTTCATCCTTATTTGGATAATAGTGGCCTTTGCATTTGGAGAGGATTGAATTCGGTCGTATCTTCCGCAATGAACGCCATTAGAGAGCAAGAAGAATATATAAAGGAAAACGAAGAATAAGGCCTGATATTTTTTCTGTAACTTTCTGCTCTGGCGAGGTTAGAAGTGTGGGATTAGAAAAGTAGTAAGAGGGTATGACACATTTGGATTTACACCGCGTTTGTAAGTCCTTTTTTATTTGCCAAAAAAACAAAAAGGAACGCATTTCTGCGTTCCCTACATTTTTGCGATATTATTTTTTGACCTTCTTTTTGGAAACTTTTTTCTTGATTTCGGCTTTGGTCTTTACCGTTTTTTCTTTTCTGGCTTTCTTGGCTGTTTTTTTCTCGGCCGCCTTTTCGGCTAGTTTCCTGAATCTTTCCACTCGTCCAGTGGTGTCGAGCATCTTCTTCTTGCCGGTATAGAGGGGATGGCAAGCACTGCATATTTCCACTTTCATCTCAGGTGAAGTGGAGCCAGTTACTATGATGTTTCCGCAAGCGCAAGTGATCTTGGCGTCGGGATAGTATTTTGGATGGATATCTTTTTTCATGAGGTCTCTGCTAATTGCGAATCGTATACTGATATACGAATCGCGAATAGATATGTATAGATGTTTAGTACTAAAGTAATCTAGCATAAGGGCTGGAAATTGACAAGAGGGAAGCGTCCTGATATATTTAATAGGTTAAAAAACACATACTTTTTGGGCTTTGTCCTGTCCTCCGGGATCGGAGGGAATAAAAAGCCATCAACGAAAAGTAGCGGTTTCCGGCTGTTGTCGGAATATAATAAATTAAGGAAAAAACAATGAATGAAGAGAAAGATTCATCTCCTGTAGCGGGAGATGAGGCGGGCGATAAAGCTCCTGCCAGCCCCGCCTTAGGCGGAATTTTTGATGTTGATTTCAAAAAACTTGAGATCAATATGGAAGAAATGTTCAAAAATGGCGTTCATTTTGGGCATAACAAATCAAGGCGGAATCCTAAAATGAACGAGTATATTTTTGGGATCAAAAACAATGTCCACATCATCGACCTTCAAAAAACTATTGACAAACTGGAAGAAGCGATGAATTTTATCAGCGAACTGGTAGCTTCCGGGCAAGACATTCTTTTTATAGGAACTAAAAAACAGGCCAAAAAAATGGTTGAGGCAGCGGCTCAAAAATGCGCGATGCCATACGTGGTGGAAAGATGGCTCGGCGGAACTTTCACGAACTTTACTATTATTTCCGAAAGGACCAAATATCTTCGTGAGGGGCAGGAAAAGATGGAAAAGGGCGAATACGCCAAATATACTAAATTTGAGCAGATGAAAATCGCGGAAGAATTGGGGCGTTTGGAAAAGAGAATGGGGGGGATAAAAAATATGACCAAGCTTCCGGGAGCAATTTTTGTGACCGGCGTCATCGAGGATGATCTGGCTATAAAAGAAGCCAAAAGGAAGAATATCCCAGTGGTTGCTTTGGTGGATACTAATGTCAATCCGTCTCTAGTTGATTATCCAATTCCGGCTAACGAAGATGCTGTTTCATCGCTCAGGCTTATGCTAGGATATATAGTGAAAGCGGTGATGGCGGGGCAAGAAAAGAAGGTTGCGCCAAAGACGGAGGCGGCAAAATAATTTCAAAAAATAAAACGTATGAGTTTGGAAATTATAAAAAAAATAAGGGAAAAAACAGGCGCCGGAGTAGTGGAGGTTAAAAAAGCGCTGGATGAATCTTTGGGAGATGAAGCAAAGGCCCTGGAAATACTTCGAAAAAAAGGACAGCAAAGAGCTCAAAAGAAGTCCGACAGAGCGGCCGAAGAAGGCCTGATTGCTTCTTACGTGCATTCCAATGGAAGGGTAGGGGCTATGGTGAAACTTAATTGCGAAACGGATTTTGTGGCAAGGAACGAAGAATTCAAGGCCTTGGCAACGGACATCGCCATGCATGTGACAGCCATGAGTCCGGCGTACATCAAGCCGGAAGACGTGCCATCGGAAATCATTGAAAAGGAAAAAGAGATTTGGAAAGAAGTTCTTAAGGAAGAAAAAAAACCTTCGGAGATTTGGGATAAGATCCTGGAAGGAAAGGAAAAAAAATTCAGGGAAGAGGCGGCGCTTCTTAGCCAGCCTTTTGTCAAGAATCCAGACCAATCAGTTTCTGATCTGATCAATGAGAAGATAGCCAAGATGGGAGAAAACATACAAATCGGAGAATTTTCCCGCTTGGAATTGTAAATGCAACTATAATATGTCCAAAGTTTTAGTCAGGGTTTATTCATGGGAAAATCAGAGGCTATATTTTAGCGACTTTGATATAGAAAAAGGCGAAAAAGTCATTGTGACCTGTGAAAATTCCAATGAATTGGGAATCGCGGAAGAAGTTGATTTTGACACAAAAGAAGAGACGACCGACAAGATATTGAGGATTGCCACTCCGAGAGACAGGGAAACTTTTGAAAAATACGAGAAAGAAAAAGAGAACATATTGGAAGTCTGCAAAGATGAAGCCAAAAAACTGGAGTTGCCGATGAAAGTAGTGGACGCAAGGATCGGACTGGATGGAAAGCATATTATTTTTGTTTTTACGGCGGATGGAAGAGTCGATTTCAGGGAACTGGTAAAAAACCTTTCCAAGAGCCTAAAAAGATCCATAAGGATGCAGCAAATTGGTTCCAGAGATGAAGCCAGGAAGCTGGGAGGATGGGGCATGTGCGGAAGAGAGCTCTGTTGCGTGAAGTTTGGAGGAAACATACCCAGTATCACAACCGAAATGGCACGTTCCCAGCAGATCGCCCACAGGGGAGCAGAAAGAATTTCAGGGATATGCGGAAGGCTCATGTGCTGTTTAGCTTATGAAGCGCAGCAATACAGGGAAATGATGGTCGGAATGCCGGAGATATACAGCGTCGTCAATACGCCAGAAGGAAAGGGAACGGTCATTGAAATAAATGCTCCGACCCAAGAAGTGAAAGTGAAGACGGAAGCGGGTGAATACGTAGTGGTTAAAAAACAAGACTTAAAATAATTATGTTGTATTCAATAATACCCCCTATAGTTTTAGTTTTGGCCCTCATCGGAATTATCATAATGCTGGTTAAGAAATCTTCCCAGGTAGCGCTTATCAGAGAAGATGCCAAGAGAAGCGATAGGGAAAGAGAGCTGGGGCAGGCTGGTCTGGCGGAGCGATTTTCTCCAGCTGAAAAAGAAGGATCGCCAAGCTCTTTCAAACACAAAATACTGGAAGTATTGGAAGGCATAATCAGAAAATTCAGGGCAGGTGTTTTGAAACTGGGAAACGTGTTTCATTTATGGGGAGAAGCTATTCGAAAGAGGCGGGGGGCTAAGGAGGCGGATAAGGCTGTCTTATCCCAAAACCAAGAAGGCGAGCAGGAGGATTATCTGATGGAGCGAATAAAGAAATATGAGCCGGAAGCGGCAAACAAGGAAACAAAAAGAAGGATTTCCATTAGGAATGATATGATTCCCGATCAGGAAGAAAGAGTGTTTAAGCCCATGATCAGCGAGAAGGTCGTCACTCCCACCCCAAGGTCGGAGATGAAAGATCAGCTGGAAAAGCTTTTGATCGAAAGAATAGCTTCCAATCCAAAAGACGTTGAAGCCTACGAACGACTAGGCGAATATTATTTTGAAATCGGAAGTTATGAATATGCCAAGGAATGTTTCAAACAGATAATCAAATTGAATCCTGGAAATTCCAACGTTAAGAGCAAAATGAGAAAATTGGAAAGGTTGCTCATGAGATAGAGCCTTGCCGTTGTAGCTCAGCTGGTAGAGCAACTCCATGGTAAGGAGTAGGTCTCCGGTTCAAATCCGGACAACGGCTCCATTCTGAATTTTATAGATAATATTATATTGGGTCGGTGGCAGAGCGGTCAATTGCACCTGACTGTAAATCAGGCGCCTCACGGCTACGGCGGCACGCCCCTCACCAATTTTGAATATAGAACTGATTTATAATTTTATGGGTCGGTGGCAGAGCGGTCAATTGCACCTGACTGTAAATCAGGCGCCTCACGGCTACGGCGGTTCGAATCCGTCCCGGCCCACTGCGTCAGTCAATTCAAAATTGGTGAGGGGTGAAAATCCGTCCCGGCCCACTAGCATACCAGTTGTTTAACTATTCTTGGTGTGCTACAATTCATTCATGAATGAATTGGAAAAAGAAGTATTGAATCAATATAATAATAAGTGTTTTTCTGTCCGACAAATAGCTGATGGCTTGAAACTAAGTCCATCAAAAGTTAGATATATCCTGGGTAAGCTTGGTGTAAAAAGGAGGAATATCAGTGAAGCGATAAGACATTTGAACATTACTAAATTCAATAAAGGAATTTTTAGTATAAAAAGTAATCTTGATGTCCGTGAGGAACAGTTAAAAATAGCAGGAGTAATGTTGTATTGGGGGGAGGGGACTAAAGGGGGAAATTCTGTGGTGCTAAGCAACAGCAATCCGGACATGATTCTACTTTTTCTAAGGTTTCTAAGAAAAGTTTGCAATGTTTACGAAGGAAGGGTCAGAATTCTTTTGCATTTTTATGAGGATCAGGATGAGACAAAGCTGAAAGAATATTGGTCGGATAAAATGGGAATACCAATGAATCAATTCAGCAAATCTTTTTTGCACAAAAATAAAAGAGGAACCTACAGAAAAAAATCAGATTTTGGAACAGTATCTCTAAGGTATTCAGATAAGGAATTACTGAGGCTGATTAATGGTTGGATCAAGGAATATGCTGAAAAACTATAATTGAAAGCCGAAGTAGCTCAATGGTAGAGCAACGCTTTTGTAAAGCGAAGGTTGGAGGTTCAATTCCTCTCTTCGGCTCAGTCTAATAAGAATTAAATTAATTTTATGGCGCGAGAAAATCTAGTGAAAATGAGATGCGAGGTCTGCAAGACCACTAATTATTTTACTTCGAGAAATAAGAAGAAGATAAAGGAAAAGCTCTCTTTGAAAAAACTCTGCAAAAAATGCAAAAAGCATACAATGCATAAAGAGATGAAGTAGATGGCTTTTTGACAAATTGTCTTTTTGTGTTAGAACTATAATATAGGGTTGAGTAACCTATGATTATAGTCTTAATGAAAACTAAGATACAAGAAAAAAACAAAGCCGTTACCCTGAGAACTAGTGGTCATTCATTCCGAGAAATTAGCGAAATTTTGAGTATTTCCAAAAGCACAGCTAGTCTTTGGACAAGAAATATAAAATTGTCCAAGCAGGCTGTTAAAAGACTTGAAAAATTGTCTATCAGAGGGAGACAAAAAGCTGCTGATATTAATCGGCAGAAACGAGTATTGGGAGAGAAAGAGATAAAAAGAGAGGTTGAAAATTATTTTTCAGATAAGAATTTTTCCGGATTAGACCTGAAAATAGCCTGCGCTCTGCTTTATTGGTGTGAGGGAAGCAAGGGAAGCAGGATGATTTTCACAAATTCTGATCCGAAGATGATCAAATTTTATCTTGCTACTCTACGATCCACTTTTGCCATTGATGAAAGAAAATTTAGAGTCGTTGTTCATCTGCATGATTATCATGACATGGAAAAGCAACTTCGCTTTTGGTCCCATATTACTGCTATACCATTGACACAGTTTACGAAACCATTTTTGAAAAAAAATACTGGAATAAATAAGAAACCTGGCTATCAGGGATGCATAAGTATCGTATATTATAACAATAGGATAAAAAAAGAGCTGACATGTGTCTATGAATATTTGTTAGCGCAAATGCGGGCGTAGTGAAATGGCTATCACTTCAGTCTCCAAAACTGACATTTCAGGTTCGAATCCTGGCGCCCGTGCAAATAACAAAAAATGGCTCTGGTCGGGCCTTTTTTTGATTGTCTCTTTTGAGCAGAAAAAACGCAGAAAAATGACAGATTTGGCTTGAGTAAACGCTTGCTTAGTGATACTATGTACATATAAAGCCCTTAAATCAAAGGAATTTTTCAGAAATTTCCGAATGTTAATTTTATGCAAAAAGAAGCCAGCGCACGAATCAAAATAAATAAGCTGCTTGAGGAATCAGGATGGCGTTTTGAAGATGACAAAAACGGCAAGGCCAATATCCAATTAGAGCCGGGCGTCAAATATTCAGAACTAGGCGATGATTTTGAGCATGAAGCGCATGGCTTTATAGATTTTCTATTGCTCGACAAGGATGGCCGCGCGCTCGTAGTTGTTGAGGCAAAGCGCGAATCAGTTGATTCGCTTTCTGCCAAAGAACAGGCGCGAAACTACGCTCGCAATGCCGGTGCTCGCTTCGTCATTCTTTCAAACGGCAACATCCATTATTTGTGGGACACCAAGCATGGCAACCCCGACACCATTTCTCGTTTTCCGTCGCAAGATTCAATCACGCAATACGAAAAATATACTCCTAATCCCGAAGAGCTTGCTAAAATCGCAGTTGATGAAAATTACATTATAGAAACACAAATGCCTGGGTGCAAAAAGGATCCGGCATTTCAAGATGAAGGCACAAGAGCAGAATTTTTGAAAAATAATAATCTCAAGCAGTTGCGTCCATATCAGGTGCAAGCGATCAAAAGTTTGCAATCCTCGGCCAAAGAAGGAAAGCAAAGATTTTTATTCGAGATGGCAACTGGAACTGGAAAGACTCTTATTTCCGCCGCGGTCATTAAGCTATTTCTTAAATCCGGCAATGCTCGGAGAGTTCTGTTTTTAGTCGATCGTTTGGAATTGGAAGATCAGGCGCAGAAAGCATTTGTGCAATATCTAGGCAAAGATTTTCGCAGTGTGATTTACAAAGACAGCCGAGATTCTTGGCAGAATGCCAGCGTGGTAGTTTCCACGATCCAAACTTTTCTTGCTGGCGATAGATATAAAAAAGAATTTTCACCGACGGATTTTGAGCTGGTTATTTCCGACGAAGCCCATCGTTCAATCGGAGGAAACAGCCGCGCTGTTTTTGAATATTTTGTCGGCTATAAATTAGGACTAACTGCGACGCCAAAAGATTATCTTAAAGGTTTTGATGGCGAAGGCGCAGATACGCAAAGAGAATATGAACGGAGATTGCTTTTGAATACTTATACCACCTTTGGCTGTGAGTCCGGTGAGCCAACTTTTCGCTATGATTTAGTTTCAGGGGTAAACGATGGATTTTTAATCAATCCGATTATTGTTGACGCAAGAACTGACATCACCACCGAACTGCTTTCCGAAAAAGGCTATGCCGTGCATACCACGACCAATGAAGGCGAAGCCGTTGATGAAATTTTCAATGAACGGCATTATGAGCGCAAATTTTTCAATGAAGAAACGAATATGGCAATGTGCAAGGCGTTTATGGATAATAGTTTTTTTGATCCAGCCGCCAAACAAAATGGTATAGAATTATTTGGAAAATCAATTGTCTTTTGCGTTTCGCAAAAACATGCCGCGCGCATTACAAATATTCTAAACAGAATGGCATTTGAAAAATGGCCGGAGCAATATGGTGAATCTGATTTTGCCATGCAAATTACTTCACAAGTGACAAATGCTCAACAAATGACAATCAATTTTTCCAATAATATGTTGGGCGGAAAAACCAAAAAGCCCGAAGGTTATGAATCTTGCAAAACTCGCGTGGCAGTAACAGTCGGCATGATGACCACGGGTTATGATTGTCAAGACCTTTTGAACATCGCCCTTATGCGCCCAGTTTTCAGTCCGGCTGATTTTGTCCAAATCAAAGGTCGTGGAACGCGAAAATATCTTTTTGAATATGAAGATTATCAAAACAAAGAAATGATTAGCTTGCCTAAGGAGCGGTTTAAATTTTTTGATTTTTTTGCCACTTGTGAATATTTTGAAAATGAGTTCCCTTATGATGAAAAAGTAAAACTTCCGCAAATAAAAAAAGTGCCAATTTCAAAAACAGCTACTAGTACAAACTCCATACAAAGCGAATTTGTGGATGAAAATGGCAAAAAGATTTTCAAAGGCTTGATTGACATTGCCACGCCCGACGAAGTCGCTTCAATCATGGAAACACCAGTCAGTACGGAAGGAATGCGCATTGATCGAGAAGGTTTCAAGCGCGCAATTGAAGAAGATGTTGTTGGAAATGAGACGCTCAAAAATATGTGGGAAAATGGCGACACAGAAGAAGCGGAGGATTTTACTAAAAAGCATGTTTTAGACAAGCCGAAACATTTTCTCACACTGGACAAGGTTCGCAAACTTTTCAATGTGGATCGGCGTATCACCGTCAAAGAATTTTTGCAAGTGGCTTTTGGCGATAAGGATACTTTTGAAATGAAAGATGAACTTTTGGAATCGGAATGGGAAAAATTTGTTGAAATCTATAATGTTGATCAATCGCATTACCAACCAACCAAGAATTTTTTCAAAGCCTACATTGTCGATGAAGAAGTGCGCGATATTGTGAAGCGCAACCAACCGGCGGAATTTTTTAACTGTCCGTCCTTTGATTTTGAAGACTATCAAAAATTGAATGGATTTAAAGCAACCGTTCCGCAATATGTCCGTGATTATGCCTATCAATTAACTAATTTGTAAAAAAGATGAAAAAAATAAACACACAAGGACTACAAATATATACTTTTCAAAAAAATGAAAGCGATTATATTTCACTGACTGACATGGCTCGCTACAAAAATCCCCTTGAGCCAAAGGATGTGGTTAAGAATTGGATGAGAAACTACTCTACTATAGAGTTTTTGGGTATTTGGGAACGCATAAATAACCCTCATTTCAAAGGGGTCGAATTCGACTCCTTTAAAAAGAACGCAGGTGCTAATAGTTTCACATTATCTCCGCAGTTATGGATAGAGAGGACAGGCGCTATGGGAATTATTTCACGATCGGGTAATGGCGGGGGAACCTTTGCGCATAAAGACATCGCTTTTGAATTTGCAACTTGGATATCTGCTGAATTTAAACTCTATCTAATCAAGGAATTCCAGCGGTTAAAAATAGAAGAAACAGAAAGATTGACTCTCGGTTGGAATGCAAAGAGAGCTTTGACCAAAATCAACTATCGGATACATACGGATTCAATAAAAGAGAATCTTGTATTGCCACAACAACTTTCGCAAAAAGACGCAAATATCACATATGCAAATGAAGCTGATATTTTGAATAAAGCCTTGTTCGGTATGACTGCGGCGGAGTGGAAAAGTTTGCATAAGAATAAAGAGGGCAATATGCGAGACTATTCCGACGTCTATCAGCTTATTTGTCTTGCCAACCTAGAAACCCTCAATTCTGAATTTATAAAAATGGGAATGACTCAGAAAGAACGACTGCTAAAATTAAACAAGATAGCGATAACTCAAATGAAATCTCTTTTGGCAAATAATACTATCAAGAAATTAAAATAATATGAACACCGAAACAAAAAGACATATCGACGGAGCGCGGCAAGTGCTGGTGGGCGTGGTGCCGAATCCGACTTCGCAAATCGATCAAATCACTAACGCGCTCATCTATAAGTTTATGGACGATATGGATCAAGCGGCCATCAAAGCCGGCGGTGACCCGTCTTTTTTCACTGGCAGTCTGGAACGCTATGCTTGGACACGACTAATGGATCCGCGGATGGGCAATCAAGAACGAATGAATCTCTATTCAGAAGCTTTGATGAAATTTTCCGAATCAAAACAACTCCCGGAACTTTTTCGCGGAATTTTCAAATCCGCCTTTTTGCCCTATCGTTCGCCGGAAGTGCTTGGATTGTTTTTGAAAGAAATTGATTTTTTTGACTATTCCCACCCGGAAGAATTGGGCAATGCCTATGAATATCTGCTTTCGATTATGTCCTCTCAGGGTGACGCCGGACAATTCCGAACCCCACGCCATATTATTGATTTTATTGTGGATGTGGTCAACCCGACCAAAGACGACAAAGTGCTTGATCCGGCTTGTGGCACGGGTGGATTTTTGGTCAGTGCCTATAATCAAATTTTAGAACAGCACGACGGCAAGGATGATCTTGAGAAGAAAGAAAAACCTCTTACGCCCGATCAACGAAAGAATTTGATGAATAATTTTGAAGGCTATGATGTTGATCCGACAATGGTGCGCATTGCGCAAGTGAATATGTATTTGCACCAATTCAAAAATCCCAAGATTGTGCAATATGACACGCTTTCAATGGAAGAAAGATGGGGCGATAAGTTCGATGTCATTTTGGCTAATCCGCCTTTTATGTCGCCCAAAGGCGGCGTCAAAACGCATAGTAAATTCAGCGTGCAGTCCAGTCGCTCAGAAGTTCTTTTTGTGGATTATATTATGAATCATTTGCGACCAAAAGGACGGGCTGGCATCATTGTGCCAGAAGGAATTATTTTTCAATCAGGAAAATCACATAAAGAGTTGAGAAAGAATTTAGTCAATGACGGACTATATGCTGTGGTCAGTTTGCCATCGGGCGTATTTGCGCCATACAGCGGAGTGAAAACCAGCATCTTACTTTTTAATAATGAATCGGCAAAAACTAGCAAAGAAATTTTATTTGTGAAAATTGAAAATGATGGGTTTGACTTGGGTGCGCAAAGACGAGAGAGTCAAAAAAATGATTTGCCGATTGCACTTGATATTTTAAATAAATGGAATGCGGGTGAAAAAGTAGAAAATAAGTTGGCGGTTTATGTAGAAAAAACGAAGATTGCCGAAAATGGCGACTACAATCTTTCCGGCGATCGCTATCGTGTAGCGACTGATTATACTGATGCCAAATGGTCAATGGTGGAATTGGGAGAAGTTGTAGAAATACTCGACAACAAAAGAAAGCCAATTACAAAATCAGACAGAATTGCTGGACAATTTCCATATTATGGTGCTACGGGCATTTTGGATTATGTCCACAATTATATTTTTGATGAAAGACTCGTGCTAATTGGCGAGGATGGAGCCAAATGGGATATCGGAGATAAAACAGCATTTATCGCAGAAGGAAAATATTGGGTAAATAATCATGCCCACGTCGTTCGCCCGATTAGAAACAAGTTAGTTGATACTTTTTTAGTTTCTTATTTAAACAGTATTGATTTATCTCCATTTATAACAGGAGTCACTGTTCCAAAGTTAAACCAAGAGAAATTAAGATCAATAAAAATCCCTCTCCCGCCTCTCGAAATTCAAGAGCAAATCGTGGCGGAGCTGGACGGCTACGCAGGCATCATCGCCGGCGCCAAACAAATCACTCAAAACTGGAAATCCAAAATTGATATTGATCCAGAGTGGGATAGGGTGAAGTTGGGAGATGTATGTAAAATTCAAAGTGGTGTTGGTTTTCCTCATGATAAGCAGGGAAGAGTTAACGAAAAATATCCGCTACTTAAAGTTAGCGACATGAATATTATTGGCAACGAAATCAAAATTATCAAATGGAATAATACCGTGGGTGACCTAGATTTGAAAAAACTGGGTGGTTTGCCGCAACCTGCGGGAACAATTATTTTTCCAAAAATTGGAGCAGCAATTGCAACAAATAAAAAGAGAATTTTAACAAAGCCATCCTTATATGATAATAATGTCATGGGCTTGGTGCCAGGAGAAAAAATAATTTCAGATTATCTTTTTTGGTATATTTCAAATTTTGATTTGTCAGAATGGGCAAGTAAATCAGCCCTTCCGTCCATTAGAAAAAGTGATGTTGAAATATATGAAATTCCTCTCCCATCTCTCGAAATCCAAAAGCAAATAGTCGAAAAAATCGAAGCCGAGCGTGCACTTGTCGAGTCATCCAAAAAATTGATTGAAATTTATGAACAAAAAACCAAAGACGCGATTTCTAAACTTTGGAAAGAATAAGTTTTATGGAAAATGAAAAAATAGGAAAATTTTTTAGTAAATTTGATTTCGATAAATATGGATTTAAAAATCCAGTTTTTTATACAGATGGCAGTATTGGTTTTAGCATTAGAAAAGATTCAGTTAGCAAAGATGGTAATGCTACGCAATTATCCGTTTATGTTTATGAAGATGATCTGAATAGTAAGGATTCCAACAGGAAGCCACTCGTTATACATACAACTTATGGGGTAGTAACTTCAGATGGTGGCATTAGAATTCGTTCCAATCCAAAACTTAGTGACCCAATTGATTTTGAATCTACAGAAACATATTATTATAACATCGTGAGTGGGGATTTTTACAAGGAAAATGAAAATATTTCTGCCAATAAAATTATTGATGAAATATATAAGAAACACATGAAATCAACTAAGTCATTTTTTGGATTTTGGCTTAGGTCAAAAATATTTTTTTGGAAATTATTCTTAAGCACATTATTCAAATTTATTTCTGACACATTCTGCTTGTTGCTGTATGTAGTTTCGGGTGATCGTTATTCCTACGCACCATTTTTTGAAGAAGAAACATTGAACGGTGAAATCATTAAATCAAGACTGGATATCCCAAAAATTATTAAAGCAAAAGAAGAAGTGAAAAGGAGCAAGAAGATACTTCTCCTTGGCTACGATGCTCCGTACTGGCCGATTATATTTTATGCGATTTTGCATGGGTTATTATATTTGGTATTTATGCACTATAATTATAAGCCAATTTTGATAACGACCTTGTTAAAAAATAATTTTTTAACGATAATTTATGTTATTTTGTCACTTTGGTTTCTTGAAAAAGTGATTCCAAGTGGGTTGAAATCTTTAGTGAAAATTTTTTCTAAACTGTCTTTTCGTTCTCAATATAAATCAATAAGCGTTTAGTTTTTATGGTTACACCACTTCCTTCATATCTTTCGCTTCGATATGAAAGCGAAGTCGAAAAAGAATACATATCTGGCCTGATTGATCAGTTTGAAATGGCTCGCAGTGTCGGGTCTTTTCATTTAGCTCTTTTTGCATATCATTTACTTTTTATGAGTTTCGCTTATCAGATAATTCATAAGATAAAAAAGTGGATGCCGGATAGGTTCTATGATGCACTTATCCAGTCGCCGGCGATTAAAAGAAAGGAATATTTTGAAGCAAATTCGCCCTGGGTCTTTGCCGAAATTCGAGAGAGTTCTATTTTTGAATTTTTCAATTTATTGCGTACTTGTGATGGTGAAATTGGAAAATGCAAAAGTGCTGTCAAGCAAAGAAATAATGGTTTTGGTCACGCAACGGGTGTTTTGGTTTCCGAAGATGAATTTGAAAGAAGAATTAATGAATATGATAAAATCGCCGGCGAAATCCATAAACTCACGCAAAAAGAGCTTTCAAGAATTTTTGGTGAATATATATCCGCTATTGAATCGGATGAGGAAATTACAAAAGATGATTTGGAGCTAAACCTCATTTTGCCAAACAGATTAAGCGATCAAGACCTAGAAAATCTAGCCGCAGAGTGCATGATAAAAGTTACGCCCCAAAAAGAAAAAATATCAAAAATATTACAAAATGATTTTAGAATTTATGTTGAAATAATAGAAAATTAAGCTTATGAGTGATTTTAAAAATTCTGATGACTATAAAAAAATCTTTTCTTTTCATAACTCAATTTCTGATCGGATTATTTCTCGGGAAAGTAGCAAACTTGAATTTAAGGAATCGTTTAATTGGAATTCTCGGGACAAATATGCAAAGAGTATGGCAGCTTTTTCAAATACTAAAGGTGGATTTATTATTTTTGGCATAAAGGATAATCCTCGAGATTTAGTTGGTCTGCGTAATGATAATTTTGAAAATTTGGATGAGGCAAAGATAACTGAGTATCTCAATACCGTTTTTTCTATTGAGATTGTATTTGAAAAAATTACAGTAACAGTAAATTCAAAAAATATAGGCATTTTAAGAGTCCACCAGCTGGACACAAAGCCGGTTGTATGTGTAAAAAATGATGGTGATTTGAAAGAAGCGGAAATTTATTATCGCTATAATGCAAGGAGTCAAAAAATTAGATATGCCGAATTAAATATATTATTTGATGCGGTGCGTGAAAAAGAAAGAAAGAGCTGGATGGAACATTTTGAAAAAATTTCGAAAATCGGCTCAGCTAATGCGGCGGTAATGAATCTTATCAGTGGCGAAGTCGATGGTGAGGGTGGAAAAATCTTAATTGATAAAAAATTAGTCTCGAAACTTAAATTCATAAATGAAGGAAGCTTCAAAGAAGGAGGGAGGCCGGTGTTAAGGCTAATTGGCGATGTGAAGCCTGTTTCTGTTATTGCTAAAACTGGAAATAGATCTGGAGCAAGCGTGCGTGTTACGGACGACCCAAATGCACCAGCGATAAGATTGGAAGAGGAGCAGATTTTAAAGAAAAAATACTCGCTTAGTTATAAAGATTTAATGAAAGAACTTTCCACTAGGTATGCAAATTTCAAGGTAAACCCAGATTTTCATAAATTGCGAAAAAGCTTCATGAAGGATTCAAGTTTAAGCAAAACACGCTTTCTTGATCCAAATAATGAAAAAAGCTCCAAGAAAGATTTTTATAGTCCAAATATTGTGAAAAAATTTGATAAATACTATATAAAAAAGAAAAAATAAAATTTTTCAACTCACTCAATTGCATTTTCAACATAAGATTAATTTGTTTTTAGGTTTTAAAATTATATGAAGCTATATAACAAAGCAGAACAACTCGTTATTAATGCTTTAGAAAAAGTAGATAACAAGAACGACATAACTCATGCCAAGAGAACTGTCCACTGGGTGAAACAACTGAGGCCTGATGCAGATGAAGCGTTGCTTGTTGCGGCAGTTTCACATGATATCGAGCGAGCCATCTATGGCGATTGGAAGAAAGGATCGGCTGATCCTGAAGCACTAAGGAAGCACCAAAACTTAAGCGCAACAGAAATCGAGAAGTTTCTAAAAGGAGAAGTGGCTGATAATAATTTCATTGAGAGAGTGAAATATCTAGTCGCTCATCACGAAGAAGGCGGTGATGACGATCAGAATATATTGTGCGATGCTGATTGCCTCTCATTCTTTGAAGATAAATCTTTGCGCCGAGTGAAGAAGTGGAAAGAGCAGGGAAAAACCAAAGAAGAAATGCGCAAAAATATGGATTATTACTTTTCAAGAATTATCACGCCAAAAGCTAAAAATATTGCAAAAAAGTGGTATGACGAAGCTTTGCAGGAAATAGAGCGCGAATGAATTTTAAACTTGTTGCATTAAGGCTCTAGCGCGCTCTAATCTGATTTCAATCTTATCTCAATTCTCAAGGATATTTGTCCGAATGTCATCTTTTTAGCGGTTGGCAATTTATGGTATATTTAAAAGTATAAAACTAGGAGACAATCAATATGGGAAATAACAAAGTATCTCTAGGGGAAAAATTTAAGGATTCAATTCAAAATATTCGCGGATTGATATCGGGAGCGATTAGTCTGGATAAGAAAATATCCAGGAGAATTATTGCAAGTCTCAAGGTCAAGAGGATATTGAATAAAATAATTATCAATAATAATATCATCGATGTAGATTATTTGGTGAGCGTTATAAATTCGATCGCTGCCGGAAAAGACGGATACCCTGATAACAAAATCGCGGCGAAGCACCGTTCGCTTCTGAT
>Ga0074193_1002432_pt1 | contig 16889 bp, 14 predicted proteins | sample EPASupsiteHSE605_FD_64523 | JGI IMG/M metagenome (GOLD analysis project Ga0074193, IMG submission 64523) | Bioremediated contaminated groundwater from EPA Superfund site, New Mexico - Sample HSE6-05 | ecosystem: Environmental > Aquatic > Deep subsurface > Groundwater > Contaminated ... | reverse complement strand
CAATTTGTGCTTAAAAAAGGGAATATGCAGTTATATGGTTTGCTTATGCAGGAATGGGAAGCTGTACGTAGGCATATTAGAGGTAGTATTGATGCTCGGTCAATGCCTACTAATGCCGCACCTAATACGTGGATTTGGTAGGGGGTATGTTAAATGCTTGTTAGTGAAGTAATTACCTTAGCAGAATTACAAACAGAAGAAGATTACGCAGATGCTACTTGGATAACATATATTAATGAAGCACTGGATGATCTTACCCCTATTGCCAAAATACCCTACACAGCTACTGTGACTACGATTGCTATTGCTAGTGGTGCGGGTACGATTACGTTATCTAGCTCCGCAGACTTACTTACAGCCCATGAACTTATTAATCTATACTTTACACCCACTACACCAGCGGGGAGTATAACACTTATGCCTAGACTGGCTTTTAGTGATTTACTAAATCCTGGATGGAAATTAAATAATACGACTATTACTTTACAAGGTTTAGGAACTACTACTACAGTAGGTACTGCTACAATTAATTATTATAAAAAACTAGTACACGTAACTTCTACAGTAAACGATTTAAAGACAGTGGCATTGTTGCCCGAACAATATCACCCACTAATTGTGCATTATTGTATTGCTAAATCACAGCAAAAAGAGGAAGAACTTGGGGACAAAAAAGACGCTGATACTGCATATTTACAGGGCAAGCAGCAAATGGCTATTGAGCGTATGTGGGAAATGGAGCCACATAACAGAGCACTAATTAGGCAAGCCAGAGTATCTATGATGGTAGGTGGTAAATAATGGCTACCAAAGATACAACCGCGACAAGTGCTATGGCGAACCTAGAAATTAGAGATTTTTCAGGGGGTATGCTCGATAAAGTCGATGATGCGCTACTTCCTGAAAATGCATCAAGTGATTGTCAAAATTTTATTTCAGATACTGTTGGCAAATTACGAAAACGTCCTGGTCAATTAAAGTTTAGCACTACCTCGTTAGGTGGTGCTGTACAAGGTATGTACCCATATTATTATGGGACTACTAGTGCTTTTATTGCAGCGGCAAATGGATCAGTTTATAAAAAGAAATACACTACTGCTGTGGTGGAAGTATGGACTGCTACTGATTTGTATAACGTGCGTAATGATTTAACTAAAACTTACGTACAGATGGCTAATATAGATTTAAGTGGCTATGCTAGTTGGACTCCTATCGGTACTGATGCTGCTAGATTTTCAGGCACTTATGACGGTAATGGTTTTACTATTAGTAATTTGTGCATAAATGCTATAACTACTGATTACCAAGGTTTGTTTGGTGTAATTCATGCAGACGGTGTGGTTACTGCCGTCAACTTAATTATTTAGAGTAACTGAGGAGGTGATTGTTATCGCTGATAGATATTGGGTAGGTGGGACAGGCAATTGGTCTGATTATAACAATCATTGGTCTGCGACAAGTGGTGGTGCTCCAGGTGCAAGTAAACCTACTTTAGCAGATAATGTGTACTTTAATGCTGATTCGTTTAATGCTACAGGACAAACGGTAACATTAAATGAAAATGCTTACTGTCTTAGTATGGATTGGACAGGTGCTACTAATACACCTACTTTTGCACAAAGTAGAACAATAACTATATATGGTAGTCTAACTTTTATTGCTAATATGTTGATGACGTCAAATTTTGGTATTTATCTTGTGGGTAGTGGTACTATAAATACTAATGGTTTAGTAATACCTACTAGTATATATATAACAGATAGTCCCGAAGATGTACCTAGTAATTATGCCTTGCAAAATGATTTAACTTGTACAGGGAGCTTTTATGTTAGTTATTGTACTTTTGATACGGGTAATTATGATATAACTACACCAACTTTTGATACAGCTAACTTATATACCCGCACATTAACACTAGGGTCATCCACAATAACTTGTTCAAGTTCATTTAAAATTGATACTTATGGGTTAACTTTTGATGCAGGAACGTCACTAATAAAATTAACAGGTGATACCTCTGTGTTTAGTAATGGTGGTTCAACTAGTGCTGTTTATAATAATGTGGAATTTGCAGGAGCCGTAACAACTGTTATCGGCCCAAATACATTTAATAATTTAAAATTTACAGCAGGAAAAACAGTACTTTTTACCGCAGGATCAACACAGAACGTAACTACGTTAACTGCTATTGGTACTAGTGGTAGTTTAATTACTATGGAGTCTACATCTAGTGGAAGTCATGCACACATAACTATTACGAGTGGTACTGTATTAGTTGATTATTGTTCTATTAAGGATAGTGTGGTAAGTGGTGGGGCTACATTTATTGCGAAGAATAGTACGAATGTAAGTGGCAACACTGGATGGCTGTTTTTACCTTCCATAGATGTGCAGGGGAAGGACTACGTAGGAAGTATTGCAGGAGCTAATTACGGCACTATTGAAAAATGTGCTGTAAGTGGGACTATAGTAGGTGTGAATTATGTTGGTGGTTTAATTGGTGTTAATTATGATACAGGTACTATCAATAAATGCACTATAGCAGGGACTGTGTATGGCACAACTGAGTACATTGGTGGTTTAGTGGGTGCACAATTAGGTACTATTAATAATAGTTACTCTACTGCTGCTGTTGTGGGAGGTACTTCATTATTAGGTGGCTTTGCAGGAGATAATAATTCCGTAGATGCTGCGCCAGGAACTATTGAAAATTGCTATTCTACAGGGTTAATAACAACAGGAGCTACTACTAATGTAGGAGGATTTATAGGAAATAATCATACAGGCGTAGTTGGTTCTGAAGGGGTAGTGACTTCTTGCTACTATGATACAACTACTTCAGGACAATCAGATACAGGTAAAGGCACACCTACAACTACGGCTAATATGAAGTTAGAGGCTACCTTTGTTGCTTGGGATTTTGCAGATATTTGGGCTATTGATGCTGATTACCCAACACTACAAGCATATGCTAGTCTTTATGGTTTTGAGAGTATTAAGTCTAGTTTAAATGCTACCGCCCAAACACATTTTGAAACCTGTGCTAATTATATGGTAGCATTTAATGGCGTTAATGCCCCCTGGAAGTACGATGGTACTAATGTGACAGCTTTAGCTAATGCACCCGCTAAGGGAAAGTTTGCAGTATTACACAAAGAACAACTATTCACGGTAGATACGGATACACCATCTACTTTAGAGTGGTCGGCTCCTACAGACCCTGAAACGTGGCCTGGTCTTAATGTCGTTGATATTAAGCAAGGTGATGGGGATACCATTACTAACATTCAAAAGTTTTTAGGAGAGCTTACCATTTTTAAAAGAAGATCACTGCACACGCTTCGAGGCACTGATATTGATGATTTTCGTTTAGATGAATTGGATACTCGCATAGGTTGTGTTGGCGGTTTTGCTGCCATAGTTAAAGGCCCGTACATTTTCTTTGTGTCAGATGAAGGATTATGCGCTTTTAATGGTATGTCTGTAATTAATTTGTCTGACATTAAAATACCTGGATTATGGAGTAACATAAATACAACATACCTGTCAAAGGCAGTTGTGGGTTACTGGGATGGTTATATTTGGTTTGCTTTGCCTGAAGTAGGTTATACGTATAATAATTTAGTTGTGCTATATGAACTACCTTTAGAGGGCGTGGTTGATGGTAAGTTCTGGCCTTGCCGAGGTATTACTGCATCTTGTTTTACAACATATAATTCAGATAATTTATTAAGTTTTTATGCAGGGGATGCTACTTCAGGCGGGTTTATTCGTAGACAATGGGTAGGCACAGATGATGATGGTGTCGCTATTGATGCGTATTGGGTAGGTAAACATTTTAACGTAGGTATGCCCGAGCATCTTAAAAAAGCTAAAAAAGTTTTTATTACTGATTCACAGGATACCCCAAATACAGTCACATTATCACTATCTTTTGATTATGGTGCGTATACTGCTACCACACTTAGTGCAACAGATAACTTAGTACGTCAATTTAAAACAGAACGTACAGATAAATTCAGGTACGTATCTCCAAAAATTGTGCATAATGCATTAGGCACATGTGAAGTACGTGGTATTATGATCCCTTGTAAAGTTAAACTTAAGCCTAAAGTAGTGGGGGTATGATGATATATGACCACTAAGCTTATTAAATTACCTTTTACTGTACCTGCAAGTATTACTAATAATTCTTTTACATTAGTATTAGATCGTAATTTTAGAGAATTAGAACAAGTACTAGGTATGGTACAAATAGATATTGCTACTACAGATACTGCAGAGCTTACAGCACGTATTAACTTAAAGCGCAAACTTAGAATGGGGGTGCGTGTGTAGTGGCAATTGGCGATGTGACGCAGAAAAAGTTACTTGCAAAAGCATTAACAGCTACAGATACTGAAAATACTGTTACAGGGGCAACAGGAAAAATAACTACTATAACAAGTATTACATTGGTTAATCTTAATACTACTACAGCACGTACAGTAACTATAGCGGGATATGGTCATGCTGCTGGAAATACTATAGCATTAATCCCTATTGCAGCATTAGCTACAGAAATACTTACAGGATTAGATTACGTGCTTGCGGCTGGTGAAGTATTTTATTTTTCACAAGATACAGGTACGGACGTAAATGTAGCTGTGATGGGTATTGAGGAGGTGGTTGCTTAATGCCAAAATATAGTTTTCCTGCAGCAACGAGTACTCCTCCTATTCTTGGTACTGCCGCAGATGATCGAGCGGATAATACTGTTATGGGTTGGCTTAATACACCAATAAAAAGTGTGCAAAGAGGTGTATCCACTATGACAGGTGAGGCAAGTAGTTTAACTGTAGCAATATCGGCTACAACGTTAGCCAAAGCGGTATTACTAATGAATTATATGGTTCTTAATAATGATGTGGGGCTTATACCAGCAGGAAAATTGAATAGTACAACACAACTAGTATTTAGTCGAAATGTAACAAATACAGATACCACAATTGCATGGCAAGTAATAGAGTTTTATTAGGGGGGTGCGGATTTGTTTTATGCTCAAGTCGATGAAACAGGAAAAGTGCATACTATTTGTGATTTAGCTGGAGAAACTGAAGGATGTATATCAATCAATAGTTTAGATGAGTCACTTATAGGTATGATTTATAATTTTGATATAAAACAATTTGAACCTTCTGTGTAGGGGGTATTTTTTATTAGGCAGTTTAATAAATGGCAATAAATATGAGCGGTTTATCAGGGTATACAGCATTTTATACCAATGCGATTAACTAAGGAGGTTGATTACATGTCCGTAGTATCTGCACTGAATAATGCCTACAATGCGGCAAAGGCATCAGGAACAAATACACCCACACAAGCTAGTACTGCGGTAAATAACGCAGTGGCATCAGCTAATGCTTTTCTTTCTGCTAATAAAGGTAGTACTCCCAGTAGTCCTACTAATACGGTTATAAACACTGCGATTAATACTGCTACAAAACAAGCAGGAGGTAATTATACACCAGCTATAGTGCAGCAACCACAGCAACAACAAACTACTGATCAACGTTGGGCAGAATACCTAGATCGTATGGAAAAATTACTAAATAATCAACCTAATCGTACCCCTAAAACGGCAGCAGAAATTGAAGAACAAGCTAAAAATTATGTTAACTTACAAATAGACCCGCAACTACAATCATTAGTAACTATGTTAGAACGTGCAAAGCAAAATTCCGAAGCACAAAAAGCATCTATTAATACTGCATACTCTACGGTGGGAGATCGTAGTTCCAGGTTAATGCAGGAAGCACAGGAGGAGGCATTAAAATCCGCGATTGCTAGGGGTATGTCTAGGTCAGGTGCTGTAGAAGCGGGAACAGCTAAGTTACAAGCACCTGTGCTTGAACGTACACAGCAATTAGATGCGGAACAAACTGCTGCACTAAATGACGTAATAGCTAAATTGGCTTTGGCTGAACAACAGTATGGTGATCAAGTGAATACTTTAAATACTAATAAAGGGGCTATGACTACCCAGTATATACAGCAATTAACTGATTTAGATCAAGCTAACCAAACTAATAACTGGGCAAAAGCTTTAGAGGTAATGAATAGTATGGCTGCTTTAGCAGCTAATAAGTCTGCTAGTGATACTACTGCAGCACTACAAGGTTTGGCGTACACTATGCCTACTTATGGGCAGGAAGAAGATATTAGAAGTAATATTGCCTCTGTGCTAGGTAGTATACCTACAACCACTAACACATTAACACAAGCAGTTAATTCGCCTTTAGCACCACTAAGAGCATATGCTAATTCCGTTAATAATGGTTCTGCTGTTGAATATAAAGTAGACCCAACAGGAGCTAAATATGTTCGTGTAGGTACACAGTGGTTTAAAGTAGCTGATAACGGTACTTTTGGTTATGGGGGTACTATAATGAATAATACAGCATATATGCCTCAAAATGTACTTAGCCAGCTATTAGGGTCTGGAGGTGGTTATTAATGGCAAATTTACAAGATTTAATGAATAATTTTACAAGTCCGTATAATCAGGGTTCTCCTATGAAAAATGTGCCTGCAGTTAACGCCCCTACGTGGCAACAACCAAACCAATTACCACAGCAAATACCTGATTGGCAGAAATCATTACAAAGTGCTGTACAAATGATTGATAAATTACGTAAACCTTCTTTGTGGGGACAAGTACCTGCAGGTACTCCCACACTAGGGAAGCATACTCTTGATGAAAATATTCGTGCTAGTCAAGCTAATGAGCAATTACAGGCACAACAGTTAGCAGAAACATTACGGCATAATAAAGTATCTGAAGGATTAACAGCAGCATCAATCAGTGCTTCCAGAGCGGGGTCTGCCATACCTAAAACGTTAACTCCTGCACAAAGGGCAGGATTATACCACGATGCAGCACAGGCTGTGCGTAATAACCCTAACCTTGTAGGTGCTTCTGAAGAAGAAATTAATATAGCCACAGATAACTTATTTAAAGATATGGTAAATGCTGCTGAAGGTAGCTCGTTTGATCCTAACCTGTACTATAAAGATGGGCCACAAACTGGTGGTTCGACGGTACCTGTTGCTGGTAGTACTGCCACTGCAGATGTAAGTACAAGCAGAGGTTTTTGGGACGTACTTGGTTCACTGCTGCAAGGAAAAGCTAATACAGGTATTCCCGATGCTGGTTTAGATTTTAACGGTGGGAGCACTGATGAAAATGCAAAATATTTACTTAATTCTTGGTATAAAAAAGATACAGGTAATACCCCATTAGGTAATGGATTAGATTGGAATAAATAGTAGGGAGGTAATGCCTGGTGGCAACTACCTATGAATTATATAAATTAAGGCAGGGTATAGCAAACGGTACTGTTGATTACAACAGGCTACGCCCTGATATACAACAACAATTAGGTGCTCCTGCGGGAGGTACTACAGATACTCCTGATTCATCTGATTGGGGTAAGATTCTAGCAGATAGAGCATTACGGTCTGCTACTGCTGGTTTTGGTGGGTTGAATGATGAAGGTTCTTTATCATGGAGGCCAGGAGAAAGTCAAATACAGGCAGATACTACAGGGGAAAAAATAGCTTCTGGCGTAGGTTCTCTAGCAGGATTTTTGCTGCCTATGGGTCTTGCAGCTAAACCTGCTGGACTTGTAGCTAGAGCCATTGTACCTAAGTTAGTGGCTGAAGGTACTGAGGAAGGCTTAAAACGAATAGCGACTAGAATGGCTGTTAAAGAAGGACTTACAGGCGCGGCTTATGGTACGGCTGAAGGTATTGCTGCAGGAGAAGATGGCAGTGGTATTGCTAAACAAGCAGCATTACAAGCAGCATTGTTTGGTGCTATGGGCGGAGCTTCACCACTACTTGGTAAAGCAATGTCAAAAGCACCTATCACAACGGCACTAGGCACCACAGCATTAGGTGGAAGTGTGGGTGCTGCAATGGCAGCTCCTGAAGATCAAAACACTACTGCAGGTATAGGTGCGGGTATGGGACTACTAATGGCATTACTTTCTAAAGGTAAAAATACGGGTGCCCTTGCAGAAGCTTTAAGTAAACCCACAGGTGATGCATTACTTACTGATGCTGAAAAAGAATTAACTCGCAGAGGTATACCTACAGAAAATGCTACCTCCGTTGTGCCCGCTACGCCTACAATATTTACACCTGATAAAGAAGCACTACTTAAAAGATTATCTTCTTTAGCAGAAAATATGACTAAGCAAGGGTATATTCCTCCAGAAATGCAAACAGGAGGAGGTACACTTGATAAAGTAATTAGTCGTACAATATTACGTCAACCTGATACTAATATTCCTCCCCAAATACCTGCATCCGTAGCAGAACCTATTGTGCAATCTGCAGCAGAAAAATTTGCACAGTACGTGCTTGAAGCAGAAGGGTCTACCCTTAAAGCAGCCGACAGATTAGCTACAGAACTAAAACAGCAAGGTATGCCCCGTATGGCGGCAGAAGCAGAAGCCCGTGCACAGATGGGTGCCCATATTAGCAATAAATTACCCGAAACAGCACCTACTGTGACAGAAAATATACCTAAAGCAAAAGGTAAAAATAAAGGAATACCCCTTGTTCCTAAAGCGGGGGCAAACTCTGAAGCAAGTGCTACTGAATTATTTTTTAAAGAAGCTTACGCTGAAGCTGTAGCTAAAGGTGAAGCTAATCCTATGCAATACGCATTAGAAGCACTTAAAAATAGGCAATTAGCTAAAGGTTTTGCAAAAGAAGAAGCAGCTGTAATAGCTAACCGAGAATCACAAAAATTTACGAAAACAGCACCTACTTCTACTGATGTTAAAGCTACTACTACCGAACAGGTAAAACAACCTGTGCAAGTAGCTGACGATATGGATAAAGTGTTTGATGATCTTGTCACAAAACATACATTAAATAATGCTAGTGACCCTCTTGGTGCAGCTACGGATGAATTTGCTAATACCTTTTTTAATAATGGAGCAAGCCAGCAAGAAGTAATTGCTGCTTTGCAACGACAATATGACAGGCTTAAAGCGGCAGTAAATGATACAGCAACTAAAGGAAAAGGTGCTAGTAAGGGAAATAAAAAAAAACTAACTCCCGAAGAACAAGCTCAACAAAACCGTGAAAAAGCGTTAAAAAGGCAGCAAAGTAACACCAAAAAATATAAAGATACCTTATACGAAATTGAACTATTAAACACCGTAGATAAAGATACCTTAACTAATGCTATAAAACATAGACCTGCGGAACAACAAGCAGCTATTATGAAATTACACCGTATCGCTGAACTGCATAAACAAGTTGCTACTGAAGAATACGCTGCAGGCACGGATGGTTCTGTTAAATATGCTACAAAACGCCTTAACGAAGTTAAAGCTATTAATGAAAAATTAGCTAACATTATTAAAAATAAAGGTAAACTTACTCAAGATGAATTAATTGATTTACTTAATACGTATAACATAGACCGTAGTAAAACTAAAGTAGGCGCACTACTAAAAGCAGAAGGCGGTGCTCCTAAAGCTAAATTACGTTTAGGTGGGGAAAAACCTAAGCTTAAAACAGCAAGTAAGCCTAAAGTAACAACTAAGGAACCTATAAAAGAAAAAACCCCAGTACAAAAAGCTAATGAAAAAGAAATGCATAAAGTAGCTAGTTCTATTCGTACTAAATTAGCTAGTGGTATTTCTATTAAAGAATTACAAGGTATGTTTATTCGACTAGGAAAACATGCTTTAAAGGTTGAAGGCGTAGGAGCTGAAAAAATACCTAACAAAAAGTTATATATTTTAGGTAGAACAAAGTACGATATGCTCAATAGTAGTACTTCCAAAAATGTTAAAGTATCACAACAAGAACTTAACAAAAAATGGGATACCGCTGTAGCAGATGCCCGTAATATAAATAAAGAAGCAAGGGCTAAAAAGAATCCTGTAAAAATTCCTGAAAATAAAGAAGTAGTAATACCTACTACTGAAGTTGCAAAAATTGAACCCGATGTACCTAAAACACCTGACGTAGTTAAGACGGAAGAACCCATTAAAGTAGACGAAGTTAAACCACCTGTGCCTAAAGCTAAACGTGCACCACGAAAACCTAAACTCGTTGCACCTGATGCTGAACCTGAACTTAATAGCGAAGGGGGTAAATTACCCCAAGTACTTTTAGATTTATTCAAGGATGAAGGAGGTTTTATACGACTACCTGGTGGGGGTAAAAATATTAGGGAAGCCCTTGCTAATGAAGAAGCTAAAAGAACAACGCGATTACTCCAAAGCTTAAAGTCAAAGAAATTTAAGCTTTTTTCTGGTGTCGATGTTCCTGGTGGCTTAAAAGATTTAGAAGATGTAGTAGTTATCGGTGCTATTAAAATTGCCCGTAAAGGTTTGCAATTCGCTGACTGGTCAGCAGAAATGCTTAAAGACTTAGGAGATAAGGTCAAACCTCACCTTGATGAAATCTGGTCTAGGTCTAATGCGTACCTACGCCAAAACTTTAGCAAGAGGCAATTAGAAGGTAAGCCTAATGAAGGCCCAGTACCAATGTTTTATTCGCAGTTACGTGCGGCTATTAATAACAGTAAGCAAGAATCTATGCACGCTCAAAGTGTGATAAACGTGTTAAAGAAAGAGGGCGTACCTGCCGAAGAACTCCGTTGGACTGGCTTTACTGATTGGTTAGCCGCTAAAAAAGGTGCTAAAGTATCCAAGCAAGAAATGTTAGATTACCTAGACACTAATGACATTCATATTCAAGAAATATCCAGAAAAGATACTAGCTACACTGCATATACACTGCCAGGTAGTGAAGATACTAAATCCCGCTTATTTATACTTAGTAAAGCAGGCACTAATAATGCCGCAAAGATTAAACCATATCAATCAGAACATTGGGAAAAAGAAAATGTGCTAGCACATGTACGAGTTAATGACCGTGTAGGTAAAAACGGTGAAAAAATCCTGCACATAGAAGAAGTCCAAAGTGACTGGCATCGTGACATGGTTAAAAGAGGTGCCTTAACAGAAAAACAAATAGTAGACATACGTACTAAAATAGATCAATTAGAAAAAGAAAAGCGTACTTTTCTTGGCAGGATAGGTGCACCTAAAACATCTTCTGGAGAATTTGCTATTGGTGCTGATTCTAGCCAACAACAAATGATAAATCTACTAGATCGCATGTCTGCACAACTAAATCAATTACAGCGTGATACAGATGTATCGCTATTATTAGCCGACAAAAATTCTGCTGAAGCAATAGAATTAGCACGTATAAACACAGCTATAAAAGCCCTTAAACATACCTTAGATGCTAAAGTACCTGAAGCACCTTTAGTAGAATCTGAATGGATACCCTTTGTTATGAAACGAATGTTACGTTATGCTGCTGAACATGACTATGACCGCATTACTTGGACTATAGGAAAACAACAAGGTAAACGCTATAATCAAATGGTTGAAGCAGATCATATTGCTTATAATCCTGAAACTAAAATGTTTGAGGCACGTAAGGGTGGGGCTAATGGGGATGTTGTATTTGGTGAAGTAATAAATGATGAAGTCGCTCTTGCAGGGCTTGTTGGTAAGGAAAATGCCACTAAATTACTTGAAGAAGGTAAGAAAGCTGATGTTATAAAACAGCAACTTACTGATGCTAGAATAGCTCGTAGTCGCACTGACGACACTACCAAGCAAAAACAACTACAAAATAAAATAACTGAGTTACAGCAAACACTACGTAAAATGGGTGTTGTTTTTACTGATGAAACGTACGAATTAAATGTGCCTACTATTACTTTAGGTGGTAAACATTTAACTGAGCAGTACGACAAAACAATGGTTAACTTTATGAATAAGTACGGTAAACGATGGGGAATTAAAGTTGAACCTGGTGAGATACAGCTAGACACGGCACTCTTTATTAGTAAAGATGCTATCTATGATATATCTAAGATTGTGGGACTAAAAGGGCACAACTATATACGCCAAGTACTATTAGAGGATAATATTTCCCAAGATAGTAATGTGCTAAGAGTATTATGGGGCATGAATCGACAGCAAATTATAGCTGTACTGCAAAAAGCAACTTCGTTTATAGATAATGCACAAATGCGTGTACGTTTTGATAATGCTATTGAAGCGGCACAAAACTACACGGATAAAGATGCCTTAGAGCACATAACAGTACACTCCGTGTCTGTTACTAAGGCTATGAAGAACTCTGTGCTGTACGAAGGGCAACCTATGTTTACATCACCTAGTACTAGACCGTTAGACGTGATAAAGGATAACCCTAAGTTTAAGAAGTTGTGGGAAGTATTATCTGATAATAAAGGTTTCTTTAAGTTACCTGATGCAGTAGGTAAGCAGGCTGAACGGTTATTTAAAGCAAAGAATACTCGTAGCACATTTGCTAATGGCGTGCATGAAATTGATGGGGTAAATAAAAGTTTACCTAAAGAATTAGATGCTAAAATTCCACGGGTGCCTAAAGAAAAGGTAAAAGAAATAGCCCCTATGCTGGACAAGTATAAAGAAGCATTAGTGCAGCATAGTAACGACTATGAAAAAGCTAATGCAGATATGGCAGCTAGTTTCGGTGAGGAAAAAGCACAATGGGTACGGGATGGCTACGTAGGTGAAAGCCTTGAGCGGATTGATGCATCGGCAGGCAGTCTGAATGAGAAGTTAGACAGGCTAATCGGTGGGCGTACTTTAAAAGACTTAACGGATGATGAACTTAAGACTTATATACGTACTGCTAAAGCCTTAGCCAAGGTAGATGCAGAACGTGATTTACTACGCCCTGAAATAGATCGGCTAACAGGAGGTACTGCTACACAGCAGACTAAAGCAATTATAGACCGTATTGAAAATAGTGAGATTGTGCCTGAAGGGTTAGTACGCTCCTATCATAATGGCAAAGCTACTGGCGGGGACGAATATATGCCTGAGCTAAACCACTTGATGTCTAAAGAACTTAAACTAGATAAGCCTATCTATTTACAGGATGCTAGACATTTCACTACGGATGATATTGCTTTAATGCACAAGCCTGTGGGGATATTCGAGCATTATTTTGGGGTTATGCGGGATGTACTGCCTGAGCCTGTGGCAGATACGTTGCGTAAAGCTAGTACTGTATATAATCACTTTGCTAGGCAATATGAAAAACAATTATTTGATATTGTAAAGCCCATTGTAAATAGTCCTGAGTCAAGAAAAGTGGTATACTATTTATTAGAAGGAAAAAATGTCCAAGCAACTGATATTGAAAAGAATGTAGCCAAACAATTACGAGAAAAAATCTATGATCCATTGTTTAAATCTTTCGGTATCAATAACTTTGTTACAGATTATGCTCCTAGAATACATCAACAAGGTATATGGAACGAAATCGCTACTAAAGGAACTATGACAAGTGCTAGAAAAGCTGAGTTTTTTGCTGAACTTGAACGTAAAGGCATACTGGTTCCTACTGAAAAAGATGCAATTACTACAGCACTAGCTTACATCCGTCAGGGTGGTAAAGCAAGGTTTGTGCAACCCGCATTTGATGCTATTGATAAGCGTATTGTAGGTAAAATGGCACCTAGCAGAGCAGCAGTATACGCTAAATTACAAGATAATGTACTTAATCGCCCAGTATGGGAGCAACGGTTAATTAATACTACTATTAATAAATTAGGCACCGCATTATGTAAAGAACTAGGTTTATCACCTACTACTAAATTAGATGACTATACTACAGTAATGACTAGGTTAATTTACACAGGTACTATAGCCTACAACCCAATGACAGCACTTAAAAACTTTACACAAATGACCCTGGCTATTGGCACACTTGATGGGAACATAAAGAATGGGGTTAAGTACTTTGGCAGGGCAGCCCGAGCGTTACGGACTGAAGAAGGGCAAAAATTATTGAAGTACAATTGGGTGGGCCAAAGTAGGCAGTATCTAGAAGGGCAAGATTTTCAGAGTACGTTTTTAAATAAACTACTCACCACTTTTGAGAAAGGAGATTTAGGTGCAATACCTGGGGTGCCTAAAGGAGTTAAACTAGACCCCTTCGGAATGTTAAAATATTCAGATAAAGTAAATGTTAATATGTCCTACATGATGAAGTTACTACACGCTATGGATAGTAATAAATCTTTAGCTGAAGCAGTAGCCGCTGCTAATAAATTTGCAGGGGATACCCAGTTTCTATATGGCTTAGACAGTCCACTACTATACAAAACCTCGGTAGGAAGATTAGTAGGCGTACTAATGTCCTGGCCCATAAACTTTGCACGACTAATGCGTAAAACTTTAAAGGATGATCCTAGTGGTAAGGCTAAAGTAGCTTATGTATTAGGCGGCATGGCTGGCTTACAGTACATTCTCAATAAAACAGGGCTAGACTTTTCCTCAACTTCCCCAGTGGCAGTAGCCCAAGGGTGGTTGCCTATAGCCATGGCTACATCTGAAGCAGGATCAATACCTGTGCAGACCGTAACTAATAGTGCTGAGGCAATAAGTGCTTTACTTAAAGGTGATCCAAGAGTATTTGATGAAGCAAAAACAGCCCTTGGTAAAAACCTTAGTACGTACATTCCGTATAGTGTACAGGGTAAACGGTTGCTTAAATTCTATAAGGCATCCATGAATGACTGGACAGTGGAAAACACTAAAGGGCAGAAGTCATACACTATGACTCCTAGAGAAGCGTACACGGGGCTTATTGGTGGGACTACCGCTAATAAGGAACGTAGCAGAGAATTTGCTAGAAAAGATAGAGCGGATTATGAATACCGTAAACTTAGAGAAAAAGCTATTCAAGCATACATGAATAAGGATAAGGAATCTTTTACTAAATACCAAAAAGAATTAGCTAAAAAGTACAACCGTAACATTACTAATGCAGATATTAAACGAGCTATAGCTAACAAAAATAAGACTGCCTTAGAGCGTTTTAGCCAAGGTACACCCAATGAAGCTGATACAGGTAAAACTGCAGGAGATTATGCAAAAGAATTTGCGGGTCTATAATGGGGGAAGACGCAGACCCTCCCCCAGGGGAGAGAGGTTACGGTACGCTACTACCGTTGTCTGCAACACCACCATACCACTCCAATAACTAAAAAACCAGGGGGAGGTACACATAGTGGTGGCACAACAACAAGCAACTCAATGGTACGATAATAAACAACTCTATGAGCAGATTCAAAGTTTAAAGGATCAAATAGCTGAACTTAACGTAGAAATGCAAAAAACTACGACACTACTTCGAGGGTATAACGGACTTAGAGAACGCATTGATGATTGTGAAATAGCTATTGCTAAAGCTTCAGCTAAAGCTGAGGGTAACGCTTCAGGTAGTAAAGATACGTGGGGTTACATTATTGGGGCTTTAGGGATAGGTGCAGCGATAATATCTGCATGGAAAGGATGATATTATGTATAGTGTATACTTAAGCGGAAGTGCTCAAGAGCACAATGCTGGGGTTGATGGTATTATAGAAGAAGATCGGATGCAAGCCTTAGTAAAAGATATTGCTATTATTCTACGTGCAGCGGGTATTATTGTATACGTTAATGATCCTAACTGGACATTAAAACAAATTATTGCCGATTCCAATAATAAAGTACCTAACTTACACTTAGCATTACATAGCAATGCAGGGGGAGCAGGTACAGGTACCGAAACTTGGTGCTATAAAAAAGCAGGTACTAAGAGTTCCATATTCGGTAAAGCACTACAAATCGCATTAGTAAGTACTTTAGGTCTACACGATAGAGGCATTAAAGATGCCACTATAGATAATAACATTGGGGAGGTGCTGAACACACATGCTACAGCTGTGCTAACAGAGCTATTCTTCCATGACAATATGGCGGATATAACCAGATTTACGGAGCGTAGGCAGGCAGTTGTAGAGGCAATAGCAAACGTTGTGCTACAGTGGTTTGGGATTAAGCAGGAGGTACCAAAACTTGACTATAAAAGTCAACTGGTACAGGATGCACTTGACTTCGGTTGGATTAAAGAAAGGCGTGACCCCACCGATAAGATGGAGTGGTGGGAAGGTATTCAACTAATGAAAAACGTAATGGGGAGGTAATTACATGAACTTTGGGCAAGCGTTTGAACAGGCAAAACAAGGCAAGGGAATGCGACTTCCACAATGGCAGAATGATGTTGTTATTAGGGCGCAGTATCCAGACGAGTACAGTAAAATGACGGCACCTTATTTATACGTGGAAAGTCGTTTTGGTAAGGTTCCCTGGAAAGAAACAATGATTGAATTATTTTCAGAAATATGGGAGGTAGTCGAATAATGAATATTCAGGTAAGAGCACGTAACAAAGCCACGTGGTTATCATTAAGTGCTGCAGGGCTAATTATTGCTAGAGCTTGCGGTTATGTTGTAGATGAAACTCAGTACACACAACTTATAAACGCTGTGCTAGGATTCTTCGTGGTAATAGGTGTACTAAATAACCCTACTACTGAAAATACTGGATACTCTGACGATAAATAATTAAGGAGATTTTATGCAGAATAGTCATAAGTTTTTTACTAATCCTAGTTGTAAATATTATCCATGCCATGTAGGTATTAGACCGTTTAATTGCATGTTCTGTTATTGTGCTTTGTTCAATATGGAAGATTGTGAGGGTGATTACACAATTACGGCTACAGGATGTAAAGATTGTTCTAACTGTCATATACCACATCTTAAAGATTCTTGGGACTATATTGTAGATAAACTCACTAAAAATGTATCTTGTAGTACTAAGCAGGACAGCGTTAAAGACGTACCAAAAACAAGGCGTAAGCCAGCACCTATGAAGGGTGATTCATTACAATCCTAGTATGCCTTAGTAAGG
>Ga0074193_1002430_pt1 | contig 16905 bp, 17 predicted proteins | sample EPASupsiteHSE605_FD_64523 | JGI IMG/M metagenome (GOLD analysis project Ga0074193, IMG submission 64523) | Bioremediated contaminated groundwater from EPA Superfund site, New Mexico - Sample HSE6-05 | ecosystem: Environmental > Aquatic > Deep subsurface > Groundwater > Contaminated ... | reverse complement strand
TCGGTTTCAAAAATTCCGTCTGGATACATCAGGCAGTGCGGGATGGAAGCCAAGAAAACGCTACCGCGACCTGGCGCTTCAACGATATCCCCGGCGGCACGTATCAGGTGTACGCGACATGGGTATGGGGCAAAAGTTATGCGTCATCCGTTACATATTCCGTCACACAAGAAAACGATGCTGATTTGTCCATGATGTCTACATCGGTGAACCAAACGAAATCACCCGAAGGCACGCGATGGCAGGGCAGTCCCTATCCGTGGCAGATGCTCGGCACTGTATCCGTCGGTTACAAACATTGGTTTTCCCTCCGTTTTTACTTTTACATCTTATAAAACTTGTCCACATCAAGTACAAATACTGTTGCTCCACCAACTACTATTTGTGTGGTTTTTGGCATAAATATTTCGCTCACAAACTCTGGTGTCGCAAGTGTAGTTTCCATAACACGCTTTTTACTGTTTTTCTTTATTATATTAAGTGCTTCATCAATACGCTCATCTTCAACGCCTAAAATCATTGTTGTGTTACCTGCTTTTAAAAACCCGCCTGTTGTTGCAAGCCTGGTTATAATAAAACCAGAATTCATAAGTGCGTCTGACACTTTACTTGTATCATCTTTATTTACTATTGATATTAATAGTTTCATTGCTTATTGTACCTCTTCGTTTTCTTCCTGTGTTTGCTCCACAAGCTCTATGCCCTGCTTATTTATCTGCTCTATTTCTGACTTAGATGGCATGATTTCAAGCAACAAAACAACTACAAATATTGCAAAGAAAACATCACAATATGAAACAGGATACTGTACATATAGGAGAGATGACTTGCCAATAATCATTAATATAACCGATGGAACTGCACTCGTCATAGCAATAAGAGCTGCAGTCAATCCAGATGCATATAAAACCCATGTGCTTTTCTCAAAATTTACTTTTGATGCTATTCTTGCAAGTGACAAGAAGAATATCAGCATAAATACAAGCATAAATAACTGCAATAAAAGTTCTGATACATTTTTAAAACTTATTGGCTCTATAAACCTTTGCACAACTCTGCAAAGTGCCCAAATCACTGGAGAAAGTGCCATTAATCGTTCGGTTGAATAAAACCTTTTGCCTTTAAAATAAGACGCGGCAAAGATTGAAAAATACACAGCTGATAAAATAGCAAAAAATGACTGAGCACCTGCTGTTATGCCACCTGTTTTAATGTAATATGCTAATCCTTTAAGTGCTGTTGTACCATATTCGTTATATATACGAGTTACTTTATCTATTTGTATTATTGAATCAAAAAGAAGTGAAGCAGAAAAAAGTGCAGCAGAAATGCCTATAAACTTATTCTTTTTCTCTGGGAAATCGGGGCTTGGCATTGTTCCGCCAATGAATGAAAATATAAATAGCAACAAGCAAGCTACCGCAAGCAAAGCATATAGCATAACAATTGAAATATCATGTTTTGCATAAAAACCTGTTTGTGCCTCAATTATATTCATATGCTGATAGGTCCTAAGCGGAACTGCAATGAGCGCTGCGATTGCCATAATAAGAATAAGTGCACTTGGTGCCAGATTTTTAACTTGCCCTCTTATTTTCATTCGTATCACCGTTTTCTATTAAAATTATACTCTCTCTTCTGTAGGAATATATGGTTCTGTCATATCAGCTTCTACTGTTCTTTCGTTAATTGGAATATATTTATGTGGCAAGGATACACTTTTATACGCAGGTCTCATAATTCGTCCAACAGTTGTAATCTCTTCTATTCTATGTGCAGCCCAGCCAACAACTCTCGCAGCTGCAAAAAGAGGAGTAAAGAGTTCCTCTGGAATATTAAGCAATTTATAAACAAGTCCAGAATAAAGATCGACATTTGCACAGATACGTTTTTTGTCTCCCTTTTCCTTTTGCAACAGAATTGGTGTAAGACTTTCGATTAGTTCAAGAAGCTTATACTCTTCCTCAAACTCTGTACCTTTTGAAAATTCTTTTGCCTTTTCCTTTAATAATACTGCTCTTGGGTCTGAAATAGTATAAACCGCATGACCCATTCCATATACTAACCCTGTGTTGTCGTTCGCTTGCTTTTTAATAATTTTTGTAAGAAAGTCTGCTACTTGACCTTCATCCGTTATATTCTTTACATTCGCTTTAATATTATCAATCATTTGCGTAACCTTTATGTTTGCACCGCCATGCCTGTGACCTTTAAGCGAACCAATTCCACCTGCAATTGCAGAATATGTATCTGTTCCGCTTGATGTAAGTGCTCTAGTTACAAAGGTTGAGTTATTTCCACCACCATGCTCTGCATGGAGAACAAGGCACATATCAAGAAGTTTTGCCTCTTTATCTGTAAACTTTCTGTCTTCACGCAAAAAGTTAAGTATGCTTTGTGCTGTACCGTATGAGTCATCTGTTTGATGAATATACATACTTTCTTTGTCATAATATCTACGTTTCACCTGATACGCATAGGACATAATTGTTGGCAGTTGTGCTATAAGCTGAATTGACTGCCTAAGCACGTTCTCAACTGATAAATCCTCTGGATTTTCATCATATGAATAAAGTGAAAGCACCGAACGTTCCATTTTGTTCATTATATTTTGGGATGGAGATTTTAAAATCATATTTTCAACAAAATCCTGTGGCAACTGCCTACTCTGTGCCAAGACATTTGTAAATGAGTCAAGCTGTGCCTGTGTTGGAAGTGAGCCAAAAAGTAAAAGCCATATGACTTCTTCAAATCCAAAGCGGTCATCAGCCATGCAATTTTCTACTATTTCGCATACATCTATACCGCGATAAATAAGCCTGCCAGGAGTTGGTATTCTTTCACCATCACTTACAAAATATCCTTCAACACTGCAAATGCGAGTAAGGCCAGCCATAACACCTGTACCGTCAGAATTACGTAAACCTCTTTTAACAGCATATCTCTCAAAGTCATTTGCATTAATTGGGTTCTTTTTTTTAAGCTGTTCACATAGATTTGTAAGGGACTCGTTCGAAATTGGTGAAATATATGTAACCACTGGGGACACCGCCTTTTAAAATGTTTCACTATATTCTATAACAACAGTCCTTTAAAGTCAAGATAAACAGGACGGTGAGAAGCTTGAGATCATTCGGAATTTTGTGCTTATTTCTTGCACTTATCATGGTAATTACTCCACTTGTTTCGTTGGATTCTAAATTGAGTTTTGATGGAAAGTTTTCAAAAATTTCTGACAAGCTACACGAATTAGATGGACAGGCAGATGATGACAAAGAAAAAGATAAGGATAAATGCGACACATTTAAAGTTTTGCTTAGTGACACACAAACTGTTATTGAATTAAGCGAACTTGAATACATTTGTGGAGCAGTTGCCAGTGAAATGCCTGCCATATATCATGAAGAGGCACTAAAAGCGCAAGCAGTAGCTTGCTACACCTATGCGTTAAATGCCAGAAACGATCAAAAGAAGAATCCAGATGCAGCACTAAAAGGTGCTTATCTCTCCAGCGACAGCTCTGTACATCAGGGCTATAAAACAAAAGATCAATTAAAAGAGAAATGGGGAGACAAATTTGACACATACTATAATAAGATTGAGTCCGCCGTTAAATCGGTTTTGGGCAAAGTCATAACTTATGACGGAGAATTAATTACTCCTGCTTTCCATGCTATATCATCAGGAAAGACGGAAAACGCCTCTGTTGTTTGGGGCGGAGAAGTGCCATATCTTGTTTCTGTAAACAGTGCTGGTGATAGGCTTTCTCCTGATTACTCGTCTACTCTTGTTCTTAGCTGTGAGCAATTCACACAGCTTGCATCAGGACTTGAAGGTACAGCATTTGGTGGAGATGCTTCCACCTGGGTTTCATCACCTGTCGTTTCCGATGCTGGAACTGTTACTTCTATTACAATTGGTGGCAAATCATTTGATGGATGTGCTGTTAGGAAAGCTTTTTCGCTGCGTTCAAACTGTTTTACAATTGAATATAAAAATAATAGCTTTATATTAAATGTAACAGGTTATGGTCACGGTGTTGGACTAAGCCAATATGGTGCTGATTATATGTCCCGCCAAGGAAGTAACTATAAGGAAATACTTTCCCACTACTATTGTGGTGTTAAAATTGAGGAGATAAGTTGAGTGATCTTTTTTCACCTTGATTTTTCATATTTTGTATTATAAAATATAGTCATAAAATAAATGAGTTTTTAGTTTGACTTTAATTATATATGGTATGTATATTTTAAAAGCTTAAATGAAAGATTTGTTAAATGAAAGGGGTTTAAATTTCAGATAAAATCTTCATCTATTTTTTAGTTATATGTATGGTTTTTATAAACGAAAGGGGGATTCGTTTTGTTCTCAGAAAAACTTCGTTCATTGAGAGAAATGCATGGCCTGTCTCAACAGCAGGTTGCAGATGCATTGCAGGTACACCGTTCCACATATTCATATTATGAGCTTGGCACAAGCCAACCATCTTTTTCTACGCTTATTAAGCTTTCAAGAATTTTTAAAGTTGAACCAAACTTCCTATTGGATTTTAATGAAGAAGAGGACAATGTTTTACACTGTGAAGAGTCTTATTATATAAGCAAAAAAAAAGATACACCAAAATATGTTTGTGATTTATCGTCAGATGAACAAAAAATAATTTTGGCATATAGATTGATTGATGATAAGACAAGCGTTGCAAGTGCACTTCAAGACATCTTGCTATCAGAAGGTAGCTAAAGCCAACCACTATATATTGTGTATAGATAGGGATAATCGTATTTGATGCGATTATCCCTTTTTTTATTAATTTCTACCTAAATATATTTAATGTGATAAAATTTGCATCAAATTTTTATTGATTTTTCAGCTTGACACATCCCAATATATTCTATAAAATAGTAATGTCATTAGTGTTTTAACACAATATATTGTATTTTATTAAACATAAGGATTTAACGAATGTGAAACAATTTTGTTTTCGGAGGATTGAAGGTAATGATTAGTACTATTGTCAAAAGAGACGGTCGTGAGGTTGAGTTCTCACTTGATAAAATTGCCAACGCCGTATATATGGCTGCTCAAGCAACAGGTGGAAAGGACTATGCTGTATCTCTTGACATTGCTAACCAGGTTGCTGACTTTATTAAAAATCAGGGAATTGAAAAGCCTTCAGTTGAAGAGATTCAAGATGCTGTTGAAAAAGTTCTTATAGAAAATGGCCACGCACGTACTGCAAAGGTATATATACTTTATCGTTCTGAGCGTTCAAAAGTCCGTGAAATGAACACAAGACTCATGAAAATATACGAGGGTCTTACTTTTGTTGATGCAAAAGAAAATGATATCAAACGTGAAAACGCTAACATCGACGGTGACACATCAATGGGGACTATGCTAAAGTATGGTTCCGAAGGAGCAAAGCAATTTAATGAGCTTTATGTTCTTAAGCCAGAGCATTCAAAAGCACATCATGATGGCGATATTCATATTCACGACCTTGACTTCCTTACGCTCACAACAACCTGCTGTCAAATTGACATCTTAAAGTTATTTAAAGACGGATTTTCAACTGGTCACGGCTTTCTTCGTGAGCCAAATGATATTGCAAGCTACTCTGCTCTCGCCTGCATTGCTATTCAGTCAAACCAGAACGATCAGCACGGTGGTCAAAGTATCCCAAACTTCGATCATGGCATGGCTCCAGGCGTTGCAAAAACATATCGTAAAAATTATGTTACAAACCTTTCAAAAGCACTTGAGCTTCTTTGCGGTTTCGATGATGCTTTGGACGCTACAAAAAATCTTTGCAAAGAGGTCGAAGCTCTTCATAAAGTTTCCCCTGTTCTTGCAAATGATAATGACTATCAAACATTTGAGGCAGATTTGCTTTTAAATAAGTATAATTTCTCTGAATATAATATCAAATCCTCACAAGATTTTGCACTTAAAAAGGCTATAAAAGAGACTGATCGTGCAACATATCAGGCAATGGAAGCATTGGTACACAACCTTAACACAATGCATTCTAGAGCAGGTGCTCAGATTCCGTTTAGTTCAATCAACTATGGTACTGACACATCTCCTGAAGGCCGTCTTGTAATTAAAAATGTTCTTCTTGCAACAGAAGCAGGACTTGGTAACGGGGAAACGCCTGTATTCCCTATCCATATTTTCCGTGTTAAAGAGGGACTTAACTACAACGAGTGCGATCCAAACTATGATTTGTTTAAGCTTGCATGCAGAGTTTCTGCAAAACGCTTATTCCCTAACTTTTCATTTATGGATTCACCATTCAACAAACAGTACTTTAAAGAAGACGATTACAATACACAAGTTGCTTACATGGGTTGCCGTACCAGAGTTATTGCTAACATTTTCGACCCGACCCGTGAAGTCGTTTGTGGCAGAGGTAATTTGAGTTTTACATCAATTAACCTCCCCAAACTTGCCATCAAAGCTCATGGCAATATTGATATGTTCTTTGAGGATTTGGATAGAAAAATTGACCTTGTTATTGACCAGATGCTTGACAGGCTTGCTATTCAGTCAAAAAAGAAAGTACGCAACTATCCTTTCCTTATGGGACAAGGCTTGTGGCTTGATTCTGACAAACTTGGCATCGATGACGAGCTTGGTGATATTCTCAAGCATGGCACTTTGTCCGTTGGGTTTATAGGACTTGCAGAAACACTCAAATCCCTTGTTGGTGCTCACCATGGTGAATCACAAGAGGCACGCAACCTTGGAATTGAAATAATTGCCCATATGCGTAATAGAATGGATGAGGAAAGTAAAAAGACAGGTCTTAATTTCAGCTTGCTTGCAACTCCTGCCGAAGGACTTTCCGGTCGTTTTGTAAGAATTGACCGAGAGAAATTTGGTGTTATTCCAGGCGTTACAGACAGAGAATACTACACAAATTCATTCCATGTTCCTGTTTACTTCCCAATATCTGCTTTTGAAAAAATTAAGATTGAGGGGCCATATCATGCACTTACAAATGCAGGTCATATCTCCTATATTGAGATGGACGGTGACCCAAGCCAAAACCTTGATGCATTTGAGGCAGTTATTCGTTGCATGAAAGAAAACAACATGGGTTATGGCTCTGTTAACCACCCTGTTGATAGAGACCCTGTTTGCGGATACACAGGAATTATCGGCGATATTTGCCCTCGTTGCGGAAGACATGATGGCGAAGGCGTTGATGAGAAGTTACTTCGCAAGCTCAATGGACTTTCAATTGAAGAATTCCACTGTTGTGACCAAAACACATTAGAAGAAGCAGATAAAGTTTGTCATCAAATAGATGATATAAACGAATAAGAATAAATTAACAACTACTTTTTATGGAGGATTTCGTATGGAAAGCAAAAAAATAGGCGAAGGCGTAAAGTTTGAAAGAATTAGAAGAATTACAGGTTATCTTGTTGGTACTCTTGATAGATTTAACGATGCAAAATTTGCCGAGGTAAACGACCGTGTTAAACATTCAATTGGTACAGGTACCGGAGAGTTTGAGCAAATCTAATGGAAACAAAGCTTAGACTTGCGGGAGTTATTAGAGAATCTATTGTTGATGGACCTGGTTGGCGTCTTGTAGTTTTTGTTCAGGGCTGCCCGCATCACTGTGAGGGCTGTCAAAACCCGCAAACGCACGATTTCTCAGGCGGATATGATTCTAGCGTTAATAATATTTTAAATGCAGTAAAAGCTAACTCACTCCTTGCAGGAGTTACATTAAGCGGTGGTGAGCCCTTTACTCAAGCAAAAGCATTAGCTGCTCTTGCCCATGAGGTGCACACAATGGGACTTAATGTTATGGCTTATTCAGGCTGGACTTTTGAGCAGCTTTATAAAGGTGCTAATGATAAAAACGAGTGGCTTGAACTTTTAAATGAAGTTGACTGGCTGGTTGACGGTAAATTTGAACTTGAAAAGAAATCGCTGTCAGTTAAATTTCGTGGTTCTACAAATCAGCGTATTGTTGATGTCAAAAAATCTTTGGCTGATGGTATTATAGTTCAAACAGAGCTTTAAGCGAGCGCAATATCGGCTTACTTGGTAAACAGATTCTAATAAAAAATTATACCCTTAACCTATTAAATTCCCTCACTGAACATTGATTTAATTACGATAATTACTATGAGGTCTAATAACAAAAACTGACATCGTTTTACTACGGTGTCAGTTTTTGTTTAAATATAATTTATTATTTATCATTATATTGGCAGTTTAGTGAAGCATGAAATACGCTAACAAAAATCAAAACTGACGCACAAACAAGCATAACATATGGCCATGGAGTTGCTTGAACTAATTGTGTGACTTCAACATTGAGTACTTCTGATACATTTGAATTTATTATATGTACTGAACTTATAAAAATAAAAAACATAGATGAACAAAAGACAAACGAAGTAACGCTAAAAGCTTTTATTAAATTTGGGATACCAATTAATAAAACTATAAATAAAACGGAAATCGATAAAATACTCAATATTTCTATAACACCAGTTGCAATAATCAGCCTTTTAGTATTTGGTTCAATATATTTCTCAAGCTTTTTCATAAAATCGAATATTTGTAGCAAGGTGTAGTCTGAATCTAAAATACCCAAGAAGCTTAAAGAAAGTTTCAATTTATCTATTGCTATTATTGTTATCCAATCAAAAAACATTATTGCAACAGTTGGTATACACAATACGCAAGCGAAACATCTACTACGTTTACAATTTTTATTCTCAATAATATCGTTCAATTTCCTTCCTCCTCTTTGTTTATTGAATAATACATTTGAGAGTCATCTCTTTTATAGACACTTTAATATATATGTTGTTGCTTATCACTAAATGTTTGTTAAATATTTAACTATGTTTTTAGATGTTTTCGAGATTTTAATAAAAAGTTTGTTATTCTTTTAACAATTTATTGACTTTTACATATGATGGGTATTATAATAGCAACAAGAAATAAAAACGACTTGCTTTGACAAGTCAATCATTCTTAAATTTAGGAGGAAACAAAAATGGCAAGAGTTTATAATTTTTCAGCAGGTCCTTCAATGCTTCCAGAGGTTGTTCTTAACAGAGCAGCAGCAGAAATGCTTGACTATCAGGGCAGTGGTCAATCAGTTATGGAGATGTCACACCGTTCAAAGGTTTATGATGAAATAATAAAGGGTGCTGAACAGCTACTTCGTGAGCTTATGAATATCCCTGATAATTACAAAGTTTTGTTTGTTCAGGGCGGTGCTTCAACACAGTTTGCAGCTATTCCACTTAACTTTATGAATGGCAGTGGCAAGGGCGATTTCGTTATTACTGGCCAGTGGGCTAATAAAGCATATCAGGAAGCTTGTAAGTACGGCGAAGCAAATGTTATAGCTTCTTCAAAAGATAAGACTTACTCATATATTCCAAAGCTTAACAAAGCTGATTTCACACCAGATGCAGATTACTTCTATATCTGCCTTAACAACACAATTTATGGAACACTCTATCATGATTTACCAGAAACAGGAGATGTTCCACTGATTGCCGACATTTCTTCTTGCTTCCTTTCAGAGCCAATTGATGTTTCAAAGTTTGGCGTTCTTTTCGGCGGTGCTCAGAAAAATGTTGCTCCAGCAGGACTTACAATTATGATTATCCGTGAGGATTTGCTTGGCAAAGCTCGCGATATTACTCCAACAATGCTTGACTATAAAATTCATGCTGATAATGATTCACTTTACAACACTCCACCTTGCTATACAATTTATATCTGTAAACTTGTTTTAGAGTGGATTAAGAACCTTGGCGGACTTGACGCAATGAAAAAGCATAACGAGGCAAAAGCAAAACTTCTTTATGATTTCCTTGACAACAGCAAAATGTTCCGTGGCACAGTTGTTAAAGAGGATCGTTCTTTGATGAATGTTCCATTTGTTACAGATGTTGATGAGCTTGACAAAAAATTTGTTAAAGAAGCTGAAGCAGCTGGATTTATCAACCTTAAGGGACATCGTAGTGTTGGTGGCATGCGTGCTTCTATCTACAATGCTATGCCAATCGAAGGCGTTGAAGCTCTTGTAGAGTTTATGGCAAACTTTGAAAAAGAGAATACAAAATAATTTATTAAAAAAAGTTAAAGGTAGGTCTTAATAATGCATAAGATTTTAACACTTAATAAAATTTCTCCATCAGGTCTTGAACACTTTGACCGCAAAACATACACCTACGGTACAGAGATGGAAAATCCAGATGCTATAATGGTTCGTTCTGCTTCTATGCACGACATGGAGCTTTCTAATAATACTCTTGCAATTGCAAGAGCTGGTGCAGGCGTTAACAATATTCCAGTTGCTGATTGCAGTGAAAAAGGCATCGTTGTTTTTAACACACCTGGTGCTAATGCAAACGCAGTTAAAGAGCTTGTACTCTGTGCACTTCTCCTTACTTCACGCAAAATCATTCCTGCTATTGATTTTTGCAAAACACTTAAGGGTGAAGGCGACGAAGTAGGAAAGCTTGTTGAAAAAGGTAAATCTGCATTTGCAGGTCCTGAAATATATGGCAAAAAGCTTGGCGTTATTGGACTTGGTGCTATCGGTGTTATGGTTGCAAACAGTGCAAAAAACCTTGGCATGGAAGTTTATGGATATGACCCATTCCTTTCTGTTGATGCTGCATGGCATTTGTCCCGTTCAATCAAGCACGCAAAATCATTGCAGGACATCTTCGCAAATTGTGATTACATTAGCGTTCATGTTCCACTTAACAGCGAAACAAAAGACCTCATCAATGCTGCATCTATCGCAAATATGAAGGATGGTATCCGTATCCTCAACTTCTCAAGAGGTGAGCTTGTAAACAGCGACGATATGCTTGAGGCTTTGTCAAATGGTAAAGTTGCTGCTTATGCAACAGACTTCCCAAGTGATACTCTCATTGGTGCAAGCGGTGTTATCGCTATCCCTCACCTTGGTGCTTCTACTCCTGAATCTGAAGATAACTGTGCAAGAATGGCCGCTTTCGAGCTTATAGATTACCTTGAGAATGGTTCAATCAAAAACTCTGTTAACTTCCCTGATGTTGAGCTTTCTCGCAATGCAGCTTGCAGAGTTTGCGTAATTCACAGAAATATTCCAAATATGTTAAACCAAATTACTGCACCGTTCACAAATGCAAACTTTAACATTGATAACATGATCAATCGTTCAAAGAAAGATTATGCATATACAATAATAGATACTGAAGAGAATGTTGACAATTCAATCATCGAAACAATTCGTGCAATTGACGGTGTTTTGAGAGTAAGAGTCATTAAATAATTCGTTTTTTAAGCGACCACCCAAAACGGATGGTCGCTTTTTCATTATCTTGATATAAAAAAGAATCACCATAAAGCAGGTGCCTCTGTGTATAGTTATTGCTTATAATCTGTTAATGCTGCAAAAGTATAACCTTGTTCTCTTGCCCAGTCGATTACATCTCCAAGCACATTTGCATTTGTGGACGATACCGCATGAAGCAATATAACTGCACCAGGATGAAACCTTGATGTTATTGTTTCAATGGCTTTCTCATTGCTTGGCTGATTTTTTATATCATAATCAACATATGCAACAGACCAAAATACGCTGGTGTAGCCAAGTGACTGAACAAGCTGTAATGAAGACTCTGAATATTCTCCTGTTGGGAATCTGAAATATGGAGAGCTATAGCCAAATTTTGTACGCAGATAATTATCGCAGCCTTCTATTTCCTGTGCCATTTTCGTTCGGTTAATTTTAGAAAATACAGGGTGTGTTGTAGAATGATTTCCGACTATATGTCCCTCGTTTATCATTCTTATCGCCATACTCTGTCCCAAATTTTCTTTTAAATATGGCAGAGTTACAAAAAATGCAGCAGGAACTTTCTTTTCTTTTAAAACATCTAGTATTTTTTCTGTGTATCCATTTTCATAGCCACAGTCAAATGTGAGGTAAAGCACTTTATTCTTTGTCTTTGTATCTAGTGCAAGTGCACCAAATGAATCAAAATATTTTTGATTATCAACAGAAGCACTGTTTGGTTTTGCGTCTTTACTTACTCCGTAAGAATATTCAACACCTTTTGTACTAAGACCCTTTTCATTATTGGGGTCACTTGCCATCATTGTTACTTCTTTCAATGGCTTACGGCCTGTTAATGTATCCCCTGTTTGTTGCTTATCAGTGGACGGCTCAACAATTACAGGCTCTAATTCTTTAGTTGTGGATTCATTTTTATCTGTTGTTGACATTTCTGTAGGTTCCACCGTTGTTTGTTTTAATTCATCTTTATCCTTGCTACATGCTGAAAAAGAAAAGATCATAATACATAAAATGAAAAGTGAAATAAATCTTTTCATAATTTAGTTCCCCCTTCTTTTATTTTATTGGGTGTATGTTAAAAATACAAGGGACTTTTAAAAGCCCCTTGTATTTCTCATTATTTCATAATATTTTGTGCGTTATCGACAATATCGCTCATCGTCTTTATCGCTCTACTTGCATTTTTTCGCATTTTTCGCTTAGATGAACGACTCATCATGCCATTTCCTAACATTGCAGTTGCTCCACCAATTGCAAGACCTAAACCTACGCCTCTTAATGCGGATGATGTTTTTCCATTCATAATTTATCCCTCCATTCTTTGCACTGTTATTATGTCCTAAATTAAGAGAATATATTCTATCAATTTTTATGTTATTAATTTGCAATATTAATGCAAATTATGGTATACTTAATAATATATCAAAATTGATATATTGGTTTTTTTGAGGAGGATTTTTTCGTTGAATACCCAGAAGCGAGCTGCTGCTATACATGACATATCAGGTTTCGGTAGATGTTCATTGACCGTTGCATTGCCGATTTTATCCGCAATGGGAATTGAAACAGCAGCAATGCCAACAGCCCTGCTATCTTCTCACACTGGAATTGAGGGCTATACTTACAATGATTTGACTGACGACATGCCTCTTTTTTTAAATCATTGGAAAAATCTTGGCCTTGAGTTTGACGCTATTTATAGCGGTTTTTTAGGCTCTCAAACGCAAATTGAAATTGTAAGCAATTTTATTGATACATTTAAAAAAGATGACACGCTCGTTTTGGTTGACCCTGCAATGGCTGACCATGGCAAAATGTATCCAACATTTGATAAAGCATTTGCAAAGGAAATGACAAAGCTTTGCAAAAAAGCTGATATTATTGTGCCAAATATTACTGAGGCTTTTTTTATGCTTGGCATGGATTATATGAAAGGACCTTATACTCAAGAACAAATAGAGTCAATTTTAAATGCTTTGTCTGAGTTAGGACCAACCAATATTGTTTTGACTGGTGTTTGCTTTAAAGATGATGAGCTTGGAGCTGCCAGCTATGATGCAAAAACAAGCACTGTCAAATATTCATTTTCACCTTTTATTGATAGCTACTATCACGGTACAGGTGATATTTTTGCAAGCGTTTTGCTTTCTGCAATTTTAAATGGATATGAGCTTAATAAAAGCGTTGATATTGCCGTTGACTTTATATATGGTTGCCTGCTTCGTTCTGGTAAGGCTGAAACAAATGCCTTACGTGGTGTTAATTTTGAGTCAGGACTCCCCGCTCTCGCAAAAAAGCTTGGTTTAGTTTGAGGTAAATAAATATGGCTGTTCTTAATATTGTTTTAGTTGAACCCGAAATCCCACAAAACACGGGCAACATTGCTCGTACTTGTGCTGCAACAGGAGCAAGACTTCATTTGGTCGAGCCTATGGGATTTAAGATAGATGATAAAAAGTTAAAACGTGCTGGTCTTGACTATTGGCATTTGCTTGACATTACTTATTATGATAATCTTAATGACTTTTTTGATAAGAACATAGGTGGAAAGTTTTTCTACTTCTCCACCAAGGCTCAACACAAGCATTCCGACATAAACTATCCCGACGAAGCATTCCTTGTATTTGGGAAGGAAACGGCAGGTTTGCCAGAAAAATTATTAAAAGCCAACCCTGACACTTGCGTTCGTATCCCTATGATTGATGACGCTCGCAGCCTTAACCTTTCAAACTCGGTTGCTGTGGGAGTTTATGAAGCACTTAGGCAATGGGACTTCCCCCTTCTTTTGAATGAGGGAAAGCTTACTAAACATAGTTGGTAAAAGATTTTTGCCAATAATAAAAGAAAGCGGAGGGACAGAATGAATAAGATCCTAATTATTACCGATACAAGTAGCGATATTCCGATTGATTATCTTGAGCAAGACACATTTAATGTTTTATCTATGATATTCACTATTAATGGTAAACCATTTTGTGAAGGTTCAGATTTTACACACGAAAATTTCTACGAAATATTGCCAAAGCGTGAAACCGTTTCGGCATTTCGAATCCCTGCCGCAATTTATATTGACCAATTTCATCTTGCGGAAAGAAGCGGATATGAGCATGTTATTGTAATCACAAGCGATTCGAAAACAAGCCCAATGTATTCATCTGCTATTGAAGGCCGTGGTATGTATTTGGAACAAAACGCAAACACATCACTTCAAATTCATATTTTTGATTCTTTAACATATTCAATGGGCACAGGACTTATAGTTCTTGAGGCTGCAAAACTTGCAAGAGAGGGAGAAAGCATTAATACAATACTTTCAACTATTGATGATTTATCTCGTAGCGTTCAACTTATTGTTAACTCCTTTAGCATACGTAATCTTCATACTGATGCTCCTATTGAATGGATAAAAAAGATGGCAAGCGAGATTACTCATCCGTTCCCAACATTCAATATTGTTGAGAGTGATGCAATTGAGCTGCCTATTATTAAAGGGGATCACACAGCATTCGACCAATTCTTTGGCTATTGCCGTGAAGCCTTGATTAAAAATAAACCTCCATATGCAGTTGGATATGCTATGCGTGCCAAAGAAGCTCGTGCAATCGCTATATTGCTTGAGGAAGAACTTGGATACCCTCCTGTTGCAATATTCAAAGTTGGTGCATTTTCAAGCTATTGTGCAGGCAGGGCAACTATAACACTCGCCTTTGTTGGCGAAAACAGAAAAGAGCAAGCGGTTGAGAAACAATAAAACTTTTCAACTGCTTCAAATATTTTGCATATATTCATGAAAGGTTTGATTTAAAAATGGTATTAAACAAGAAGACAATCGAAGACATTGATGTGAGCTCAAAGAGAGTTCTTGTCCGTTGCGATTTCAATGTTCCGCTTAAAGACGGAGTTATCACAAATGACAAGAGAATTATCTCTGCTTTACCAACTATTGAGTATTTGATAAAGAACAATGCAAAAGTTATTCTTTGTTCTCATCTTGGCAGACCAAAGGGTGAATTTAAATCTGAATTTTCTTTGGCTCCTGTTGCTACTCGTCTTTCTGAGCTTTTAGGCAAAGATGTTAAGATGGCTTCAGATGTCGTTGGCGAAAATGCAAAGTCACTTGCTGCTTCTCTCAATGACGGTGATGTTATGATTCTTGAAAATGTTCGTTTCCATAAGGAAGAAACTGCAAATGATGAAGCTTTTTCAAAAGCTCTTGCATCTCTTGCAGATATATATGTTAATGATGCTTTTGGTACAGCTCACAGAGCACACTCATCAACAACTGGTGTTGCATCATTTCTTCCAGCTGTTTGCGGATACCTTATCCAAAAAGAGCTTAACTTTATGAACAGCGCTATCGAAGAGCCAAAACGTCCGCTTGTCGCTATTCTTGGCGGTGCAAAGGTTTCTGATAAAATCGGTGTTATCAACGCATTACTTGGTAAAGTTGACACACTTATCATTGGTGGTGGTATGGCTTATACCTTTATCAAGGCTATGGGTCACAACATCGGTAATTCTCTTTGTGAAGAGGACAAGCTTGACCTTGCAAAGGAAATGATGGAAAAAGCAAAGGCAAAGGGCGTTGATTTCCTTCTTCCAATCGATTGTCATATCGGTAAGGCTTTTGACGAGAACACAGAAGATGACTTTGTTGACTTTGACAAAATGCCTGATGGGTGTATGGGACTTGACATTGGACCAGCCTCAGAGGAACTATTCTCAAAAGCTGTTGCAAACGCAGGCACAATTGTTTGGAACGGTCCTATGGGAGTTTTTGAGTGGGATAAATTTGCATCAGGTACAATAGCAGTTGCAAATGCTGTTGCCGACTCAAATGCTATCAGCATCATCGGTGGCGGCGATTCTGCTGCAGCTGTTTATAAGTTCGGTTTAGCTGAAAAGATGTCTCACATCTCTACTGGCGGTGGTGCATCTCTTGAACTACTTGAAGGAAAAGAATTGCCAGGAATTATTGCCCTTAACGACAAATAATTCTTTAATTTTGTATAAACTTTTTAGGAGTGTTAATTGATATGAACAAAGAACTTCGTAAGGCAGTAATTGCCGGAAACTGGAAAATGAACAAAACCCCACTTGAGACAGCAGAGCTTATAAATGAGCTTAAGCCTCTTGTTGCTGATGCAGACTGCGATGTTGTTGTCTGTGTTCCTTATGTTGATTTGCAAACTGCCCTCTATTGCACAGAGGGTACAAACATAAAGGTTAGTGCACAGAATTGCCACTGGGAGTCAGATGGTGCTTTCACAGGTGAAATTTCAACAGTTATGCTCAAAGAAATGGGCGTTGAGTATGTTGTTATCGGTCATAGTGAGAGACGCACATATTTTGGAGACACTGATGTAACTGTTCAAAAGCGTACTCGTGCAGCACTTGATGCAGGTATGACAGTTATTCTTTGCGTTGGTGAGTATCTTGAACAGCGTGAGCAGAATATAACTTTTGAAGTTGTTAGCATGCAGACTAAAATCGCTCTTGAAGGCGTAAAAGAGGAAGAGCTTGACCGACTCATCATTACTTATGAGCCTGTATGGGATATG
>Ga0074193_1002428_pt1 | contig 16918 bp, 17 predicted proteins | sample EPASupsiteHSE605_FD_64523 | JGI IMG/M metagenome (GOLD analysis project Ga0074193, IMG submission 64523) | Bioremediated contaminated groundwater from EPA Superfund site, New Mexico - Sample HSE6-05 | ecosystem: Environmental > Aquatic > Deep subsurface > Groundwater > Contaminated ... | reverse complement strand
AGAATGGGCAGACGCTGCACTTTCGGAAAATTGGGGCGTGACTCTTGGGAACCTGTCAGATGAAGTAAACGCTTCTCCTTCTGCAAAAATGATTAACGGGGTTGCAGCAGCAGAGCAGCACCCAAAAAGCCTAAAATGGGTAACTGATGAGCAAGACAGTGATTACAAGACATACATTATATGCGGTTTAATTATTCTGGTCTGGGTCGCAGGTTACTTTTTCTTACAGAAATTTAGACCTGAGCAAGCCGGAAAAGTCACAGAGTTTTTTTCAGGAGCAGAGCACTTTCTAAGCTTTGGACTCTATTACAAAACCTTACTGTTGCTCATTGTGTTACCTGCAGGGCTGCCTTTCCTGCTTGACTACTCCATGGAACTAGAACAGGCCTGGTCAAGCGGGATAATGGCGAACTCATTGGAATTCATCTCTTTTTCTACGGAGAATATACCGCTTTACTTCTATCAAGCCATCTCGTACACGTTAAGCGGTCCATTTTTCCTAGCTCGGGTTCAATTTATTAACACAGTTTACGCGAAGGTTTTGATTTTAGCAATATTAATTGCGATTCCTTGGAAATTCCTTAGGTATCTAGGGTTAGGAATCTTGCTTTTCTTTGAAACTATTCTATTCATGCGCCCGATAGTGCTTCTAATCAGTGCTAAGACTGTCCAGCATGTAGCCGGGATGTCAACAGCACAGGCGCTTATCGCTGCACCTGCGTATTATGGAACTATGACAATGGTTACGGTCATAGTGGTCGCAATCGGGACATTGTGGCCGTTCATCTATATCGTGTATATGCTGTGGACATCAAAGCCTGGAAGGTACGCGAGAAGAAACGCTAGGAGGTATTAATTTGACAGAATCAAACGCGCCAACGACGATAACAAGAATGTTTGATCCTACAGTATGGGGTCTCAGAACTAATCAACTAAGAATCTTCTTTGCTTGTGCGATTATTACCGCGTTATATGCAATTATTTCGCGTGTCCTTATCCCAGATTCGTTACTGGTTGATGTGATAGGCGGGTTAACAGTCGTGGTCCTATGGCTCTTCTTTGCGTTCATAGGACTCAACAGAGTTGCTTTGTACAACTTTGAAAGGCGTATCATATTCTTGATTAGTAGAGGGCAGGGAGAAGAACAGATCCGAAAATATAATAAAAAAGACTGGTACAAAGTAAAATTTTTTTCAAGGATAAAAAACATTTTCGAAGGTGGATATACTGAATTTTGGCCTATCGCAAACAAAGGCCACAATTGGGCTATTTACCTGGAGCTGTTCGCCTGCAAGCCTGAAGACCTGGATGTATTTTTCTCAAACTCTGAAAAAACACTAACCGGAGTTCCTGCAAACACAATAATTAAAACAGTTTTGAAGGCAAGAAAGAGCACAGGAGATGCAGGAGAGCAGTACAAACAAGAACTGAAGAAAGAAAAACAGATTCCCCTACTTCGGGATATTTGCTATGAACAGGCGGAACTATGTGGGAAAACTGATTCTAAAACGTATAAAACCCATATGACGTTCATCATTCCATACACAACAAAGAGAGAAGAAGCATTCCGAGACCTCAATAACATCTGTGTATCCGTTCAGAAGTCTTTGAAATTGCAGGGAATTGTAAGCAAACGGCTTGAAAACGAGGACGAAGTATTAGACATGTTTGCCGGGATGATTTCGCACAATACCCACATCGAGAGGAGGTCTTTTAATTGAATTTTTTTACGAACTTCTATGCTCGGACCGTAGGCCGGATAATTACTTTCATGCAGTTCAGGTCCTTAGAGCTTGGAGATATCGAGGAAGTCAGGCTCTACAACAAGGTTGCAGCTTTCCGGGCTTGTGCAGCTTCTATCAGGTCCGCTAAAGATGGAAAATCAGCGATAATAAACGAAGAAAAAGAGGCTGGATGTGTGTGGATTGGCGCGCCTTCTCCTATCAATCCAATGGTCCCAGGGTTCCCGAAAAACCTTAGACCTGTAGTATTGGATAGCATCCTTGACACGATGATTTCAGAAGACGCACAGATCATGATTACACAGACTTTGATTAAAAGGGAATCGCTAGACGAATCTAACGCGGTTGATGACACTTTGAGCGAGATTGAAACAGCAAAAGAGACGCAAATACAGCAATCTGGAAGGTATTCTAGGCGGTACGATTACGCAGCGGACGATGTGGAAAAATATTCAAGGCAGTCATACGACGGCGACCACAAAACGTTTAGACATTCCATGATTGCCAGGGTTGACGGAGCTACACGAAAAGAAATAGAAGAAATTATCTCAATGTTAACTTTCAACCTAAACGGGCAAAATATCCTTACTGAAATTCCCTTCGGCGGTCACCTGCGATCTATTAAAGCAGGCCTGCCAACAAATGAGATCATAGAGGAAACTTTCACAGATGTACAGGGAAACACGGCCGCTATGATGTGGCCTGCTAGAAATCCAATTCAGACGATGAGTAGGAAAGGGGTTTTGCTCGGTTTTCACTCGGATGCTAAAACGCCTCTGTTCGCTGATTTTGAATCAGATGATTTCATGAGCAAGCATTTTGCAGTATTCGGAGGCAGTGGAACAGGCAAGACCACGACAGAACTTTACATAGATTACAACGCGGCGGCGGTTAACTGTGATTATATTCATATCAGTCCAAAAGAGGATATGGGTACCTCACACCTTAACGCGATTAAAGCGTTAAACGGTCCACTTCTGAAAATTGGGGAGGGGACAGAATATGATCCTAACCCCTGGATGGTGTATTTCAATCCTGAAACACTCGGGGAAAGCAAAGAAGCAAGGAGAGCCGCGTATAGGCGAACTCAAATTAGCCTGAAGAAAAACATAGAATTTTTAATAGGCTCGAATTTCTCAACCCCTATGAGATCAGCTTTTGTGGCTACTGCAAAAGCAACATATCTAAAAAGCGGACTGGTAGACAAAAAGGGCAACCCTCTAAATATTGAAAAGTGGCCTAATGGGAAAAATTGGCCTTCATATGGCGAATGGAGGCAAACCTGCGAAGAATGGCTAAAAGATGAATCAAAAAAGTCAAAATGGCAATCTATCCAAGCGCTTCTTGACAACACAGAAGAAATGGAAGAGGGTAACGCCTGGGACTGGATGGATAATCACAATACCTTTGATCCTTCAGGCAGGTTCATCACAATTGATGTTTCGGGATTGGAAGAAGGCGTAAAGGAAGCCATGACGATCTTGATAATGGATATAATCAACATGCGTCTAAAGACTCCTTCCCTCGAAACGTACAAACGCAAGCGTAGGACCGTCCTTACGCTTGATGAAGGTGCAGCGCTGTTATCAACCCCTTCGATGGCGAAATACACCTTAAAATTAATCAGGGAAGCGAGATCCGGTAAGATGTCGGTCTGTTTTGATAATCAAGACCTCGAAGGCGCAGCGTCAATCCTCCCGGTGTTGAAAGCTAATACCGATTTCATTATACTCATGTGTAATATGACTAAAGAGAACGTCGAGGAATTCGGTAAGGAATTCTACTTCACAGAGAAGGATAAAGCCCGGTTAATGGAGAAAGGAAAGGGTAAATACTTGCTACTCAGGCTAGGCCAAAAGATCCCTGGTGAAGTTGTCCTTACCAACAAAATGAAGGAAATTTTCTTTGGTGAATCAAGTCAGGAATCAAAAGCATGCGGTTGTATCTCGGACAATTACGAGATTGATTCAAGAGTATCATGGATCAGAGACAAAGGCCTGATTGCTTCAAACTGGATTACTAAATTTGATGATTACGAAATCCCAGGCTTCACCCCTTCAGATGCTACCTCAGTTATGGGCGGGTCCGGAAAGTTCCCGGTATGGATTGCAGACGGGCTGATTAACGAGAACGGGCTAATTGATGGAGAATCAGAGGATCACTGGGTAACCTGCTATCTGGCAGCCGGGGAACTCTGCAGAGCAGGGTATACAGACGTAAAAGTCAACAATTGGGGAGGTCAAAAAATTGAGGATATCCCTGACATTACCTGCATTAGTCCAAATGGGGAAAGGATCTGGATAGAGTACGAACACCCAGGAAGCCACTCTATAGGCAAGATAGAAACAAAGAAACAACAACAAGCGCCTTATTGTGATGTGTGGGTGTGTATGTGTCAGAAGGCAAATTACCCACAGGTGAAAACGGCAGTGGGAAAGCCTTTCTGTATGATGCGCGGGGTCGAGTTTGCGCGGTTCATCGAGAAACACGGAAGCAAAAAACAAACCGATATACCAGGTAGTATTGGGCAATCTAAGGCCGGATATAACCCCGTTCAAAACGATACAGGTGAGGAGGTGTATACTAATGCATGAGATTACAGAAAATTCTTATATTTTTTTGCCGGCTGGCCGTGTTTCTGAGCTGTCCGGCTCAGGCTTGGCGGGTTGTTGCTGGGGAGCAGTGACACAGGCGGGAAGGAGAGAAAGCAGAAGAGCGGGCAAACGCGGGAAGAGTCAGGCTGAAAAAAGAATAGGTGTGAATAAAGTATATAAACGAACAACACGCTATAATTCTTTAGGCATGACTAAAAAGGATCTAAACTGCTTTGATGACTCTAACGCTTGCGGTGAATACTTTTCACTTGATCGGAACGTCTGGGAAGAGGTCAACTTTTCAATTGATGAACACAAAAGAATTAACATCGGGAGACCTCAAGCAGGGGAAAAAGTAAGAGTGTTCATTCTAAAAGACTTTGAAACATTTCAGGAAGAGATATTAAAAGAAGGCTTTGACCGTGAAGAAATCGAAAAATTGTATAACAAATTCAAAGAGCCTGCGGTTACAGACGAGTTAATTGGATTTAATCGCCGGGTATGGGTTGACCTTCGAAGAGTGAGAGGAGAAAATAGAGGGCAGCCTCTTGAAGTCAATGCAAATGGGACGATCTGGATAGGAGACCGAGCAGAACCGGGGAACGTGAGAATCTTTACTAGGAGGGGGTAAGCACGGAATTCTTTCAGATTTTCGCAACAATTGTTTCAATTCTTGCATTGGGTGGGGCAGTTGATATCGTGGATGATGCACATGGTCAAGATATGCAAAATCAAAATACGATATTTTCAAGTAACGAGAACGGCTTTCAAAATGTGATTCAGGGTAATGTAAATGATATTTCCAACGCGGTTAATAATGTACTTGCTGGAAGAGAGGACCCGGAAACCGTTAAAAAGATGATACTAACTGAATACAGAGGAACCCAGAGAGATTCCACATATTCAACGGAAGAAATCGAGGTCAATGCAAAGTATCAGACTTTTTTAAACGAAGCTTACAACGTGTTACAAGTTTACGAAGCTGGGGGAACTCAGGACCTCACACGAATTAATGAAGCAAGACTAGCTTTATTTTAATTTTTTTATCTGTCAATTTCCCCTTTTCTTGCGAAACTCGCAAAAGTATGCAGTTAATGACTGATCATGCCGCGACTTACAAAAAGTAGTATTATTAAATTACATTTATTTAAATTTGGAGAATGAAAATATGTACTCATCGAGTTACACAACAAAGAGTCATAAAAAATTCGATATCGATAGATTAGTATCTTTTTGATACCGTAGGTTAAGTATATAAGACGATATAGAAAAAATACTACACTATTTTTATAACAGAAAAATATATTATAACTGTGAATATTCAAATCACGGAATATTAACGGATTAATTGGAGTAATTCCCCTTTTGAAACCGATCTTTTCACGGTGGAAAGTAGGGAATTATTCAGGGTGTAGCTAAGTTTATATAGGTATAACTATATAGTTAAGTCTATATGAATGATATTGAAGAACACCCGATAGAAACAGTAACAATCGCGATGTTGCATTGTTTGCGATGCGGAAAGGATTGGATACCTCGGAAGACCACACCACCGAAGAATTGTCCAAAATGCAACAGTCCGTATTGGAACAAGCCGAGAAAAGTAAAGAAGAACGACCAATAAAAATCAATCATTAAAACAGAAAATTCGACGTAGAAGCCCTTTGGAGCTATCACCTTCCAAAGGGCCGAAATCGAAAACACGAGAACCTAACTAACAATTAGGCATCCCTAATATTTAATATTTCTCTCAACAAACAATACATACCATAACCAATTCTTGAGAATTGGTTAGTAATTATTAGCCACAGAGGAGTATTAAAAGATGCCGGTTAACAGTAACCGGGTTTTCTGTTTTTGGTTGCGCGTCTTGATTTTCAGGACGAAAACATGACAATTAGAACACACAAAGTTAAATACACATCAAAAGATATTTTTAGTTTTGACAGCTCTTCGAACTTCCTTTCAATCCCTGCAACAACGTTGACCACACAATCGGGCGCTATTTTCCATTACAGATATCCTTCACATTCGTGCAAATGTAGACGCGGGTATTCACTTTTCTCTGATCCGTTTAATATATGGAAGCTGCAGGAAGAACCCGCATACTATTCAAGAAGCGATATTAAAAGAGCTTGCCGTTTGGGGAAGTGGTATTAATGCCAGACCTTGTTTTTTTGGATTCGTTTTTCGAGGAAAGACAAGACAAAAACCGCGACATATTCCTCATAGATCAATACAACGGGTCTGGAAACAGACCGGAAGAGCAGGGACGGAGGGCTTGAAAAATGGCTCTCCCTGTGAACGTGGATTCAATCCCGGAAGAAATGAAGGCTTTAAAAAATTGGCTTTTGTGGAAATACGAGGACCGCAAAGACTCGAAAGGGAATATAAAGAAAACAAAAATTCCTTACCAAGCAAGCGGCAAAAAAGCCGAAAGCACGAACCCGGAAACATGGGGAAGCTTCGAAAACATCATCAAAACGCTTGATAGATTCCCTGAAAAATTCGATGGTATAGGCTTTGCTTTCTCCGAAGATTCCGGAATAATGGGGCTAGATTTCGACCACGTAAAGGACCCCGAAACCGGGGAATGGAACCCTGAAGCGATCAAGGAAATTAAAAGCCTCAATTCATATGCTGAAATGTCACCTAGTGGAACCGGGGCGCATGTTATATGTATTGCAAAAATCCCAGGCCCCCACAGGAGAGAGGGACCGCGTGAAATGTACGAATCCGGGCGATACTTCACAGTAACAGGAGATTATATTCAAGGAACTGATCAGACAGTCAACGAAGCGCAGGGAGCTGTAAACGCTCTTTACTATAGTTGGTTTAATCATCGAGATAAAAAGACAGCTACCGGAAGCAAGCAATGGCCCAAAAAGAAAATAAAGTTATCTGATTCTGAAATAATTGATATAGCAAACAGGGCGAGCAATTCAGACAAGTTCAAAAGCCTATATAGTGGAAACATATCAGGGTACACATCACAGAGTGAAGCTGATCAGGCGCTGTGCTCTTTGCTTGCATTTTACACACAGGACCCTATACAGATTGATAGTATATTTCGAAGTTCCGGGTTATATCGGGCTGGCAAATGGGAGGTTGCAAACTACAGGGACAGGACAATTAATAAAGCACTTCAGGGAGTGACCGAAACATACAACCCGGAAAGGAAAAGAGACAGAAAAAGAAAATCGGACGATGACGAGCCAGAAAAGATAAGCGTTCCTTTTGATATAGTAGCGGACCGTGTATTAGAAAACCATCATATTTTTTCAATGAGGGATAACCGGCAAATATATCTTTACATGGGCGGAGTCTACAAGAGTGAAGGTACAGATGCAATCCTAGACACTGAAATTAGAAATTCACACAATGAAATTTATGAAGAATATTGGAATCGAATAAACCAGGGATTCCCTTTAAGGCATATTCCGAAAGCTACAACAAAATACGTTAATGAAGTATTGGCATACATCCGGGCCTACACGCACATTACAAGGGAAACCATAGAAGAAGATCAGGGAAATTACATTAACCTAAGAAACGGACTTTTCAATCTGGATACATGGAAGCTAGAACCCCATAACCCAAAAATCAAATCTATCCGTCAGAGTCCGGTTTATTATCACGAAGCTGCAGAATGCCCACAGATAAACAAGTTTCTAAAAGATGTAGTAGCGGAACCTGACATTGATTTATTATGTGAAATAGCTGGATATTGTTTAACAACAGATTGCTCTTTTCAAAAAGCTTTCATGCTCTACGGGGTAGGCTCAAACGGTAAAAGCGTTTTTCTTGCATTGTTAGAATCCTTAGTCGGTAAGGAAAATACTTCAGCTGAAAGCCTGCAAAAACTTGAATTTGATAAATACAGGACCGCGAAATTATACGGGAAGCTGGTTAATATTTGCGGTGATATTCCTGACACTAAAATGCACAAATCAGAGGTTTTTAAAAAGCTTACAAGCGGGCTTGACCTCATAGATGGTGAAAACAAATATCAGGACTCTTTTGTTTTTCGGAATACCGCTAAGCTTGTGTTCTCTGCAAATATATTACCAGAGGGCAAGAAGGATAAAGCCTATTATCGCAGGTGGCACTTAACCCAATTCCCTAACAATTTTGAAGGCAAAAACGATGACAAGGAATTAATTAAAAAACTACAAGATCCAGAAGAACTATCAGGCTTTCTGAACCTAGCGCTTCAGGGATTGAAGAGACTTAAAGAAAATGGAAAGTTTTCAAATGATAAATCAACTGAAGACACACAGAAAGAGTATGAATTTAATAGTAACCCGATAGCTGCTTTCATGGATGAGTGCACGACAGGGAGCCAAGACGATATAGACGCAATAGTTCTTTACAGCACTTACGTTTCATGGGCAGAAGTCAACAAAAAGAAAATCACAGCTTATAATCAATGGGGAAAGGAACTTAAAAAATTAGGGTTTGAAAACTTCAGAGAGAATGTTCCCGGACAAAACTGTAGCAAAAAAGTTACATATTGGTCAAATCTAGAAATCATTCAAGAAGCCCAGGACAGGCTCAATTGGAAAAAAGACGACCAAGCCTGTCCTAATTTTTTAACGCCGCATGATAGTGAAAAAACACAATTAGGACAGGCTGGACAGGCTTTACCCCTTCCTCAAACTTGTCTAAACAAAAAACCTTATTGTCATTCTTGTGTTTTTAGTACAGTAGATGCTGATTCAAAAGGTGGAAATCGTGAATATGAAAAAAACCCACTAACAAATAACCCCGGAGCCTGTCCTATCGGGGTATTTTTCGATAGCGGGTATGATAGGACAGGTTCAAACGATTCATTTGATTTTGTGCCTGTCCTAGAGCAAAAAACGCTAGGTTTTGAGCAAAATGAAGAAGAAAACAGTAAAAAATATCTTTCAGGCTGTGAGTTAATGAGGACTGACTTAAAAAATTTTGCTAAATCACAGTACAATCTAATCGTTGAAAGTATCCCTGTGTTCATTGGGGAGTTCAACAAAAAGTACCCTGGTTACAAGCAAGATTACGGATTACAGGCTGTACTGGACAATGCTGAAAGGCTAAGTTCTCGAGGATGGAAGTAAACAAACCTTCCTTTCTCCTTTCTTTTTCTCAATTGTTCAGTTTATAAACTAACAGGTGATATAGTGACTGATGAAATTAATGAAAGCGAAATTAATACGATTCCTGGAAGGATCAAAGTTATTGATTTAACTCTAAAGCTTGTTAATGATGCTTATACAAAAGGAAAAACAAAAGATGCAATATCTGCTTTAAGAGTCGCTATAGAAGCACTAGATAGCTTAGACGACCGGTTAGTAAAACAAACGCGAAAGCATAGAAAAATAGTTGTTAATGCTTCAAACTTTCAGGAACGACTGAACGAAGTTAAAGAGAGATTTAAAAACATGGTTGATTTCATCAATGCTGCAGGAGGTCCTGATAAGTTTCTTTAATTATTTCCCTCTTTTTTAGATGTGTATTTCTCTCTTCTGGCATTCAAAACCGTTTTTGTCTATTAATAGTGATTTCAAACGAGATTTTATACTAAAAACTGGAATATTCCGGAAAAATAGGATCAAGTTGATTCCAGTCAATCTCTCTGTTGATCACGATTTTTTTGAATTTTTACCTTGTAAAAATTGACTTTTTTTGATTTTTTATTTCCGCAAACTATAAGAATAACTTTATATTATTTGTAATTATATATACTGTCATATAATATCCACTTGTTTATAAAGAGAAAATATGAAAACCACTATCAATAACCCTGATCTTTCTCTAAATTTTTCCTCGCGTGAATCGCTTCTTAAAGTCAACTCTGAACTAATCGAGACCTTGCAGAAAAGAATCAACGTGAAGCGCTTTAGACCTCAGGAAGGCGACAGCATAAAGCTAGGCTATATCAGAGCCTTGATTCAAGCTTTGCAAGCCCAAAATGCTATAATAAAGGACGTAGAGATAGATACCATCAGAACCGAACTTGATGAGCTGAAAGAGGTCTTGAAATGTCAACCGCGAGTATAAGAAAGGAACTTGAGCAACTAAAAAAGAATGCGTCTTTTGACGATGACCCGATTTTGCGGAAAATGCATTTTTGGGAAGACATCAACAAAGAAAGAGTATCCGAGGGAAAGCGCCCGGTTGTTTATATTTGGAACAACTTTCAAAATATCATGATAGATGAAATATACTATGAGCCGAACATCTCTTGGATAGATGCGTTTAGGGTTCAAGAAGGGAAGTTTCCGTTATTGCCTTTTTATCTTGCAGGTGAATATCAAAAAGTAAAGGAAGAGATTCAGAAGTATGATATCCATTTTTTACATAAAGTCCCTCGCTCTACACTTTTAAAAGAAATGTGTCAGCCTCTAGCCGATCTATGTGGTTTTGAAGATATTGATGTATACCACGAAGCAGAAAGGCTTTTCATGCAAGATCAACAGCTATATCATTTGCATAATAAACCGGAGTTAGGCGAAGAGTTTAGAAAATATTTAATAAGTGAGTGGGAAAAAGAAGGGGCTATACTAGAATTTGACAAAGAAAGAGAAACAATTACTCGTTTACCTGCAGAAAATAAACAGATAGAACATAAAATGATTGTATCCGATAGAGCCCGTGAGATAATCAAACTTGTAGACGATATAGCCGGAGAATATCGTTTTGTAGAAACCGTTAAAATAATGAACTGTTTTGAATTCGTAGACTCGGTTGCTGTTCCTGGTCAACTTATTACATTGAAATACACACCAACCGGGGAGTATAAAGGGATATGGTCCGCGGAATATAGCCATACTGGAAATGTCCTTTCTATTTCTAATATCAAGTTGTGGGTGTGGATCCATCAGCGAGACATTAACCGGGTGGTCCGCAAAATTATAGAGGGGGATTAAATGAGCCTGCAGGGATTAAGGAAGGAAATATCAGAGCTTAAAAACTCAATTATTCGACAATGTGAGCCACAAAACAGAATATTTATTTTCCGGGAAAATGGCCTCACTGATGCAGGAGAAAACGAAGAAGATGTTAGGTCCTATGCGGTTGCACATCCACACACGCATATAGTGACGTTATTTGTAGAGGATATGGGGGCTCCATAATGACAATTCAGAGGCTAAAACAAGAGATTGCTGAACTCAGAGGAGCGATAAGGCAAGAACACCCTACAGCTATTGTGGCAATCTACGATAGCAAACGCAGGGAAGGCAAAGAGATTGATTTAAACACAGTTGTTAAAATCGGTGGGAAGGATGCAACAAAGCTTTCCAATGCTGAAAAAGCAGAAATACTTTCTAAATCCCGTATTCACTTTTATTTGCCCGAAAAATTATAAGTCGTCTATTCTTTGGTTTTTATTTTGTTAACAAGATTTATATATGTTAGCCGTGTTAACATATATAATAATTTATGGATAAATCTTATGGAATCATTTACAAAACATATTCGTACAACTCCATCAACCTGGTGGAGACTTAAAAAAACGGCTGAAGACAACCATGAAAACATTGGTCATATTCTCGAAGAGATAATGACAGGGCAACGGAATCCTATTTCGATGAAGCTCAACCCCCGGAGGCCTTCGAATGGGATTTAAATCCATTGCAGCTAAAAGACGACCTCCGGAAGATGCAATCCAGCAGGCTAACAGATCCGGGTACATGGACTCAAACGCACTTTTCTATATACCTATTTACAAATTCACGGGGACTAACAACTGGATGTCCGTTCCTGTGATGGCACTCGACGACGAAACTTTCCACATGTTCACGGCTGCAAAAGATCTTGTACTCAAAGATGAAGAGCTAAAACCAGACAAGGAAGGCAAGTATATTATCAATATCGAGGCGCTCAAGCTTGATTACTTTTATCCAGCCATAGACACGCCTGAAGAGTTCGAAATGCCTGCTGAAGTTATGGAAGCCAGGAAAGAGAAAAGAAAGCTCAAAGCACTTGCAAAGGATGCGGTTTTTGTTGACGGTATACAGGATCCCAAGCGGTACTATTACGTTGAAGATGGAAAGCTCCGGATTCTGCAAGGTGACAAGGAAATTGTAGCTGACCACATCGAGATTATCTATGGACGGAAAGCCGTAAATGTGGAAGCGCTTGAACTCGGGCATCCTTACCTTGAATTGCCGGACACCGTAGCAGAGAAGTTTGAATCCGTTCTCCTGGGCAAAAATCTGGCTCTCGTGCTTGAAGGTACGAGCTTGCTTAGCGGCACGGGATACTACAAACTGAATATGGATGTTCCCGCTGGAATGTGGAACCGAGTCAAAGAATATTTTGAGGATTTTGGTGATTCTGGGAATATCAAAGGCTGGCTCACGGGCTATCCTGGAACTGTTGCAGGAATATTGAGGATTCCAATACTGGACTGATAAAACATGGATTCAATTACTCTTGACAAAATACCGGCATATATCGAAACTTACCTCTCGATCAGGGATCGAGTAAAGCAGAACGACATCGAGCGAGCAAAAGCCTTGAAACAGCTAGCTGCTGCACGTAAGGATGCAGGCTTCGATACAAACACGAACATTTTTCTAACCGCTAGCGTGGAGGATCTAAAAGCCTTGACAGCTGATTTTTCAAGGCATGTTGTCTCAGAAACAGAACTTTCAACGGTGGGGGCGTACAACTCCACCACCGGAAAATGGGAGAATCCCCAAATTAATAACTCAGATATTTCCCGTGTAGGTGTGGAGGCGTACAATTCAAATTCAAAACAGTGGGTCTGAGGTTTTAGCATGGAAAACAAACAAAATGACTACATTGGAACACGCTTTAGTGTTGGTGGATTGGCCTACACCGTCACCGAGAGCAAGCTGTGCTCGTCGTCAGGCAAACGAATATTCGTTGCAACTAACTCCATACGGCCAAACATGATATGGCGTGGAACCCTTGAAGACCTCAAAAAAGCTACACGGAATTGGGTCGCTGTCATGGGGCAATAATAAATAAAAATATATATCAAGGTTCCCTTCCGAATTTGATATTTATTGACATATTAAATTTTAAGATATTTTACTTCCGCTTCAAAAAAAACACATGTGCTTATTGATAGCGATTTTGCTAAAAATAATGTACTGAAAACCGGGGAATTCCGGAAGTAAAATGGTTTAACTCTTTTTTGCGTTGTGTGTCTATTGATAACGATTTTTTAAAATACAACCAGGCAAAAATTTAAGATTTTTAAATCTTGTGAATATGCATTCTATATACGCATATTTTTTTCATGCTTCTTTTTTCTTATATATCTCTTGATAGTGATTTTAATTAATTATAATTAGTGAATACCTGAACTTTTCTGCAGAAAAATAGGGTTAACTTGTTTTTGTGCTATATATTCATTGATAGCGATTTTTTGAAATTTAACCAAGTAAAAATTTAATATTTTTTAACTTTCAAGTTGGTAAGAAAACTCTATTTACTACCCGGTGCCCTGGTCAAAAACATGAAAAGATATGAGGACACACTTGGAAAACTTGGAAAATTCCATTGACTCTACTAAAAAACTCTAAAAAATACCGGATGACTCACTTCAAAAACTCTAAAAACTCCCTGGACTCTCTTGGAAAACTCGGAAAATAATCAATCCACTTTTGCTCTATACGCTCATTGATAACGGTTTTTTGAAATTTAACCAGGGAAAAATTGACATTTTTTGAGCGTTGACTCTCTTCGAAAACTCCAAAGACCCTTTTTATATACTCGGAAAACTCGGTATACATTCCTTTTTATATACTCCTGGAACTCCCGATAAATCCCTTTTCTATACTCTAAGAACTCAAGATGTTTTTATATATTTATAATAAAGTATATAATCGGGATAAAATGGACAATATAGACATTAATCTCCTCCTTGCAGAGATGGAGAGAGACATCGGCTTGTCAACGTTCTCCCATTCCTTTTTATTTTATTTTGATTCTGACTCTCCATCAAGTGTTAAAAAATAAAGAAGCAATATTATTAAAAAAGAAAAAAGTACAAACTTTAAAACAAACTGAAAAGAATTAAAAATAAGCAACAAAACTACTGTAACAGAAAATAAACCCAACAAACAAAAAAGGATTGAAGCATTCAAAATAACTCTCAATTTATTTAAATGGCTAATTACTTTTTTCAAATCTGTTTCATCTAATTTATTATCTATTGCATAATACGCATTCGTATCAAGACACACATAAAGACCAAGAGAAATACTCATCGTGAGAAAAAAAAGAGTGATGGAAAAGCCATCATTTAGATAACTACTCACACTCACACAATTTTCAAAATTAATTTGAACGACTGCAATCACAATAAATCCAAGCAGCACTCCCACAACTTCAATGACTTTTCCAGCTTTAGTCATCAAATTAAAATAAATGTTATTCGCAGCTGAATTAAGTTTAATCAAATCTATCACCATTAGATTACCAAAACTTCCACCACGGCTTACCCTTCTCAGCTGCAGGTGCTTCAATCTGTTTGACTTCTACATTCTTAAAGTAATTCGCAAACGCGCCGATATCCTCTTTGTACTGTGTGAGTTCTTGTATTCGTTTCTCTTTCTCTTCTAGTAATAGTTTAAGGCCTTCATTGCGCTCCTGCAGTCTTGCAAGTTCTAACGGGTCTGGGGCTTCCATTATCACAGCTTGCAATCTTTCAATTTCGCTATTTAGAGACTTGATATTTTCTTTGTATCCTATGATATCCTGCTTATATCCCTCTTGTATCCTTTCCAGATCCTTTACAGATCCTTCTATGTCCTGCTTGTATCCTACTATATCCTCTTTCAATTGAGTATTTTCAACTGTTAGGCTTTCAATATCCTGCTTGTATCCTTCTATATCCTGCGTGTATCCTGCGATGTCCTGCTGTGGATCCTCAAAGAACTTCTCCAGGGCTTTTATGAGGGCTTGGGTAATGTTATCATACCCTGCATTTTCTAGTTTACTGTATAGGCTTATAGGGATCCAAGCATTTAATTTTCTCTTCTCTTCGGGCATGTATCCAGGTTAGTCAATTTTAGGATATAGTTGTATCCTTTTATATCTGGGCTGGGTTCGGTATGTATCCTTTCTTAAATTCTATCATTCTCTCTATTATGTAATTTGATTTAAAAAAATTTATGTAACTTGTTTACAAATGCATAAACATATTGTAAAAATGAGAATTAACCAAATAAAAATACTGGAGTGTAAGCCGTTGAACAAAATTATAAAAATTATTCTTGGAATTTTTATCCTACTTGTTATAGTTGGTCTTTTTGGATCTGGAGGAGATAATACATCTGATAATAGTACATCAAATCAGGTAGGCTCTGGTGGAGATAATACATCCAATGTTACAACTTCTGAAGCGGCAGCTGAACCTACACCTGAAACGTATAAAGTCGGTGACAGAGTTGTTGTCGGTGAGAGAGCATATACAATAACAGACGTAAGAACTGCAAGTTCTGTAGGTGATGATTTTACAAAACAAACCGCAACCGGTATTTTTGTCATTGTAACCATGACTGTAGAAAACATTGGAAAAGAATCTGCAACGATGAGCTCTGGTGATGTAAAAATTATAGACTCTGAAGGGAGAACATTTGAAAGCGACACAGAAGCTTGGACTGCTTTAAAAGAAAATATTTTATTGAAACAGATTCAACCAGGACTTCCAGTTATGGGGCAGACTATATTCGATGTGCCGAAAGGAATTACTGTCAATCTGCAAGTATCCAGTGGGATATGGGGCACAGATACGAAGTTAATCTCTTTAGGCACTATTCAATAAAAATTCATAAATTCTTAATGCTTCCTAGAGTTTCTGAATTTAGGAAATGCTAGGAAGTAGTTTTATAATTTTCTCTTTGTATTGCCTATGTGTTTCTTACTCTTTTTAGCTACCAAAGCATGTATCGGTCAAATACCATGTATTTCTATGTTATATGGAATAACCGATCCCCGAGAACCATACCCGATGACTTCAAAACTTTACATCATAATTGAACATGTTTTTCATAAAAAGTATATCAGCATAAAATCAGTACAATTATAAGGACTGTTTACATAATGTTTAAAGTATTAAATGGCAGGATTTGCGTAATAGGCTGTTGAATTGACTTAAATACTTTTTATACATATATAAGTAATTAAATAAATATTGGAAAGATTAGGCATGTATAAGAGAATTATAATCGTTACCATCACATTATTACTTCTTGCTTCTGGGTGTCTCTCGGATAATAAATCGCATGGTGAAATAGCTAAAGAAAGTGATGCAGGAAATGCGGAAATATTAAGTGCAACTGCCAATTCATCCCCTGATAATCAGTCAGTAAACGAATCCGAAAAATCGAGTACAGTAGTATCACAGCAGCATAAAGTTGTAGTGCCCCCACATACAGCAACCGAGATTGTTTATCAAGGTTATGGGGAAGATCTTTATGGAAATTATCTGCTTTTAAATACAACAGAGCACACGTATTTCGAGAACCAAACCGGAACTGAGAAAGATTGTGCAGGGAACTATAAAGAAACTTCACAAACCTACAACTTGGACAGTGCATTTGGTACAACGGATTTTTTTAT
>Ga0074193_1002427_pt1 | contig 16921 bp, 9 predicted proteins | sample EPASupsiteHSE605_FD_64523 | JGI IMG/M metagenome (GOLD analysis project Ga0074193, IMG submission 64523) | Bioremediated contaminated groundwater from EPA Superfund site, New Mexico - Sample HSE6-05 | ecosystem: Environmental > Aquatic > Deep subsurface > Groundwater > Contaminated ... | reverse complement strand
GCAATCAATCCCGTCCTTGGAATCGAGTTCCTTGCAGCCAACGAATCACGATTGAGAAACCATTTCGATCTATTCATGACGGAGGCACTGCAAAAATTTCCCCACTAAAGATAATTTCCTTATTAATTCTTATAAGAGTTAAATCGTCTTTCCTAATTCACATTGTTGGCATAGCGCCAATTCTTAAAGTAGATTACAGACATTTCATAAAGTAAAATGCCGCTTTTTCTTAAAGTTTGCCTATATTTGTTGCATATATGAAGGATATGAATTTTAGTAAAACATACTTACCACGTGTATACGATGCTACTCTAAACAAACATTTAGCATCATCAGGGGCTGTTTTGGTTAAGGGCTGCAAATGGTGTGGAAAAACTATGACCTCTTCAAGAGCATCAAACAGCATTTTGTATATGCAAGATGCGGATAAATCTGCATCATATCTGGCTCTGGCAGACACACAGCCTTCGCTATTGTTAAAAGGAGATACACCAAGACTTATAGATGAGTGGCAGATGGCACCTGTATTATGGGATGCCGTGAGGTTTGAGGTTGACCAAAGGCAGTCGGTAGGACAGTTTATACTTACTGGATCATCTGTTCCAAAGGATGGGATAACGGCACACACAGGTACAGGCAGGATTTCTCAGATGCTCATGCGACCAATGAGCCTTTACGAATCAAATGAGTCAAATGGAACTGTTTCATTAAAATCGTTATTTGAAGGCAACGTGGATATTTCATCTATCTCTTCTTTAAGTGTGGAAGACATTGCATTTGCCATTTGTAGGGGAGGTTGGCCTGCATCTGTAATCATGTCTAAGGAGGATGCATTAGATACTTCTGTCAATTACATTGAAGCAATAATTAATGAGGATATCTCACGAGTTGATGGCATTGATAAAAACCCTGAAAGAGTACGTTTACTTCTAAAATCATTGGCAAGAAATACCGCAACTATGGCAACCAATAAGACAATCATGGATGACATGCAAACCAATGATGTGTCCATAACTCCACCTACTTTGGATATTTATCTGAATGCTTTGAGAAGAATTTTTGTTATAGAAGATCAACCTGCCTGGTCGCCTGCCTTAAGATCGAGAACTGTCATCAGAACATCTTTTAAGAGACATTTTGTTGATCCATCTATAGCGACAGCGGTTTTGGGAACTAATCCGGTAGGAATATTGAAAGATTTCAACACATTTGGTTTTTTATTTGAATCGTTATGTACTCGCGATTTGAGAATTTATTCTGATGTAAATGGAGGTAATGTGTTTCATTATCGTGATAAATACGATCTTGAAGCAGACATTATTGTTTCTCTTAGAGACGGTAGATGGGCTGCAATTGAAGTGAAGCTAGGTCACAATCAAATTGAAGGAGCAGCCAGGAATCTATTAAAACTAAAAGAAAAGATAAATACCGACAAAATGGGTGAACCATCTTTCTTGATGGTTATCACCGGGGGAGAGTATGCATATAAACGCTCTGATGGAGTGTTAATAGTCCCGATCGGATGCTTGAAAGACTGAAGTAAACTACACCGGTCACACATTCATAAACCCGAAGCCGCTCGAACATCATGAAGTGATAATAACAAAGATATTTTATGGAATCATTCATAGCTATAGATTTCGAAACAGCCAACCAGTACCGATCCAGTATTTGCAGTGTCGGAGTTGTGAGGGTTGAGGACGGAACAATTAGAGATCGTTTTTATAGCCTTATAAAACCTAATCCGAATTTCTATTGTCATTGGGCAACGGAAATCCATGGTATTCACTATTACGATACGATTGACGCACGGCCATTTCCCGAAGTTTGGAAGAATATAGAAGAAAAATTTTCCGGTTTACCATTTGTTGCCCACAACAGTTCCTTCGATGAGGGTTGCTTGAAAGCAGTGCATGAATTATACCACATACCCTATCCCGGTTACCAGTTTTATTGTACTTATCGTTCCTCTAAAAGAATTTTCCCCAATTTAATAAATCACCAATTACATACGGTTTCATCGCATATCGGATTCGAGTTATTTGACCATCACAATGCCCTGGCCGATGCGGAGGCTTGCGCACAAATTGCGATACATATACTGTGAAATAAATCATGAAAAAGTAATAACTTGGTAGATAATATCTTGCTTCGAATATTGAACACAGATGCTACAATCGTTGCAGAAAAGAAAAAGAGTTAACCATTGATTCGTTTATTTTAAAGATTCTTGTTCTATTGACATAAGTTGTCAAAACAGACCTCTATTTTTGAGTCTAAATTTTAAATGTAATTATATGAAAACGAAAATTTATTTGATTCTCATTGTGTTATCCGTGTTCACACTCTCATCATGCAAAACTACATTTTATCAGGTCTACCGGGCTGTTCCTTCTGACATGTTGATGGCCGACAATAATGCGTTGGTTTATGAAGACGACAATTGCGCGGTTACCTACAACCTCTGGAGTTATGGAGGTAATATGGGTTTTGACTTCTTCAACAAGACGAAAGAAAACATCTACCTAAATCTTGATGAGTGCTTTTTCGTGCTCAACGGTTTGGCAAGTGACTATTACCTGGATAGAGAGTTTACCCAATCATCCAGCGTAGGATCCAAAAACACCCGTAAAAAGGGAGTCTCGACAGCACTTACCGGCCTGGGTTTTCTGGGATTGATCCAGACCAACCAGGCCGCTGCAGAGGTGAGTGAATCGCAGATGACATCCTCTGGCTCTTCCGTGTCTGTGCAGGAGAAGAAAATCATTACCATTCCTGCCGGTACATTAAAGTTTATCTCTGAATACAATATCAACGAAAACCTGTACTGCGACTGCGAACTACTGAAGTATCCACGCAGGAAACAGGTGAAAACATTGCATTTCATGGAGGATGAGAGTCCCTTTGTCTTCAGCAACAGGATCACATACAGGGTGGGTGAATCGACAGAACCTGTTCAGTTTGAGAATCGGTTTTATGTCTCGGAGATCACGAATTACCCCAGGAAAGAGATTGTAAGAGAAGATTATGACGAATTCTGTGGAGAGAAAAGTGCGGAGAGATATGAATCTTTCAAGATCAAATCTCCCGACCGATTTTATCTCATGTACCTGAAGAATTTCAATGATACGAAGCATTGATTCTCATTGAACAGTAATGATGCCGAGTAGCGTGATTAAATATTACCCGGTCACCTTGAAAACTTCTTTTAACTGCTTTATTGTTATATTTTGTATATTTGCGTTTAATCATATTGAGTTCCAGAAATAAACAAGTCTACTCTGTTGCCGAAAGAGATATCCGTCAGGCCAGTTGAAGCTTGTTGGTGGTCACGTGGCTGTTAACTTTGCAATACAGGTCATGTCGGTTATCTTTTTATCTTTTAGATTGATAACTGGATTATGTTTATCAAATGAGGACATAATCTCAAATAAAGAATGGTTAGACTCGTAAAAGATTTTATTTTAGATGGAAATTAAGTAAAAATTTGCAACATATTTATTGAATCATTTTAGCAATAGTGTACTATGGAAACTTTTGACTCAAAAAAAACCAGTCTTTATGAAATCCTAAAAAACATTCATCAAGGTAAAATTCAATTGCCCGATTTTCAAAGAGGGTGGGTCTGGGATGACAACCGAATAAAAGGCATTCTGGCCAGTGTGGCAAAATCATTTCCAATTGGAGCTGTGATGTTATTAGAAACAGGGAATGAATCGGTTCGTTTCAAGACAAAAGTAGTAGAAGGAGCTCCATTGGCAAATGGGAATAAACCTGAACTCTTGATTTTGGACGGGCAACAAAGACTGACCTCACTCTACCAAGCTATTATCTCTAATAATGTGGTAAAAACCAGAAATGCAAAGGGGTATGAAATAAACCGGTGGTATTATATCGACATGCAGAAGGCTCTGGATCCGGGGAGCGATCTCGAAGAAGCAATATTTTCCATCAACGAAAACAAAATTATCACCGCTAATATCGGGCGCGATGTGGTATTGGACCTGACGACACGTGAGAAGGAGTTTGAAAATCTGATGTACCCGGTCAGCCTGGTAGACGAGTATGACACATGGTTCCCTTCTTTTTTTGAGTATTGGGAATATGACAAGGAGAAAATTAAGTTCTGGAATGAGTTTCACAAAAAGATCATTCTGGGATTTAACAACTATGCACTTCCTGTTATCGAGATGACCAAAGACAACCCGAAAGAAGCGGTCTGTCAGGTATTTGAAAAAGTGAATACCGGAGGCGTATCTCTCTCTGTTTTTGAACTGCTCACTGCCACATTTGCTTCCGAGGAGTTCGATTTAAAGGAGGACTGGAAGCAAGTAAGAACTAGCTTTAAACCCTTCAATGTATTGGATAAGACCAGCGAAATTGATTTCATTCAGGCAGTCACTTTGTTTTCAAGCTATCGGAGAAAGGTTGATCTTGAATCTGCGGGTCAGAAAGATAATTTGCCAGCTGTCAGTGCCAAAAGAAAAGAGATGTTGAACCTTAAACTGGATGATTATGTGAAATACAAAAATCATGTGGTGGGTGGATTTATCAAAGCATCCAAAATACTTGTGGGAAACCACATATTCCATTCCAGAGATGTTCCTTATACCACACAACTGGTTCCCATGGCAGCTATTCTTTCAGAACTGGGAACAGAGATCGACAATGTAGGGAATAAAAATAAATTGATGCGTTGGTTCTGGTGCGGTGTATTTGGTGAGTTATATGGTTCTGCCAACGAAACAAGATATGCCTTGGATATCGTTCAGGTTGTAGATTGGATAACAAAAGAAGGCCCTGAACCAAAAACGATCTACGATGCCAATTTTGTTCCTTCACGGCTTCATACATTGAGGACCCGTAACAGTGCAGCATACAAAGGTATTTATGCCATATTGATGGATGACAATACCCGAGACTGGTTATCGGGTACAAAAATTGATTTCAGCACATACTTTTCAGAGTCAATTGATATACACCATATATTCCCTGTTGCATGGTGTGAAAAAAAGGAGAACGCCATCTCCCGTAATGATTATGATTCAATCATCAACAAAACGCCCTTGTCGGGTAGAACTAATCGTATCGTTAGCGGAGATGCACCCAGTAAATATCTTGACCGCATAATGAAAAATGCGGGAGTCTTGGATGATGAATTCGTTGAAATTTTACAATCCCATGTTGCAAGTCCCGAGTTCATGTATAAAGATGATTTTTACGGTTTTTTCAATGACAGAAAGGAACGTATTTTACAGAAAATTGAAAAAGCCATGGGAAAAATGATTGTCCGTGAACAAGAAATCATGGAGGAAGGGGTATATATCAGTGATGAAGAGGATTCAGATGATATTGAAATATTTTCACAAGTTTCTCTCACCGATGAGAATGAACAAATTGATAAAGACCCTCTATCAAAATATGACAATATGGCATAGATAAAAGTTAATTATGGCGAATTCGCCTCAATTAGAAACAAATGTGGTTTGAATAATTTTAGATCAGTATTAGAGAACTTGTTGAAATAACCAAAGTTAAATTACTAAAAGCCAAAGCTGGCAGTTACCAACAAGGCTGAGTGAAGAACAACTATTGTATTTAATTTAAAATTTAGTCAATGAGTAATATAGCATTAAATCCAATAAAACCGACTTGGGAAACAAATGAAATGATTGAGTTTGAGGTTACTTATGAGAATTCAAGAGAATGTAATTTCTTAAATTTAGTAATCCATAGAGTATTTGAACTTAATGATTTAGCTATCGGTCGATTTATGTTACCATTGACTAAGATTGGGAATAATAAATACAAAGTTTCAATTCAAATACCAAATGTTGGAATTTATTACATATCTGAGATTACTGGAGAACAATATCCAATAAGTAAATCAAATCCCCAAAAGTTTGACATGCAATATCCTTTACTATTTGACCCCTTTAAAGAAAATGAATTTTTCTCGCCGTATTTCTTAATTGCAGATGATAATAAAAACTATACAACAAAGGCAATTAAAGAATATGTTAATAAAATATATGAAGATAGGAATACTTCACTCAAACTTGGCAATCAAGATATTCATAATCAATTAATTTATGAAGTCATGGTTTTATGTAAGGATATTTACTTGTCTTCAAATGCTAACTTTAAAAGTTGTATCGTAAAGCCTTATATCCCTACAACAAATGATGATTTGTTAAAGCGTATAAATAAATATTTGGAGTCGAAAAAATGGAAAAAATTTGACCAGGGTGAAATTAGAAATGACATATTGTATTCTCCAAATCCTCAAGTGGTTTTTGAATTTCCCAAAGTTTTTGCTTTGAGCCATGATGAAGTAGTTAACCTTGTAGTTAATGAAATCGAAGTAATTTTAAATGCGTACTCATTAACACGCAATTCTCCTGGGGAAATTCAAGCAATCGCCATTAAAAATACTGAAACGAATGAGCAATTTTTAACTTTTTCTCAATTGGATTATATTGGTAATATAAGTTGTGGCGATGTCTTTGGTGAAAATCCTTTTCTAAATAATGCAATAGCAGATACATCACGTGAAAACAACTTTATTCAACTATGTATTTCGTTATTTAATCAAGCGTCAATTGAAACGAATATTGAATTTGCCTTCACAAAATATTGGTCAGTCTTAGAAACTTTAGCTGAATCAAAATCTTATAGCGAAAAGCGACTTCATAAACAAGATTTAGATGGTAAAAAGCTTAACGCCTTAACCTCGAAACAGAGAGCAGGAAAAAAAGATTACGTTAGAGAACTTATTCGTGATTATAAGAACTTAGATAATAATCATATTGAAAATATTTTGACAAGCACAATACCTATAAATAATAAAAAAATGGAACCTCTACTTTCTGTATGGTATAATCATCGGAATTGTGCCGTACATGGGAGCGGATGTATTAGAGGAGTGCTTAAGGGATGTAAAGATGATTGTAATCAAATAACAAAAGAATATGTTACTAATCAAAAAGGTATAGATATTCAGCAAAACAGACTTTTAGGTACTCTTAAACAAACTATTAGACAAATTTTATTTATCGAAAGCACTAAAGATGCAGAACATCAAAATTTGGTTTCACATTATATGAAAGAAAGTGTTGAAGTTGTAAGACAACGGAAATATATTAAAAACTAAAAAGCCCAGTTGATAACAATGTATAAAAAATAATAGCCGGTTCAGTAGTGATTTCAAGGGTTGTAGCCCGCTACAACTTTCTTGTAACTTGACAGGAATGAAGCCCGCGAACGGCTACTATTCTTATACTAAACGATATGGGAGTACATATGCGCAAAACGATATTGCTTTAGAATTTTGCAATGTGGATAAGACCTGAAATTAAAATTTATCTGGTTCTTGAATTTCAACGTCTCAAAGAAGAAGAACAAAAAAAAATTGGACCGGTCGGCATAAAGAGAATCAACAAAACTGAATTATCATATTCATAATGATTCTATTAACTTTGGTTGTTTATGAATAAAGAAAAATACTTACAGATTTTCAATTATCTACTTGAGTTTTCAAAACTAAGGAGTAAACCAGTAAGAGACATTCGCACCTCTTCGAGTTATACTGATATAGTATGGTTGTCAGATATTCCAATAAATGATAACATTGATTGCGTAACCCATGGTAAATTAATTTCTGGAAATGAAGATTATTGGCTGAAAATAACAAAACCTAAGGAACCTATCAAGCCTATATTTCCTCCTACTCCAAAAATCCTGGAGAAATGGATAGATAAAAATAGTTTGTTGAACAGGGACGATTTACCTGAATTGTTATCAGAAATTGATATTGATGGTCAGATCGAAATTCTTGATAATCATCCGGAAATAGAAGTTGAATTCGAAAATTATTGTGATAATATTTGGTTTGCAGATGCAGAATGGTACTGGCTAGAATATGAAATATACAAGAAACAGCACGCTGTTTATGAACAAATTAATTTCTTATATAAGAAGCTATTTACGATATTCAACAAATCGCAACAATTTGGTGAAGAATACGAACTGATTTTCGGGACTGGGTTGATGAATTTTCGGGAAAATAATGAAACGCCTCAAATATTTAGACATATTCTTACAGTCAAATGTGACATACATTTTGAATTCTCAAAAGCTGAATCAAGTATTATAATTGCCCAAAATATAGATAGTGAACTTTCAATTGAAACAGATGCCTTCATTGATTTGACCGAACAATTTGAATCTTACGACATTTTGGAAGCTGAAAAGCTTGCGAAAGAATTGATTCAGATCAAAGAATTAACAAGTCCTTTCGATAATGATGTCCATGGAGTTTTACAATTGCTTTCAGAACGTTTTAAACCAAGCGAGGGCAAATATATTCAATCTTTAACGTATGATGATAATGTACCTCGTAAGGAAACCGTTTTCTATGCTCCATCTTTAATTCTCAGGAAAAGAGATGCAAGGAGTTATACTTCTGTATTTGAGCAAATTATTGAAAATATAAAACAAACAGAAAATCCAGATATACCCATATTAAAAGAATTAATTGGAGAAAACAGTGACGTAAACAATCTGTTTCAGAATAACTTTTCGTCTAACTCAAACGGAAGTGATGAAATTATCTATTTTCCAAATAAATATAATGATGAACAATTAGCAATTATTAACAGGACTCGTCAATATGATAAAATTTTGGTTCAAGGGCCTCCTGGTACAGGTAAATCTCATACAATCGCAAACCTTATATGTCATTTGCTGGCTAACGACAAAAAGGTTTTGGTTACAGCTTATACAAAAAGAGCGTTGGAAGTATTAAAAGATAAACTTCCAGAAGAGTTTAGGGAATTGGCGGTTAGTCTTTTAAGTGGAGACTCCTCTTCAATACAGGGGCTGGAAGCAAGTATCAATAAGATAAATGAAAAATTATCTCATACTGATATTGGTGTCCTTGAAAAAGAGATTTTTGAGCTTGAAGAAAAACTAAATCTTTTAATGGAAGAAAAAAGGGCAGATATTGGGAAATTGTTGATTTTAAAAGAGAAATCGTCTCAGAAATATACTTTTAGTTCTAAATATAAAGGTTCGTTAACCGAAATAAGTGAATTACTGGATTCGGAAAAACAACTGTATAATTGGTATAAAGATGATTTTGACGAGTTCGATAATGGTTACATCATTAAAAAAATAGAAAATTACTACAGAGACTTTGAAAATTATTCTACCAAAGACTTATCTGTATTTGATTTTAAATTGCCATTTTTACACGCCTTGTTTGACAAAGAATCATTGTTGGAATATTGTGATTTGTATCATACTCTCAATAACGATAATAATTTGCGATATTTAGCTGAACAGGTTGTAACCAGCAATATTATAAAACTTAGGGATCACCTGCTGGAACTATTAGAATATAGCAAGGAAGTTGATTCAATTAATGTTTCCTGTAAGGAGAAAATAAAAGAAGACTTTTTCCAAAATCAAAAAAGAAAATGGTTTAATAAAATTGAAAGGACAAGATTCATTCTGAAAGGATTGGATAGAGACACTCTTCGTTTCAAGGACCAAAATTGTGAAGTTATTTATTCGGTAGGAAAATCGCTTATTGCGTTAAAGAGTGATGCGAAAATCCTGTTGGATTTTCTACAAGAAGGAAACAAATTTAGCGGTGTTAAATACAAGATTATAAAAAATTTCTTTCCAAATGAGATCAAAGAGCGCCTTGATTTCATCGAAAATGTGAAAGTAAATGGTAGTTTATGTAATTCAATCCGGGAATTTGAGATTGTTCTGGAAGATATTCAGTTCAGGCAATCATTTGAAGAACTATACGAAATTTGGTCGCTCACAGAGCTGGATAGAAACTATGAAGTAAGCTACGAATTCTTCGATGATTATATTAAACAGGTTGAGGCATTAAGTAAACTCATAATTGATTCACTAACAACAGTTGGACTAATAGAATCTATTTCAAATATAAAAGTCAATAAGTTAGACTCTATCGTACTTGAAGAATATTTAAAAAAGATTGATTTTTTGATTAAGCTTGAAAAATATAACTATTATGAACGTTTTAAAGAAAAAATAACTAATGAACTTTCACAGCAGAGTATTCATTCAATTGGAAAAGAATTTATTAAGGCAATTGATACATTCAACATTAATAAGTTTAATAACCTTATTCAACAATTGAGCGAATTGCATAATTTATATGACAGTTATAATGCATATAAGAGAAATGAAGCAGAATTGCTGTTGTATACACCTAATCTGATAAAACAGATTTCCACACATCAAATTACAGAAAAAGAGATATTATCCTTAGAAGATGCATTTAGATGCAAGCATGCTAAAAATGAATCGAACAGACTTTTACAGGAGAACCATGAGTTTGAATTAATTCAAAAAATTAAAGATTATGACATCGAAGAAAGCAAGTTGATATCTCTACTTTCTTCCAGTAAAACATGGTTTTACGTATTGGTAAATTTGCAACAAAATAATTCTCTTAGACAACACCTTGAAGCATGGGTTCAGGCAGTCAAACGAATTGGGAAAACCGGTAAAGGTAAAAGAGCTTTAAAGTTTAGAAAGATGGCACAGAAGGAGATGGAATATTGTAAAACAGCCATACCTTGCTGGATTATGCCACTCTATAAAGTTGCAGAGACCATTAAACCGGAGCAGGGATTATACGATTATGTCATTGTTGATGAAGCAAGTCAATTGGGGCCAGATGCAATCTTTTTGCTCTATATTTCAAAGAATATCATTATCGTAGGTGACGATAAACAAACTTCTCCGGAATATGTGGGAGTGGATGCCAATGCAATGACACCTTTTATCTACCGATATCTTAAAGGAATACCTTTTCAGGACTTTTACGGAACTGAATCCAGTTTCTTTGATCATGCCAAAAGATTCCGAGGAGCAGAAGTTATTCTCAGGGAACATTTCAGATGTATGCCTGAAATTATTGAATTCTCAAACAAACTATTTTACGCTCCAGATGGTAAAGGATTATATCCCTTAAAACAATATTCAGAAAACAGATTGCCACCATTAATGCATTGTTATTGCCCTGAAGGATATACTGATGGAACTGTCTCTAGTCTTCAGAATAAAAATGAAGCACTGGCTATCGTAAATAAAATCAAAGAGATTGTTCACGATGAAAGATATACCAAAAAAAGTATCGGGGTAATTTGTTTACAAGGGACCACACAGAGCAACTTGATAGAGTCCTTACTAATTAAGGAAATAGGGGAGACAGAGTATAATAAGAGAAAAATTATTTGTGGTAATTCTGCCAGTTTTCAGGGTGATGAGCGGGATGTGATTTTTTTGAGTCTCGTTACTGCAAAGAATCACAATCGTAGTGCTTTAACCCGACAGGAGGATGAACGCCGATTTAATGTAGCTGTAAGCAGGGCTATTGAACAGATTTGGTTATTTCATTCTGTGCAACTTGAAGATCTAAGTAACCAGAATGATCTGCGATTTAAAATTTTGAATCATTTTATTCACTATAAAACATCATTGCCTCCGGTCTCAAGTCCAGTTCCAAGAACTACCGATAAACATCCCGATCCTTTTGACAGTTGGTTTGAAGTAGATGTGTACAATGACATTGTTAACAGAGGAATTAATGTTAAGCCAAAGTATGAGGTAGTAAAAGGAAAATATCGCCTTGATATGGTTGCATTTTTGCCAGGTGGTGCGAAAATAGCCATCGAGTGCGAGGATGACATATGGTACGGAAAAGACCAATGTAAAGATCATTTACTTAGCCTGAAAGTGCTTGAACGCTGTGGTTGGCAATTGTTTAGTATCAAAGGGGGAGAATATTATTCCGATAGGGAAAAATCTCTTGAGCCATTATGGGAAATGTGTAAACGACTTAGTTATGCAAATCCCATTGAGGTTGGTATCATTACAGAAAAGGAAGATTCTGCAAACAGTGAAGTTTCTGAAATTGAGATGAGTAATGAAGGTTTTGATGATAACGCGGAATCAATTCTGGAATTTATTGATAATAGTAGTATAGAAGAGCCGCAAAGTTTTGAAGGGAATATTTCAGATCCTATCATACGGTATTACACTTTATTAGATACAGGCAATTATATTATGTCCGATCAGATAATAACTGATGCTGCTTTTTCCATTCCTATCAAACAGTCGCAAGTATTGGGTTTTTTACTTCAATGTTATGACTCTGGTAATGTTAATAAAGTTTTAATATCCAAGTTATTGTCTAGAAGAATAGGAAAAGAATATATGAATGGAATTAACAGAAACGAATCCATAAATAAATTGATTATAATTGAGAAAGACGAAATTTTGGGTTTGATATTTTATGAAAATGGAGACAGGTTATTTAAATCACATCTAACAGAAAATATTTCTAGCAGAGAGCTTCCTTATTTACAAGGGATCAAGGTGTTGTATAATGATTTTGACAATCTGGAATATCATATAATTCCCATTAGTGAATATGAAAATATAAAAAAACTGGTTTTTCAAAGTTTTACAGCAAAAGGTAAATCAATGAAAAATACCTACTATGACAAGGAATGGATTGTTATCAAAAAATATCTCCACAATGATAAAAATAAAAGTATAAATAAAAGTGAGGTTCAGAAAACGTTCACCAATCAAACTCTCCAAGCAGAGTTATTCAATGACGAAAATGAGGTGAAAGTAAATAAATGTATTATAGTACATTACTTACATAATGATTTACAATTAAGTATTAAATTGGTCGAAAATCACAATGGAGATTTGAAAACAGTAAATGGTGTACAGATTGTAAATTCTCAATCTCCGTTAGGTGTGTCATTGTTGGGGAAAAAAGAAGGTGAGATAGTGAAAATTGGAACGTCGAATAAAGAGGTCAGAATAGTAAAGATATTTGATTCATAAATCGTGCAGAACGCAGCATGGTGTTCAAATAAATATTGACTAACTTCGGGCTCAAATCTGATTAACGCAAGGTATCGACTACAAACAAAAAAATAAATGACAAAGGAACAGGAAAGAGATGAGTTGCATAGAACCATCTGGAGGATAGCCAATGATCTGCGTGGCAGCGTGGATGGTTGGGATTTTAAATCGTATGTGCTTGGAATGTTGTTTTACAGGTTTATTTCCGAGAACCTGACAAATTATCTCAACAAGGAGGAGCAACGTGCGGGGAATATTGATTTTGACTACACGAAAATCACGGATGAAGAGGCAGAATATGCAAGGGATGAAACCGTTTTAGAAAAAGGTTTCTTTATCCTTCCTTCGGAGCTGTTTGTGAATGTAAACGATAAAGCAAAGAACGATGACAATCTGAACGAAACGCTGGGTACAGTTTTCAAGAATATAGAGAATTCGGCTAAAGGTACATCCAGCGAAGACAGCATGAAGGGCCTCTTTGACGATATCGACGTAAATAGCAACAAGCTGGGAGCGACTGTAAAGAAGCGCAACGAACTGCTTGTAAAAATCATGGATTCCATTGCCGGTTTAGGCTTGGGTGATTATAAGGATAACAACAACGATACTTTTGGTGATGCATATGAATATCTGATGACCATGTATGCGGGGAATGCCGGTAAATCGGGTGGGGAGTTCTTTACGCCGACCGAGGTGTCCGATTTGCTTGCCAAAATAACTGTGGTTGGTAAAAAACAGGTTAACAAAGTATATGATCCAGCCTGCGGATCCGGATCACTATTGCTGAAATTTGCCAAAGTTTTGGGTAAGGGAAATGTGCGTCAGGGATTCTTCGGACAGGAGATCAACATCACCACCTACAACCTGTGTAGGATTAACATGTTTCTGCACGATATCAACTATGAGAAATTTGATATAGCCCATGGCGACACGCTTAGGGAGCCCAAACATTGGGATGACGAACCTTTCGATGCCATCGTCTCCAATCCCCCTTACTCCACCAAATGGGAAGGAGATGACAACCCAATACTGATAAACGATCCACGTTTCTCATCAGCTGGCGTGTTAGCCCCAAAGAGCAAAGCCGACCTTGCTTTTACCATGCATATTCTGAGTTGGTTGTCCACTACCGGAACAGCTGCGATTGTTGAATTTCCCGGAGTGCTTTACAGAGGTGGTGCAGAACAGAAAATCAGGAAATACCTGATCGACAACAACTATGTTGATGCAGTACTTCAACTACCTCCCAATATGTTTTTCGGTACCAGCATAGCCACCTGTGTGATTGTATTGAAGAAGAGCAAAAAAGAAAACAGGACCCTGTTTATTGATGCTTCGAATGAATTTGTACCGGCTGGCAATAAAAACAAATTGGGAGAAGAGAATATCGGGACCATTCTTAACGCTTACATTGAACGAAAAGATGTCGACCATTTTTGTCGGTTGGTGGACAATACCGTTATTGGCGAAAATGATTACAACCTGTCGGTGAGCAGTTACGTAGAGAGGGAGGATACACGTGAGGTCATTGATATTGAAAAGTTGAATGCCGAGATAGCTGAAATAGTTGAGCGACAGACGAAATTAAGGAACGAGGTCGATGCAATTGTGGCGAAATTGGAGGGTGCTGAATAGTAAAATCCAACTGTTCGGAATTTCCGAATAGTTCACGGGTTGTTCAGTATTTCCAAACAAACAATGAGGATAGTTCAAAAGTGGTAAAGAATGAATAGGATAGAAAAACTAATACAGAAATATTCGACAAAAGGAGTGGAGAATAAAGAGTTAAGAGAAATTGGTTATTTATATGGAGGATTAACTGGAAAAAGTAAAAGCGATTTTATAGATGGTAATGCCAAGTTTATTACATATATGAATGTCTTCACTAATATCGAAGTGAAAACTGATATAGATACTTTTGTCAAGATTGGTAATAAGGAAAAACAAAACAAAATTGAATATGGAGATGTACTATTTACAGGATCATCAGAAACGCCTGATGAATGTGGAATGTCGTCTGTTTTAACTGTAAAGACTGATGAACCTTTATATCTAAATAGTTTTTGTTTTGGGCTTAGACTTTATCATAAGGATTTACTTTTGCCCGGTTTTCTCAAATATCTCTTTAGAGACGATGAAATTAGAAAACAAATTAATAAGACTGCAAATGGTGTAACAAGATTCAATATTTCTAAGAAACTATTTGAAAAAATAAAGATTCCAATTCCTCCACTTCCTGTTCAACAAGAAATTGTAAATATTCTTGATAAATTCACTCAGTTGGAGGAAGAATTGAATGCTGAACTTGAGGCAAGACGTAAACAATATGATTTTTATCTTAACCAATTGATGGAATCTGAAGGAAAAGATGTTGAGTGGAAGACTTTGGGAGAAATATGTGAATTCAAGTATGGTTTTACAGATAAGGCTCAAGTTGAAGGTGACGTTAGATTCATTAGAATTACTGATATTAATGAAAAAGGAAAGTTAAGTGACAATGAATATAAATATATAGACTTAACGGCAGAAAGTCAAAAATACATATTATCTAAAGGTGATATTTTAATAGCCAGGACAGGTGCAACTTTTGGTAAAACAATGTTGTTTAATAAAGATTACCCCGCGGTCTATGCTTCATTTTTAATTAGAATTAAATTTATTGATAAAAACATTACACCATCTTATTATTGGCATTTTTCACAAAGTAATTTATATTGGGATCAAGCTAATGTTTTAGTTGGAGGTGGAGCGCAACCTCAATTTAATGCAAATGCATTGAAATCTGTACAAATCCCAATTCCACCCATCTCTGAGCAAGAGCGCATCGTTTCCATTTTGGATAAATTTGATGCTTTGGTCAATGATACTAAAATCAGTATTCCTGCTGAAATTGAGGCAAGGCGCAAACAATATGCGTATTACAGGAATAAATTATTAACTTTCGGGGAATATGCATAGAGTTTCTGTCCGTTTTTTCAATGATCGTGAAGTACGTGTCGTTTGGGATGAAGAAAATGCCAAATGGTGGTTCTCCGTCCTGGATATTGTGGCGGTTCTCACCGATCAGGATGATTATGTAAAAACACGGAACTATTGGAAGTACCTGAAAGCAAAACTCAAAAAAGAGAACAATGAACTGGTTAGTGCCACTACCCAGTTGAAAATTCTCGCACCCGACGGTAAAAGAAGATTGACCGACATGCTGGATTCGGATGGAGTGATAGCTTTGGGCAAAGAATTCCCGGGCAAACAGGCGAACCGTTTTATGGAGTGGTTTACTTTCAGTGATGAGTCCATCGACGGCAAAAGCAAGCAGAAGGCATATGCGCTGTTTGACAGTTCTCTGATTGATAGCATGGAAGTGGGTACGACCAAAGGATTGCAGCAGATTCATGCTTATCTGTTCGGCGGTTTGTATGATTTTGCCGGCCATATACGACAGAAAAATATTTCAAAAGGGGGATTTCAGTTTGCCGTCGCTCATTTTTTAGGCAACGCCCTCAAACAAATTGAACAGATGCCTGAAAGCAGTTAAGAAGATTAAAATGAGATAAAGATGAATCAGTTTAATGTGGTTGCCGAGAGTCCTGAATCAACGGTTGTCGCGGAGTATAAGTCGCCCTACAAACGCGCTACAGCCTACCAGTCGGAAGCAGAACTTGAAAAAACGCTGATAGAACAATTGCAGAAGCAGGCGTATGATTATCTGCCTATAAAGAGTGAAAGGGATCTGATTGTCAATTTGCGTAGTCAACTGGAGAGGCTGAATGATTTTGTGTTTAGTGACAACGAGTGGGATTTCTTCTTTAGAAATAAGATTGCGAATCAGAACTTGGGAATCGAGGAGAAGACTTACATCATTCAGGAGGATTATGTTCAGCTGCTGGTTTGTGATGATGGGTCGGTAAAGAATATCGACCTGATCGATAAGACCAATATTCACAACAACAGCCTGCAGGTCATCAACCAGTATGAAGCCGAAAATGGTACG
>Ga0074193_1002425_pt1 | contig 16925 bp, 20 predicted proteins | sample EPASupsiteHSE605_FD_64523 | JGI IMG/M metagenome (GOLD analysis project Ga0074193, IMG submission 64523) | Bioremediated contaminated groundwater from EPA Superfund site, New Mexico - Sample HSE6-05 | ecosystem: Environmental > Aquatic > Deep subsurface > Groundwater > Contaminated ... | reverse complement strand
TCGTCCGCGTGTCGCACGTTACCTCTATGATCCGACTGCTGGTGTGAGGTGGGTGGTGGGTTTGTTTGGGGGGGCTGTGCCCCTCCATCGGGGGGGGGGGGGCGGGCGAAACCCCCGTTTTTTTGGGTTTTTTTGCAGCCAACAACGAAGCCCATGCAGCCAGGTGATTGGCCTGCGTTTCTTTTCCGCCAAAGGCGCCACCCAGACGGCGTGTTTCAACAACTACCTGATTTCGGCCAATGCCCAACACTTCAGCCACCACAGCCTGTGTTTCGGATGGATGCTGAGTGCCGCTGTAGCAGGTCATTTCGTCGTTTTCGCCGGGAATGGCAAGACAAATCTGTGTCTCGAGATACCAGTGTTCCTGGCCACCCGAGCGGAATTGTCCATGTAGAACATGCGCGCAGGTGTGCATGATATTATCCGGATCTCCGCGCTCAATGCAGCGTTCAGGTTGAAGACGTGCATCGTGTTGTATGGCGTCGTCGATGGTAAGGATGGGTGATTGTGGCTCTATATCGAGTTTTATGAGCGATGCTGCAGTATGTGCAATTTCAAAAGTATCGGCTGCGATGAGGGCAATGGCCTGTCCGATGCATTGCACCTGTCCTTCAGCAAGGCAAGGTTCATCGTGAAAAACTGGTCCCATCTGATTATCGCCGGGAATATCGCTTGCTGTAATTATGCAGCGAACACCTTGAATATTTTTTGCAGCGGATATGTCAACACTTTTCAGAATACCTTTGGCAACCGGTGAAGTGACCAGCCATGCCTGCAATTCACCGTTCAGCGCGGGCATGTCATCGATGTACACTGTTGTTCCCTGAACATGTTTGATAGCGCTGTCGTGAACAGGGTCATGATGACTGAAGGTATGTTTCACTTGCTTTTTCATGGTCAGGATTTTTTTGTATCGTTGAAAAACTGCAGTAACAGATTGGCGGCAGCGAGGTTGCGGAACTCAGCACCACTGCGGGCATCGGAGAGCGGCGTAAAGGTGTGCTGAAGGATTTCCATTGCATCCTGAATGTTTTTTTCGTTCCATTCCTTGCCTTTCAGAAATTCTTCGGCTTGTACTGCCGGCATGGTCATGGCAGCCATTCCTCCGTAATACATGGAAATTTCTTTAACGGAATTTTCCTCCAGTGAGAGTCTGAATGCCGCACTTACAGTAGAAATATCCATATCGTGCCGTTTGCTGACTTTATACATTTTTACAATTTCATGTTCCGCCGGCAAGGATACATATATTTCAGCGATCAATTCATCAGCTTCCAGTGCGGTTTTCCGATAGGATACTATAAATTCCCGGAGCGGAATAATGCGTGAACCACGTTCGGAAACCAGTTTCAAATCGGCATTGCAAGCCATTAGCAAGGGAGTTGTATCACCAATGGGCGAAGCCGATCCGATGTTTCCGCCCAAAGTTGCCACCTGACGAATCTGCCGTGAAGCAAATACTGAAAGGATTTCATAGAATGCCGGAAAAATATTTTTTACTGAGAGGCGGATATTTTCAAGTGAAAGGCCTGCCCCAATCTTCAGCTCATTACCATCGCGTTCGAACATTTTCAGTTCATCAACACCGGAAATATCAATAATGGCCGGAATGTGTCTGAAATGTTTGCTTTGTTGCAACGCAATATCAGATGAACCATTGACAACAGCTGCTTCCGGATATTTTTTTCGCGCGGTGAGTGCCTGTTCCAGCGAAACCGGACGAATATAATATTGTTGCATACATTGCACTTCGAGCCGGACATCGGGTTTTATTCTGTTGAGTTTTTCGATCAGTACTTTTTCTTCCTGATCAAATACATCGGGCATTCGTTGTTGCATAACTTCTTTTGCCGCTTTGCGGATACTGTCGTAGCCCGTGCAGCGACACAGATTTCCGGCCAGTGCGTTGTTGATTTCAGCATCATCGGCCGGAGCGGGGTTGTGATATGCAGCAAAAAGGCTCATGACAAAACCGGGTGTGCAAAAGCCGCATTGAGTCGCATGCTCAAGCACGATGGCTTTTTGCACGGGATGTAAATCCTCGCTGCTGGTGGTTTCGGACGATAGCCCTCGTGTGGTAATCAGCAATTTTCCATCGATGGCCGGAAGAAATAAAAGACATGAGTTTACAGCCTTGTATTCAAGGGCTTTTCCGGCTGCATCGGTCGATGCAATAACCACGGTACAGGCTCCACAATCACCTTCAGCGCAGCCTTCCTTTACTTCGGTGTGATGCACATCGTTCCGGAGCCAGTTCAGAACCGTCGTTGATGGCTTGATTCCACTGGCTGCAAAATCAATATTCACAAGTTCACCATTGAGAAGAAATGAAATATGTTGTTTGGTTTTCATCCGTTTGATTTGTTTTTTACATCAATCAGTTTGGCAAGAATGGAGACAGCTATATCTTCGGGCGTTTCGCAGGCAATGTCAACACCGATGGGCATATCGATGAAATCAATTTGTTCACTGGTCATGCCGAATTCATCTGCAAACTGCTTGCGCGCGAGATCCACTTTGCGTTTGGAGCCGATCATGCCGATGTATTTTTTTGGTTTATCTTTCAGCAGAGCCACCACTTCGCTGTCGAATGAATGTTTGTACGTTGTGACAACAATATAGGAATTGCTGTGAAATTTAATTTTTTCAGCAGCTTCTTCAAAAGGCATTTCATAGGTTGCAGCCAGCCCCTGAGGCCACGTGGCGCATATTCCTTCGCGGTTATCGGCTACGGAAATTTTAAAACCGGATATTGAAGCCAGCTTTGCAAGCGCTTTTCCGACATGTCCGGCGCCAAAGATTACCAGTTCGGGTTGTTGCAGCAGTGGCTCAAAATATACAGTCATGCGGCCGCCGCAGTGCATTTGGAGATCGTTGGCCAGGTTGTACGATTTCACCATTGGCTGATCAGAACCGATCATCAGAATGGCTTCGGCAATGGCTTCCTTTTCGATGCTGCCACCGCCAATGGTGCCTTTTATGGTGCCGTCGGCAAAGACCAGCATTTTGGATCCGGGCTTGCGTGGAGTGGAGCCTTCGGCGCCGATGATGATGCACAAAACCGCAGCAATATTGTTGTTGATTGTTTCGGAAATGTCGGTGAAAAAGTTCATGAGGCTACTATTTGTAAGGTAAAAGTACAAAAAATTTTAGTAGCGAGTAGTGAATAGCGAGTAGCCAGTTTTATTTGTTGCAAAGCCATTATAAAAACCATGAATTACCATTGAGAAACGAATATTCATTTGAAATGAATTCAGCATTTATTATTGTAGCCATTATTTGGTTTTGATCAAAAACTCACAACTGACCACTCACAACTGATCACTATTATGTATCTTTGCACCCCATGTTCAAGGACTTTCTGTTGCATAAGGTTTTCGGTATTATACATCAACGGGCGGTTGAAAAAGCCCTTCGTTGCTATGTTGTAGGAGGTTACGTGCGCGACATACTGCTTGAGCGTCCATCGTGGGATGTTGATATTGTTGTGGAAGGCGACGGCATTGAGCTGGCCGAATATGTAGCATCGCAATTGCGTCCGCATCCAAAAGTTTCGGTTTTTAAAAATTTCGGAACAGCTCATTTTGTTTATGACGATACCGAGTGGGAATTTGTGGGTGCCCGCAGCGAAAGTTATCAGCGTGGCAGCCGTAATCCTGAAGTTGTTCCGGCCACGATTGAAGAAGATATGCTGCGTCGTGATTTTACAATCAATTCGATGGCTGTCAGTCTGGGCGCGGATTTCGGCGAGTTGTTGGATTTATTCAATGGGCAAAGCGATTTGAATAAAGGCATTATCCGCACTCCGCGCGATCCTCAGATTACTTTTTCGGATGATCCGTTACGCATGTTGCGTGCTGTCCGATTTGCTTCGCGCTTTAATTTTGAATTGACTCCGAATGTTTTCCAATCGATTAAAAACAATATTCAACGCATTGGAATTGTTGCACCGGAGCGCATTTCAGAAGAATTGAATAAAATTATAATGCATAAAAAACCATCAGCCGGATTTTTTATGCTGGATCGCTGCGGATTGCTTGCATCCATTATGCCCGAACTGATTGCGCTGAAAGGTGTTGAAAATATGCACGGGGTGATGCATAAGGAAAATTTTACGCATACGCTGATGGTGGTTGACAATGTGGCCGAGGTTTCTGATTCGCTCTGGCTGCGCTGGGCAGCATTGCTGCATGATATCGGGAAAGCGCCTACGAAAAAATTCGATAAGGTTCGTGGCTGGACTTTTCATGGTCACGACGCAGTGGGGCAGCGTATGGTATTAAAAATTTTCAAGCGTCTGCATTTGCCGCAGAACGAGAAAATGCATTATGTTGCGAAAATTGTCGGGTTGCACCTGCGCCCTATCAGCCTTGTTGAAGAAGGTGTTACCGATAGCGCTTTACGTCGATTGATTTTCGAAGCAGGTGATGATCTGGAAGATTTGCTGATACATGCCGAAGCGGATATTACATCAGCCAATAAGCAAAAAGTAAAACAATACCTGAATAATTTCACCGATCTACGGACGAAACTGGCCGAGACTGAGGAGAAAGACAGGGTCCGCAATTTCCAGCCGCCGGTCAGTGGTGAAGAAATCATGGAAGTGTTTGGTATAGCACCTTCGAGAGAAGTGGGAATTATAAAAAATGCCATTAAAGATGCCATTCTCGACGGTGTTATACACAATGATCGCGATGAAGCCTGGAGCCTTATGCTGGAGCTGGGCAAAAATCTCGGGTTGAAACCGGTATAAAAAAATGGCAGGCACTTTTTGAGGTCATTTTTTTTTGTATCTTCGTACAAAATTTCCATTGTATGCATGCCTATAAATTCAGAATCACATCGGACGAGAATGATGAATTTCTGCGTGAAATAGATGTTCTGGCCAATCAGACTTTCGAAGATTTTCACAAAAGTCTGGTCAACACCTGTAAATTTGCCGGTAATGAACTCGCTTCATTTTACCTTTGCGATAATCAATGGCGCAAGCGCCGCGAAATCACCCTGATGGACATGAATATGGGCGGGGATGATGATGAAAAACATGGCGACAGCACCATCATCATGAAAGATGCAAAGCTGAATCAGATCATCGATGACCCGCATCAGAAAATGTTGTACGTGTACGATTATCTGAAAATGATTACGTTGAATATCGAGCTGTTGAAAATTGCACCGGCAGACATGACCTATCATTTCCCGGTTGTCTCAAAAGAGATTTCTGAAATTCTTACACCACTGGCAAAAACAACTAAGATTATTGATGATGAAGAAGTTGTTTTTGATGAAGATGAATTAAATAATTCGCTGCTTGGTGAAGACGATGAAGATAAGGATCCTGATGGTGAAGGCGGCGAAGAACAGTTCTACAACGACGACTTGTCGGATAATTAAAAACAAAGCAAAGTACGGCAATGATGGATTCTTCCGATAATTATTACAGCGACGAAGAACTGAATGGGCTTGTCAACCGGTTTCTTGAATCGGTTGAGCATGACCAATCCATGTATTTTGAACCGGAAGACCTGGAAGCCATTATTGATCACTTACTTAAGAAGGATGAGCTTGACGCAGCCAAGACAGCCATTGACTTCGGTTTGAGAATGTTCCCTGATAATGAGGAATTTCAGGTGCTTGATATTCACTATCATGTTCTTGACAATCGATCTGAGATAGCTCAGCAGTTAGCACTTGGTTTTATTGATAGATTTCCGGACAATGTGGAAGTGCATATCATTCTGGCATCCATCTACAGCGATCGTGGCAATCATAAAGAAGCCCTGCAGCTTCTGGAGCAGGCACATGAAATGGATCCGGAATCGGAACAGGTGCTTACTTCGCTAAGCATGGTATATCAGGTATTGGGCTTGCATCGCAAAGCCATGAATCTGTACAAGGAGATTCTGAAAAGAAATCCGGATGATGAATTTGCGTTGAATGAGCTTGTTTTTGTGTACGAAGTTTCGAATGAAATTACCGAAGCGATTCATTTCCTGAAAGAATTTACCGATCAGCACCCATTTAATCAGCAGGCCTGGTTTCATCTGGCAAATACGCATAATATCAATAGCGAGCATATAAAAGCCATTGAAGCGTACGACTTTTCATTGGCAATTGATCCGGGTTTTACGCCTGCATTATTTGGAAAAGGGCATTCATACATGTATGCCGGCGATCATCTGAAAGCCATTGATTGTTTCAGGGAAACAGCCGGGGCTGATGGTTTTAAGGCTGCATCGTATATGTCGCTTGGCGAAGCTTATTCCCAGATGAATAATTACGGTCAGGCTTCGGAATATTATCTGAAAAGCATCGAAGAAGATTCAACTTATCATGAATCACGCATGGGACTTGCCTATTGTCTGTACATGATGAATCTCGACGAAGAAGCGCTGCGTCATGTGAATGATGTTATTCTGAATGAACCCGAGCGCACCGATGCTTATCAGCTGAAAGGCACCATACTGATGAATATGGAGATGTATGCCGAGGCCATTATTGAGTTTCGTAATGCATTGCGGGCCGATAAAGAAAACGAAGAGGCTTGGCTCGACCTGAGCGAAGCCTGGCATTTCCGCACCGGGATTGATGACGCCATGAATATTCTGATTGAAGCTGAAGAAGTCCTGGAAGACGAAAATGCACTGATAGCCTATCGGAAAACGGCATTGTTGTTTGAAGCAGGAAAAAACAAGGAAGCAGTTTCTCAACTGTTGACCGGCCTTTCGATCAATGCTGAGTTGTACTCTACCATTTACTCTTACAACAAAGAGCTTGAGAATAACGAGATCATTCAGGAAATTGTGACAATGTTTTTAAATCAATAGAACCATGATGAATTTTGAAATGACTCATTTGCCTGACCGTACCATCAAACCACGCGCACATGGTGTGAATATGATTATGGATAAAGGCCTGAGTTTGCGCGAAGCTGAAAATATGATTCAGGTTGCAGGACATCTGATCGATTTTGTAAAACTGGGTTTTGGTACTTCGATGATTACCGGTGGACTTGAAGAAAAAATACAATTCTATCACAATGCCGGAATCCGTCTGTATTTCGGAGGTACGCTTTTCGAAGCTTTTTTAATCCGCAACGATGTGGATGGTTTCAAAAAAGTGTTAGACAAATATAAAATGGACACCGTTGAAATCAGCGATGGTTCGATGGATATGGATCATGATCTGAAATGTGGCTATATCAGCGAGTTTGCAAAGGATTTTACGGTATTGAGCGAAGTCGGTTCTAAACGCGCCGATGTAATTTTGACCGACGAACAGTGGCTTCAGGAGATGCAGACAGAGCATAAAGCAGGATCATCGTTTGTGATTGCAGAGGCACGCGAGGCTGGAAACATAGGTATTTATGACAGCACGGGTGCTGCGAAAAAAAGTCTGATAACACTGATTACTGAGCATTTCGACATCAATAAAATTTTGTGGGAAGCGCCGCAGAAAAACCAGCAATTATATTTCATCAAGGAATTTGGTTGTAATGTAAATCTTGGAAATATTGCACCAGCAGATGTGATTCCACTGGAAACCATTCGGCTCGGGCTGCGTGGCGACACCTTTTTCCATTTTTTACCGAAGGAATTGAAGCAACATTAGGAATTGAAGCAACTTTGAGTTTTGCAATTCAGTAATTTGTCCATCTAATTATACGTTGTATGAAGCAATATGCAATAATTGGCAAGCCGGTAGAGCATTCATTATCCGGAGAATGGTTCACGCGTTATTTCAAAGAAAAAGGAATTGATGCCGGTTTTCGGATGATAGAGCCCGAAGAGGATGATATGAAATATTTCAGAAAATGGGTTCTCGAAAAGCAATTCGATGGTTTGCTGGTGACCATCCCGTTTAAAATTGATGTGGTTCCGTATATGGATGAAATTGAAGATGACGCCAGAAAAATCGGTGCTGTCAATATCATCGCTGTGCGTGATGGTAAACTGTGTGGTTATAATACCGATTTTCGTGCTTTTGAAAACCAGATGGTTCAAATGCGCCCCACAGGATTTAAAAAGGCCATTGTAATGGGACTGGGTGGCGCTGCAGCTGCTGTTGTATATGCACTGGAGAAAATGAAAATTCCTGTTTTGAAAGTTTCACGGCGAAAAGATTACGGGGATACTTTATATAGTGAACTCAAAGAGCAGGATGTGCGTGAGGCTGATCTGATCATCAATACAACACCACTTGGAATGGGCGTATATGAAACAGAAAGTCCTCCATTCAAATATCAATGGATTTCGAAAAATGCTTTGGCGTACGACCTGATTTATAACCCTGCTGAAACATTGTTTCTGAAAAAATGTGCCGAAAGCGGCTGTCAGACTTTGAACGGGCGGGGTATGGTGGAGTTTGTGTACGAGCAGGCGCTGGAGATCTGGGGAATATAAGCAAAGGGCATGCGGTGCTCAACGCACAATGCACAATGCATAGGGCATGGAGCATGGAGCATGGAGCATGGAGCATGGAGCATGGCTGCGCTCTCTTCCGATAGCTATCGGAACTGATTCTCACTCTGTCCGCCGCGGCGGATTGGCATAGGGCATGCGGTGCTCAACGCACAACGCTGAAGGCACAATGCATAGGGCATGGAGCATGTCAAAGCTTCGTTCTCGCACTGTCCGCCGCGGCGGACTCACACTGTATTTGGCTGCGATATAAAAATTTAGACGCGGAATTCGCCGCAGCGGACTGAATACATTTCTAATAAACACGGCGCTCAATGCATAGAGCATAGCAAAGCTTCGCTCTATCAGCTCCTTCTCAGAGCTGATAACACCGATGCTTCGGTCGGCGCTTTCAGCTGACAGCTTATTTGTATCGGCGCTACTCGTATCAGTTTTAAAAAATTTTCCGTTATTTGTATTGGCAGATTGTTTAATAAATCCGGATGATTTTTTAATAAGATGAGAGCATTCATTGTTTTTATAATCTTTCAATTGTGTGTTTCCGCAGTGTCTGAAGCTCAGGAGAACAGCCAGCTTGCAGCCGTTGACAGCTGGGATTTTTCCGAAATGTATGTGACACCTGAGGGCGGTGTTTTTTTGTTTGATTCGGAAGACACCATTTTGTGGTATAAAAATCCCGGAGAAAGCATCTGGAATCACGCATGGATACCTAATTATTATCCCTATGAAACTTTTGACATCGGTTATGATTATTCCATAAACAAAGTTTTTCCGTTTGTGCAAAACAAAATGGGTCTTCTCCGTGGCTATTCAGCTTCAGACGATCCATTTTCATATTGCTTCGGGCCTGTTTCCATGCGGCATATACAGCATGAATTCCCACTGCTGTTTTACGGTTTTCATTCTGACACTGCAGCTTTTACATACATCTCTGATCCCGAAGAGTCCTTCTGGGGCCGTACGTCTGTTTTAAACAGTAAGCAGACTGACCGGATTTATGCCTGGCTGAATTCACACTCAACAGCCAGCGATGAAGAGGATTTGCCGTATGATGTTTCAGGATTCATTGTGAATCCGGCATCACTATTCAATCCGGGAAAACCATCGTCAACAGAATTGTTTAAACCGGGTGTACGAAAATATTATTATGATTGGGTGCGTCATGCATTTTTCTATAAGTTCAGGGACACTACATTTTTTGCAGATAGCCCTTCTCACCTTGTTATCAGAGATTCATTGGTTTATACGGAAATTCCTTTTCACGTATGCAGCATACTATCGGATCCAAAATCAAATCATGTTTTCGCATTGTCGGGAGGCAATAATATCTATCGTTTCTTTGGGCCGGATTCGTTCATCCGATTGAATAAAGAGCCATTACCTGCAGATATTAAATCCATGAATGTGGCCAACGGCAGTGTGTATCTAGTGGCCGGGGCAAATGAGCTGTATCAGTATCAGATCAACGATTCCGTCTTCAAACGGGAAATTATGTTGTATGATTCTGGTCCGCTCATTCCGCAAGATTCCATGTATTATAGCAGCGGAAAACAGTACTCCATCCTGAATAGCGCAGTGATCTGTTCGGAAGATAACGGAAGGACATGGTTCCGCGAAAAGTTTTTGCCAGTACAATGCAGAAAGCAGAAGCAGCTGAACGACTCGGTTGTGTTGCTTCAATACGGCTACAGACCTGTATGTTCATTATATACATATTGTTTCACAACAGGCGAGTTTCTTCCATACATCAACGATAATCCTTTGGGTGAATTTCTGAAATTCCCTGCTGAACGAATAGAAATTGAGCTTGACATGTGTTATACCCATATCCATGAGGAGTTTGTAAACACATCCTGTAATCAGCATCTGGTCTATATTTACGATGTCAACAAGAAAGTTTTGATGCTCCTGAAAGACAGCTCTCAAAAAGCTGATTATACAAATTTCAACCGACAAATCACTCAGGAAGAAGTCACTCAGGCAATTCAGGGAATCAATCGTGTCCCTGGAGACAGCACATTTGATGTTCGTGAATTATCAATTGATTCCTCCGATATTTCCGATTATCAGGATTTGTTCCGCAACAGGGAAATCAGACATAGGGTTGATAAGTGCGACAGTAGTTTTTATTTCAACCTTCCCTGGGATAGTCTGGGACTGATTTGTGGTGAAGCGGCCGTACAAAATGAAAGTCCTTTTGGCGCAATTTTCATGAAAATCCGGATTGTTAATTCAGCTCATGAATCTATTGTAATAGGAACAATATATCCCCGTCATATTTACTCCTATTCGTGGCTTTGGCCTGTAACATATAATGAATTTACTTATAGCACGAATAGTCTTGAATTTTCCGGATTTTTCAATTCAATCATTCCAGCGCAATCAGTTGTGGAGCTTCAAAACACGAAACCTCAGCTCATGCTGAACATAGCAGATTATTTATATCAGCAAAAACTGATGTCTGAGGAAAAAATGCTGCGCTAACTTAATTGTCTTGTGAATTTTCCAAAAAGATTCATCTGTGTCGATATTCTTGCTATTTTTATGGTTTGAATATCGTTCGCTGAGAAGGGTGGCTTATGAAAAAACGTAGATTATTTGTGATGTTGTCAGTAGTTTTGTGTGTGCTGCTGCTTGGTTTGTTGTCTTCGTGCGATACAATCCGACAGTGGTCGGGCAACCACAACAGTTTTGACAAAAAGCAGATCAGAGAAAACCGCAAAGCGCTGCGCGAGCAGATGGAAGACGATGAATTGTGGGGCGGTGATGACGAATACAATCCGTGGGAAGAAAACGACGAATACGATCGCGATCGCTGGTAAAAAGAATTTGAATGAAAAAACTGAGACTGATAAAACTTGTTCTGGGAACTGCATTGCTGAGCCTGATCGGTTCTTCTTTTCAATCGTGCAGGATTACATGTTATATTCCAGCAACACCCACAGGCAACAATAATGTTCGCACATTGAGCAACGATCATAATCTGAACCAGGATACTACGTCCCAACAGGAAAATCATACAGTCACACAGGATTCAACTTCAGCCGAATAAACAAAATATTTCCGCATGAAAAAATTCCGCACTATAAAGCTTCTGCTCGGCGCATTTGTGCTGTCGTTGTTGGGTGCGGTTTCTCATTCATGCGAACCGGTGATCAAAACCTGCTACAAACCGGCACCTCCCGATGACCGGGATTCATCCGGATATAAAACAATCCGCAATTCGTGCTACGATATGCCCGCAGAGCCGATGGACACAATACAGCAGCCATGAAAAAGAGTAAAGTTATTTTATATCGTACGCTTTATTTCGCCGGGAAACTATTCTCCTGGCGGCGCCTGATGTTGTTTGCAGGAGCTTCATTGCTTACCGCTTCGCAGGCGTGCCGACCCACTCAGAAAATGTGCTACGAAATTGCTTCTCCCAACGACACCATTCAAAGTCAGACGCAGACACATTCACAGGATTCACTGTACATGCAGATTGACTGCTACGAAATTGCTGCACCGCCCGATTCATCGGTGTTTGAGGAGCAACAAAACATGCCTGAAAAAACTGAATAAACTTTCCCTTGAAAAAGCTGGCGCTTGTCATATTATCCCGATTCGGATCCATTACGCACTGGAAATGGTTGGCCCTTTGCACAGGCGCTTTATTGCTGTCTTTTATGCAATCATGCCGGACAAAAGCTCCTGACACCAGCCCCGATCTCATTCCGAATGACACAACTGATGCCCATAACGGCACGTGTTATATCAGTATCCTCATAAATCCGGTAATTGAAGAACCAGATTCAAATGTTATTGAAGTAAAATAATTCAGGTATGAAAAAAGTCATTCAGCATTTTCTTTACTGCATCGGTGGAATCACCGGCTGGCGCTGGCTTTCGCTCATGGCTGGTGTGGCGTTGATTGCTGCGTCATGCTCAGGAAAAGAAAATTCCAACTCTGATAAAAAGGATACAATCAAAAAGCAGGATTCAATGCGTGTCACATGCTATGAGCCCATGGCTGATACCTCTGTGATTAAAAACAGACCTTCAAATACTGCATCAAAGGAAGAAGTGATGATTACAAAAGATACTTCTGTTCAGGGAAATGAAGTGCCTATACAAAAATGCTATGTTCCGATAAAACCAGAAGAATAATATGAAAAAACTATTGATTCACACAATCAGATTGTTTTCACACGTGCTTCCATCGCAGCAAATGCGGCTTCTGATGGGGGCCTGGCTGTTATCGGCCGGTGTGGTGTCGTGTGCAGATGGAAAAGAAAAGAAAGAAAAAAAGGAAGAAAAGAAAAAAGACAACACCGAAGAAATTTCGTGTTATGCACCCATGCCGCCGAAAGATTCCGCTATTGAGGAAGACAAATCAAAAAACATAGAATCGGATGAGCAGGTTATTATTGAGAAAGACACTTCTGTTATGCCGCCACATACCTGCTATGCACCGATTCCTGAATCCATCCCTGGTGAATAACATGAAAAGCATCAGGCACTTTTTCGGAATAGTACTCATGAAGGTGGTCGGCATTGTTCCGCCGAAATCGGCTGTAGCCGGCTTGCTGATTGGTTTTGCAGCCATGCTTGCAACCACCACGACTTCGTGCGAACCACAGGTCATGTGTTACGATCCTGCACCACCCGACACCATTCCGCAGGATACGCTTGATTCGACGCGACAAAATATACCAAATAATACAACTCTCAATATTGATGAAAAAAGATAAGACAGCTCTTCCGCATATTTCGTTCGAAACCGAAACACGCTGCAACCTGCAGTGTCGCTATTGCTACAACATATGGAAAATGCCGGGTGGCGAATTTCCGGGTGAGGTCACTTACCGAAAGGCAAAAAAAGTTCTGAAAAAATTATATCGTCGTGCTGAGGTCGATCATTTCACTTTCACTGGTGGCGAGCCGCTTCTGTTCGATCGCCTTGCCGAACTGGTTTTGTTTGTCCGCTTAAAAGGAAGCACTGTTACATTGATCAGCAACGGCAACGCAGGAACTGAAGCCGATTTTAAGATGCTGATAAAACTGGGCGTCGGACTTTTTGAATTTCCTTTTCACAGTATTGATGCTGAAATTCATGACCGGATGGCCGGTGTACAGGGTGCGCACGAAAAATCGAAGGCGACTATTGACATGGTGCAGCGCCTTGGAGGCCGCGTGGTGGCTGTGATTGTGCTGACACGACACAATATTCCGACCTTGAAGGAAACGCTTTTAAGATTGAAAGAAATGAAAGTGGCTTCCATCATGCTCAACCGCTTTAATATTGGCGGAGCCGGCATTCAGTGGGCCGAAGACCTGATGCCATCGTTGCAGGAACTGCGCGATGCATTTGCTTTGGTGGAAAAAACGATTGTGGAACATAAAATTTCGCTTACGTCAAATGTGTGTACACCTGTCTGTGTGCTGAATCCGAAAGATTATCCGCACATCGGTTTCGGGCATTGCAGTTCCGATCCGAAGCTGAAACCCATTACGCTCGATCATCACGGAAATATTCGCTTGTGCAATCACAGCCCGGTATATGCCGGAAACATTATGGAGAGCAGCTTTGAGGAAATATTTTCCAACGATTACGTCAAAAGCTGGGATGAGAAAGAGCCCGATTTCTGCGCTGGATGCGCTTTGTATGCCGATTGTTTTGCCGGTTGCCGCGCCGCTGCCGAACAGATGGGACGTACGATTCGAGGTGCCGATCCTGTGCTGGAGATGGTTGGGGCGGAGAAGCCGTATGATGTATGATATCCGATTGGCGATTTTCGATTTTTGATCGGAGTGTGATTTGAACATCGAATACTGAACATCGAACACTGAACATCGAACACTGAACACTGAACACTGAACAAGGAAGGAAGTAAGAAAGTAAGTAAGAAGGGAAGACCGAATACGAACATCGAACATCGAACACTGAACACTGAACAAGGAAGGAAGTAAGAAAGGAAGACCGAATACGAACATCGAACACTGAACACAGAACACTGAACAAGGAAGTAAAGAAGTAAGAAGGGAAGTAAGAAGGGAAGACCGAATACGAACACTGAACATCGAACACTGAACAAAGAATCCGCCGCGGCGGAGGAATTAAGAAGGAAGAAGTAAAGTATGAATAACTGTTAACCATTAACCATTAACCGATAACCGTTTCGAATACTGAACTTTCCGACGCTGCGAAATCGATTTTTGATTTGATGTTGAATGTTGAATATGCGGGGAGAAAATAATGCCCGCGCCATAAATGGAAACGAAAGTTAAAATGAGAATGATCAAAAAAATATTTTTCACAGGCATAGCTTTCCTCTTTGCTATCAGCAATTATGCGGTGAATCAGATTGCGGACAACAGCAGTCTGCCGGACACCATTTATGTGAATTTTGAGAAGCAATTCAACAACAACAAGGTGAAAGTATTTCACAATGATTCGTTGATTCTGAAAGAGAAAGCGACCACGCTGCGAAAAAACGGACTGAAGACAACCTGCGTTGGAACTCAGATCATTGTCAAAAGCGAAAAAGATAAAATTGTAGTTCGCTGTGGCATATGGTCGAAACGGATCAGAATCAGGGATGACAAGCCATATGTGATTATCAAACGCGTGTGGGGTGTTGGTTTTATGTGGGTGCGGTATTTAAAAAAGCCGCGATTGTATAAATAGAAAATCGGGCTGTGATTATTACCGTCAAGAAAAATGGACTACTTTAGCTGAGTGTGAACAATTTTGATTATAGCAACATGAAAAAGTACATATTGCTTTTCGGTTTTGTGCTGGTTTTCCGGAATGCCTGCGGGCAGGAAATGAAATATTATTTGAATGATTCAGCTTTTGTGTCGGGGCATATGAGCAAAACAAATTTTCCTGTTACTGAAAGTTTTCCATTGGGCAGAAGCGTTATTTATTCAGATTCAACGAGCAGAGATTCCTTGTTTGTTGTTGAAAAATCGGACTCGGGATATGTTTGGGTTACCAGTATTGATGACTCATGTACTATTGAATATGTTATACAGAACCAGGTTGGCATTTCCCGAAAAGTGGTTGGCAGTAATGGAAACATTGTCTGGAGTCAATTTGAACCGCAATTGAATTCGTACGGAATGAGGACTTCTAGTGTTTATTATCCGGATGGAAAAATAAAAAGCGTTTCATATAGCAGCAGTAGCTCCTCTCAAGCCGAAATTTCATGGTATAACAACGGGAATCTTAAATCGTGCTATCAGTATTTTAATTCGTTGAAAGAAGGCATGCAGGTTGAATACTACGAAAACGGCAGCATTAAATTATTGGAATACTATAAAAGGGGAGAATTACAAAAGTGAGTTTTTTGTTCTTGTTGCTCAGTCTTATTCAATAATAATATTATGAGTTGAACTCAGCTGAAAACTCTTTCGCCATGCGGGTTATTAAAAACACAGGACAATAATTTTGTTTTATTGTAATATAGCGGATATATTTGCATAGCTAAAAGAAAATCTGTTTTTTAACGATATCCTTGTTATATGATCAGAAGCTTCATTTTATTTTTCCTTATGGCGGTTACGGCCGATGCATTTGCTCAGGATGTCGCGCTGCCCTATTTGCCCATATACGGAAAGTACTATTGCCCCGATAAGGATTTATCTGTTGATATTGTGAAGCAGAATTCGAAAGATTCGATGGCTATTATTTATAACAAAGTCAGGCATTCATTAATGACCCGCGAATTTGGCTGGAGCTATTATTTTGCCGACAGCGTTAATCTTATATACAGCCATGATTCGCTTAAAATTAATAATGATGTTTATTACAGAAAAACCGGATATAATGAGGACGGCAAATGTTTTTTGAAATACAGGTACCGGTTTTCTGAAGGCAATGTTTTTTGCAAGCACATCCGGATTGAAAAACGCGGGCGTGTTGTTTCTCATTATTGTAACGGAAAAATGAATGGGAAGTTTGTTGTCAAAAGGAGACTTCACAAAACAATCCGGGGTCAATACATAAATGGTTTAAAAGATGGGAAATGGGTCTACAGGAGCAGTTACCGGAGTGGGAAGATATGGTATGCAAAAGACAAAGAAATTAAAGAAAAAAATGTAAAATACCGGCACCCAAAAAGACCACCGAATTTCAAACAGGAGTTTTAATTTTGTGGGGGTTATATCTGGAAAATCACCGCGACTGCGACATTAATGCTACTCTGCAACTGAGAGTGATCAATACACTCAGACAATTTCCTGATTCGTAATTTTCGTGAGTTATTCCATGAATTCATCGGGATAAAACAGCAAGGTCCTGTCAAAACATTCAGGTGATTGAGGAAATTTATTCAGCCCATTGAGTAAAAACACACAGTGAAATGAGTAAAATGTAAAAATCGTTGCAACATACAGAAAATCAGTTTTTTAAAAACTTACGCTTAGCCACACAGACAAAATAAGAGAAGGCTCGCGCCTTCTCTTTTTTTGTCTGTGTGGCTAAGAGCAAGTTTGTAAAAATAGTTGCAACATACAGAA
>Ga0074193_1002424_pt1 | contig 16930 bp, 22 predicted proteins | sample EPASupsiteHSE605_FD_64523 | JGI IMG/M metagenome (GOLD analysis project Ga0074193, IMG submission 64523) | Bioremediated contaminated groundwater from EPA Superfund site, New Mexico - Sample HSE6-05 | ecosystem: Environmental > Aquatic > Deep subsurface > Groundwater > Contaminated ... | reverse complement strand
AATGGTATTTGGCTCTTCATAACTTTTCAAGTATCAACCCTCTGATCACTGACACCACCTATCTGCGTGTCGGCCAGATTATTAACATTCCTCCAACCAGCTAATCAATTGAAGCTCTATTTAAGCTTACAAGGACGAAACCCCTTATCTATCTCTTGGGATTTCGTCCTTGATATATGTCTTTTGTTATATAATACCACATTTATACATATTTGTCACTAAAACCATTTTCCCCTACTGAAGAATATCATCAAGATTTCCATGAGCATTATTTAATACTTAGAATCGCCTATTGCTATTTATTCAATAATAGCTAATACTAAAATGCCAGCGTTTTTTATACAATAATATTAGCGTGAAAGGGTTAACAGATGAAAAAAGTAATACGTACTCAGTCTAATACTAAGTCGGACTCGAAGCCTTATACTAAGTCGGATAAAAAGCCTTTTTTTAAGTCAAGAACAAAGCCGTATACTAAATCGAATATAGAACTGAATACTGAATCAAATGTCAAGCCTAATCCTAAGCTAAATACCAAACATCGTCCTGAGAAACAAACTTCCCTTATCGTTGATAAAGAAAATGAATTGTTAAAATTCCTTATCGCTCAGTTGCCACAACAAGGGAGAAACTCTATCAAGTCACTTCTCGCCCATCGCCAGATTTCTGTAGACGGCGAGGTAACAACTTTGTTTAACTATCCGTTGGTTGCAGGTCAAAAGGTTAACATTAATCGGAGCAAAGTCTATCAAGAAAGAAGAGAGCTCAAGCCCCTGGGGCTAAAGATTTTCTTTGAAGATGAATATCTTATCATCATAGAAAAACCTGCCGGAATGCTTTCGATAGCGACCGACAGAGAAAAGGAATTAACAGCTTATAATGTTTTAAGTACACATATCAAAAAAAGAGATAGTCAGAGTCGGGTTTTTGTTGTACATCGGCTGGATAAAGAAACCTCCGGGGTCATGATGTTTGCCAAAAGCGAAGAGATAAAGGAAAAGCTCCAAAACGCCTGGAAGGAAGTTATTCTGGAAAGAAGTTATGCCGTGGTTGTTCATGGTCCCCTAACTGACGATCAAGGGACCATTACCTCTTGGTTAACAGAAAATAAAGCGCTTCGAATGTACTCCAGCAAGACTCCCAATGATGGGCAAAAAGCCGTGACCCATTACAAGGTATTGGAAAAAAACAATTCCTATTCTTTATTGGAGGTAAAACTGGAGACCGGCCGCAAAAATCAAATACGTATTCATATGCAAGACATCGGGCACAGTGTTATCGGGGATATAAAATATGGAGGAGTAAAGAGCAGCATCAACCGTTTAGGACTTCATGCTCACATCCTGGCTTTCAAGCATCCGGTAACCAATGAAATTATGCATTTTGAAAGTCCGATTCCTAAAGAGTTCTTGAGTCTCTTTCATAAAAAAATAAAATAAGTGATCCTAAGGAATGATTTGTTTTACTCGGCCTACAATACCGTTACTTAGCCGGACTTTAATTCCATGAGGATGATTCGATGAATTGGTTAGAATATCTTTAACGATTCCTTCGGTCAATTTTTCTGTTCGCTGATCTTGTTTTTGTACGATTAAAACGTGTGTACCGGGCTTAATATCGGCACGGTTATTTCCATCCATTAATATAAACACCTACTTATTGCTAATTTTTCCGGCAGCTAAATCTCAGAAAAAATATCAGGTAAAGGTATCTCCAAATCCGGAAAGACAGTCGATTGAATCGTATCTCCCTGCTGGAGACTCCTTAGGTTATCAATATCCCTTTCTTTAGAAAAAGAATATTGAAGAATGCTTTTGTTTTCCAGACTTACAACCCAGTATTCTAAAACGCCGCTTTTCATATAGAGATTTAATTTTGCAACCAGATCTTTGGCTTTGGTGGATGGCGACAAGACTTCGACCGCCAGTGTCGGTATACCTTCATACTTGTTCTTCTCATTCACCTTGTCTTCATCACAAATCACGACGACATCCGGCTGAACCACATTCGGATCTTCTTCGAACTTCGTCGCATAACCAAATAGCCGGACATCCAACGGTGCAGTTAAGGAACGGCAAGGTTTTCCCTTAAAATAGTTATTAAAGTGCCATGATATTTCGTTAACAACCACCTGATGGGTAAAGGAAGGTGAAGCTAACAGATAAATCTCACCATCGATCAGTTCGTACCTTTGATCAGAGGAATTAACCAGCTCCATATATTCTTCATAGCTCACCGTTTTTGTCGATTGATATTTATTTGCTTCTTCATGGACAAGAAAATAGTCCGGTTCGTTATAGCGGATGAGCTTGGCAACACTCTTGCCGTTCTTTGTAATAATAATATCTTCCTTCTCTACCAGAGAAAGATATTTTCCAAAAGCATTTTGCATATCTGTGGTATTAATACGCATAGGATCACCTTCATCCTGAATTTACTAATTTAGGTATAATTATAAAAAATATTAGCTACTGTGTCAACTTATTATTAGCTAATGTCTTTTCTCAATTTTTATAAAGCGAGAATGATCTCGCTTTCTTCCGAGAAAGGAGTAATTCCATGGGAATACATGAAATTACCGAAAACCAACACCGCTATTTTTTCAGCGGCAAGACTCGCCCTGTAGAATTCAGAATCTCGGCACTCCGAAAATTGCAACGTGCCTTGCGCGAAAATGAGGATGGTTTATGTACTGCAATGATGCAGGACTTCAATAAGCCACCCTTCGAAACCTATATGACGGAAATCGGTATTGTACTGGATGAAATCAGATTCCATATTCGCCATCTGCCCGGATGGTCAAGAGAACGCAAGGTCAGAACGCCCCTCTCCCAGTTCCACGCCAAAAGCTTCCTATCACCAGAGCCTTATGGCGTAGTGCTGATTATGGCACCGTGGAATTACCCGATACATCTTTGCCTTGAACCGTTAATCGGTGCAATATCGGGCGGGAACTGTGCGGTCCTCAAGCCTTCCGCTTATACTCCCAATACCAGCCGCGTTTTAGCTAAAATAATTTCGGATATTTTTGACCCTGCGTATATCACAGTCATCGAGGGCGGCAGAAATGAAAATCAGGCGCTGTTGGATGAAAAATTCGATTCCATCTTTTTCACCGGAAGCGTGGCCGTAGGGAAAACCGTCATGGAGGCCGCATCCAAAAACCTCACACCTGTGACGCTGGAGCTGGGAGGAAAAAGCCCTGTTATTGTGACCGAGACAGCCAATTTGCGTCTGGCAGCAAAGCGTATCGCCTTCGGCAAAGTGCTTAATGCCGGGCAAACCTGTGTCGAACCAGATTATCTGATGATCCATGAGTCCGTCAGGGATTGCTTTCTAACCGAATACGCCAATGCCCTGAAGGATTTTTTCCCTTCGGCAGATATGTCCGACATGCCGGTGATTGTAAATGAAAAGCATTTTAAGCGCCTTGTCGGGCTGATGGACGGCGCAACCAAGGCCATAGGCGGCGGATATGTCGAGCCAAGGCGTTTTATTGAACCAACCGTATTGATCGACGTTAAACCCGAATCTCCCATCATGCAGGAAGAAATCTTCGGTCCCATTTTACCCGTGATGACCTATACAGATATCGAAACGGTTATTGAATATATCCGGAGTCATCCCAAGCCTCTGGCGCTCTATTTGTTCACCTCAAGCAAAGCGATGGAGGATAAAATCCTGAAAACCTGTTCCTTTGGCGGCGGCTGTATCAACGATACGATCATCCATCTAGCCACACCGCACATGGGCTTCGGCGGTGTGGGATATTCCGGCATGGGTCAATATCATGGCAAACTCAGCTTTGATACTTTCACCCATTATCGCAGCATTGTCAAAAAGTCCACTTGGCTTGATCTGTCCATGAGATATCACCCTTATACAGATGGAAAGTTCAAACTAATCAAGCGTTTTTTGAAGTAGACGTATTATTCCTTCTAAGCTGCTCAAAATAAAGACAGGAAAGGGCAAGTTAAAATAAAGGAGGGCTTATAATTAACAAAACAAAGTTAATTGCATTATCCCTAACCGTTGCTTTAATTTTTACTTTATCATTGTCTTTCATGGCAATTGCTGCTACGGAGCAGAATAGCCCGAACGTACAATCCCCGTCCTGCTATGACAAAATGATCGACAAAATATCGCAAGAAAAGGGAATTTCTAAGGAAGAAGCTAAAGTTCGATTAGAGGAAAAGCTCAAGGAGATCGCCCAGAAAAAAGGTATTACGGTCGAAGAACTGAAAAAGCGGATGGCGGAAGGTAAATGCTGCAAAGGCCACGGAAAAATGGATGAAGCGAAACTTAAGGATATAGCTGAAAAAAAAGGCATAACGGTTGAAGAGCTAAAGCAGAGGATAGAAGAACACCATAGCAACAAGGAAAAAGCTCTTCAGTAGCGGATAGACACCCTGCTGACAACATGATTATTCTTGCCCTTTCCTTTACCATTCACCTCAATACTGATCCCTTTGAGCATTTATTTTTTTTTTGTCAAATGATTTCATCGGCATGGATTTTGGCAATGATCCTTTATTTCGTGGTACAATATATCGGGCGATTATGATGTAAACACAATAAGAAGCCTTACCGCTGACCATACCAGCGATAAACTGATTTGCAATCTGGGAGCAAGATATGATTTTCTTCGGACATTTAGGATTGACAGGATTAGCTGCAAAAGCAGCCGAAAAATCCTTAGGAAACATCAAAATTGATTACAGAGTAGTCTTCGTCGGGTCCATTTTGCCCGACTTGATTGATAAACCTATCGGCCGTTTTTTCTTTGCCGAAACCTTCCATACCGGTAGAGTATTTGCACACACGTTATTGTTTATCTTTCTCTTATTGGGGATTGGATACTATCGTTGGCATAGATATCAAAAAAGTGGTTGGTTGGTGTTGACCGGAAGCTGTCTTTTCCATGACGTATTTGACGCCATGTGGGTGATTCCGGAGACATTTTATTGGCCGCTTTACGGCATGAGGTTTTATGCGTCAACAGAAGGGTCATGGCTTCAAGCAGATTTGACCAGCCTAATGACCGATCCGGCATCTTATGTGCCGGAGATTACGGGGTTTATCATCATCCTGTATTTCATCCGAAAACTGATTGTACACCATAGGGCTAAGGCTTTCCTCAAAAATGGCGTACTATAAAGAGCCGTGACTCAGCCGCCCGGCACATGGATACATAGAGACTTGCGTTTTCAGCGTCCGCAGGTACGCCTTTGCTTCGTCGCCGATCCGGTAACTCTCAATCGCTTTCTGGATGGCTTTGTTGTGCGTCCACTTCTCCAAACGCTGTTCCTGTATGTACGGCAAGACCGCTTCATACTGCTTGGCCAATGCCGTTGCGAAATACCAAGCAATCATCATGTTGACATAGTATTCGTCTGACCGGATAACCGCCACAAGCTCAAGCATCTCCGGCTGGAAATCGTCATCGAGATAGAAACGCATCAGCATTCCGATCCCGAATCGCACCGTATAGGTCCGGCTGGATACCAGCCAGACTTTGATTTTTTCGTAGAGTTCGGGCAGGTGCTTTTTGAATATCTTCGGTGAAATGAGGTCACAGGTCGCCCAGTTGTCTATGTACGGCAGAAACTCGTCAACGGCGGCAACAGCAGTATCATAATCCCTGATCGTTTCAATCAGGAAGCCGTGCAGGTTATTTTCTTCATGATACGCGTGCGGCAGGATATTGAGAAACTCCGAAGCCTCCGGCGTTTTAGAAAACTCCCTGGCGAGCTTCCGCAGATCCGGCGTGCGGACGCCGATCACGTTTTCCGGGTTCACCGTCGGCATGAGTTTGCACGCAAACTCTTTGTATTTCAGATCCCGCAGCTCGAATAGCCGGCGCAGTATCTCTTCTTTGTCGCTCATATCGTTATCCCTTTCATCAACAGAATGTTATTTTGGGATTTATCGGCTTGCCACCTGTTCAAAAGTATCATTTGTTCCATAGGATTCTCCTGATATACAATACCTTCACAAAAAAGAAATAGACCGCCCTAAAGCGGCTGTTATGAGGAATCAGGTATCAGCATGGTTCCTCTTTGCTTATAGTATATACCATACCTAGTTAAATCACATACTCATTGTAAAATTTTTGAAGACACATCATCTCCTGCGTAAGATCATGGCTATAAAATTCATATAGTTACCCGCGCCATCGATGTATTAAAACACCCGAGGAAATTCTCCCTCGGGCTTCCTTAAAAAATCTAGCAGCAACAACCACGTCTCCGTCTTACAGGTGGATGACATGGCGGATGATGATAAGCAGGCGGCCTATGGCTTGGCGGCCAATGACGCGTTCCTGCTAATATGGGCGATACTATCCCCACCGTATTATCAATCGGTGCGACTACAGGTTTTTGTATAATATTTTTGACCAGAAAAGGGAGAAACGCTAGACCGGAAAGATACATATAATCATCTCCAACATTCTGTTTTCGTCTCCCAATACTATCTTATGTAGACATCCTATTGGTTGTCCCAAAATAGAAGGTATATCGAAAAAAACTACATTCTCTCCTACATCGCTTTGATAAAAAATCATTCACTTGTTTTTATACGCTGCATGCACATCCGGTTCGATCGGAGCGAACTTGGCCATCTCTAAATATATGGAATATTTTGTAATTATATGTTATAATAGCCCTGCAACAGATGGCGTGCAGGGCGGTCGGCATTCCCTCCGGAAAGGAGGTGATGCCCATGGAAGTATTTCAAGCTTTGATGTTGATGGTTTCATTTGCGACTTTGGTCGTTTTGATACTATCATTTCATAAAAGGAAATAGACCGCCAACCTGCAAATGTATAACGGTCTATTCCGTTTACTAATGCCGACCGCCCTCAAAGCGGCTGTTGTGAGGAATCATGTATAGAGCATGGTTCCTCTTTTCTTATAGTATATAACAAATCCGATATAAAATACATATTAATTGTAAAATTTTTGAAGCCTAGAACGCTGCTCAAAGATTGTCACTATCAAGACCGCTCGTATTCTCAATTTCCGGATTCACTTGTTCCCCCTGGCTTTTCTCCCGGTAGATTTCCAGCACGGTTTTATTGGCCACCGCTCCCAGGTAAGCGATCAAAACAATGGCGATGATGATTCCTGTCCTTCCCAGATCCGCAAGGACATGAATGAGAATTCCCAGAAAAGAGAAGACCAGGCCGAAGTAGATGGCCATGATCAGGGTCAGCTTCAAATTTTGCAGAAGAAAACCAATTCCCCGTTGAAAATTTTCTTTGATCGACCCTTCATCGACGACAATCGCATACTGGACGTAAACAAACACGACGTTAATCAACCCCAGAAAAACCAGTTCGGGGTTAATCAGCATCAGGATCAGAGGCCAAAGGCTCAGGACTTGTAAGATTAAAAACCGGAACCAGAACTGATTGCCAAGCACAAAGAAGTCCTTCCAGCCCATGGGCCTGCGCCCGGACTCGGCCAATACACCCAAATAGCCGCTGTGAAGGAAACTAAGGATCAGCGTCGCACTGAGAAGCAGCAAGACATTAAACAGGGTCAACTGGTTTACGATTCCGGACACGCTGCCATTGTTAGCCTGAAAGAGAAGAGACGGAAAGTCCTCAAGGATAAACCGCACACTCGGCGGCGCCGATACAAACCCGATCTTCAGGTTTAGCAGCTTATGAGCAGGCAGGTATTCTGTCCGGAAAATTTTCTCATAGAGCAGATAGTTCGCCAGATCCAGGATGATGGGGATCAATACTATCCCAATGACACGGTGGACCGGTTTGAATTGGTCGTAGAACTTATCGCGCATCGACATGGCTTTTCCTCTGACTTTTCCATTATTTGTATTATAATAAAATTATACCACAGATACGGAGGTAATCATGAAAAAGTGTTTATGGAAATAACTATTCTTGTCCAAACAACTGGAAAGTGATATGATATTGCTAAAGGTCAGGAGGGCGAGCCTATGGATAAATCGGATATAATCCTGGATAAATTAAATTCAATGGAAAAAGCTTTGCGAGTAGAAAATAAAACGCTAAGTGACAAAATAGATAGACTTGAGAACAAAGTTGAAAAACTCGAGAACAAAGTTGATAAAGTCAGCGAAAAGCAAGATATGTCCTGGCAAGCAATACAAGAGATACGGGATGATTTGACGGAAAACAGTGCCCAAATTAAAATCATTGATAACAAGGTGAAGGCTTTATAGCCTTTATTTTTTTATTGAATTAAGATTGATCCGGGCAAAAGTAACGGGCTGGCTATTCCAGTCTTCCTCAATGTAATGGCCAAAGTCATCTAAATAAAAAAGATAGCCGTAGACGAGATACTCGGCTTCATAATCATCGCAAGGCAGCTTAACCCGATACGTCCCCCTTTGACCGATGGGCCCGCCATCCATCGTGTCGGGCGTAAATTATTACGAAATAGATTCTGCCCTTTGGAACATACTAATTGGAACATACGAATTCAAGGCAGAAAAATAGGAGTGAGACTATGGTCCCGGATAAAATCTTCTATGAACCGGCAGTCCTTGATTATAAACTGGGGAAAAAATTAAAGCATCAATTTCAACAAATCCCCTGGATTCCAATAGAAAACCACAATAACATTGCGTCATTGCGGCAAAATGAAAACCGTGAATTCGCCAGGATGAAGCGGCATCTTATCATCGGCGTCCGAAAATCGTTAACCTATACACCTAATCACAAAGTCTCCGATTACCTGGTTCCGTATACGTCCTCCGGCTGCAGCGCCATGTGTCTTTATTGCTATCTGGTCTGCAATTACAACAAATGTTCCTATCTCCGACTCTTCGTCAACCGGGAGCAAATGATGGAAAAGCTGCTCAAAACGGCACGGAATTCGGATAAAGACCTTGTCTTCGAAATCGGCAGTAACAGTGATCTGGTGTTGGAAAATACCATTACCGGCAACCTGGAATGGACGATCGAGCGCTTCAGTCTGAGCGAAAAAAGCTTTTTGACCTTTCCAACCAAATTTGATCATATTGGCCCTTTGCTCCCCTTAAATCATCGGGGCCGTATCCTGATGCGCATGAGTATGAACCCCCAGGAGATCATCCAAAAAGTCGAGTTCGGAACCTCCTCATTGCAAACACGGATCGCAGCGCTTAACCAGATGGGTGACGCCGGATACAAAGTGGGGATACTGATTGCCCCCGTCGTCCTCGCGGACAACTGGAAGGCGCTCTATGGTCAGCTGATCGATGAATTGGCTGACAAGCTCTCCGAGAATACCAAAAAGCACTTGTTTATTGAAATCATTTTTATGACCTACAGTTATGTGCATCGCGCCATCAACACCGAGGCCTTTCCGAATGCGCTGGAATTATACGATAAATCCCTGATGACCGGGCGCGGCCGAGGAAAATACTGTTACCGTCCTGAAGCGCGGGGGGAAGCAGAGCAATTCTTAAGAGAACAGCTTGCGCAAAAACTTAAAGATGTTCCGATCCTATATGTGGTCTAGATCGCAAAACCATATAACTACCTCTTGACGTCCATTTAATTCCGATGTAGAATTAAATTACTTCGAAGGAGGAACTAAGTTTGGATGCTAAAAAACTCTTAATGGAAGATACCCTATTTCAGTTCATCGACCGGATCAAGCCGCTGATCGCTGGTGATCTATGGGCGAATATTCTGATGAACGCCACCAAAAACGAATTACTCGTCCTGCTGCTTTTGTATCGTCAAGAGGATGTCACCATGACGCAGGTTGCCCAGTATCTGAATGTCCCTCTGAATACGGCTACCGGCATTATTTCCCGCATGGAGAAGCAAGCATTGCTCAGCCGCGAGCGGAATGACGACGACAAACGGGTCGTGACCATCCGCCTCCATGAATCCGGCAGGAACCAGATCCGCCAGATTCTTACGACCTTCAGGCAATACGGGCAAAAGGTGCTCGCCGAGCTGACCTCCGATGAAACAGCCCTGCTCTTCACGATCATCGAGAAAGTCTTCTCTGTCTTGCAAAAGGAACAGTCACGAGCGATGAACAGTCCCGCGCAGACGATACGAAAAATCATCATCGAGTGAGTCATCGAGTGAACATCAACTGAATGATCAATGAGTGAATGATTACGATTAACGATTAACTTCGGCTGCCGGAAAGGGCAGTCTGCTTCAGGGTAAATACTTCCACGCTAGAACTATTCGTATCTCGAATTTAAGAAAGGGGTCTATTAGATGGGTACGATTTTGATATTTACAGGCAAAGGCGGTGTCGGCAAAACGAGCGTCGCTGCAGCCCATGCCATGCTTTCCGCCGGTGAAGGCAAGAAAACGCTTCTTGTCAGCACCGACATGGCCCATAACCTCGGCGACTTATTTGAATTGACCCTCGGCAGCGAGATCACCGGTCTGGACAACGGCCTGCATTTGCTGGAAATCGATCCGCACGACATCATGGAAAACGACTTCAAGGATATGAAAAAAGCCGTCCTCGGCCTGATTGGCGAGAGCGGCATGGGCGGTGAACAATTGGAACAGCTCGCCGTTTTTCCGGGTATGGACGAATTGTTTTCTTTGCTTAAGATCTTGGCGCTGCATCAAAGCGGCCGTTATGACCGCATCATCGTGGACTGCGCACCCACAGGCGAAACGCTGGCGCTGCTTAAATTTCCTGAACTGCTGTCCTGGTATATGGAGAAAATGTTCCCGATCGGCAAGGCCGCGCTAAGGATTTTGTCGCCGATATCCAAAACGCTCTTCAAAGTCCAGCTACCTGACCGCAAAGCCATGACGGATATCGAAAGGCTCTACGCCACACTCCTTGAACTTCAGACGCTGCTTAAAGATCCCGCCCTAACGGCCATCCGGCTGGTCACGATCCCTGAAAAGATGGTGGTTGAAGAAACCAAACGCAACTTCATGTATCTGAATCTTTACGGCTTCAACGTGGACTGCCTGTATATCAACCGGATATTACCGCAGGATCTGGATAATCCGTTCTTTGCTGAATGGATAGCCATCCAAACCCAATACACCGAAGAACTCGAAAGTTTGTTTGCCGGCAGGACGATCCGCCGCATCCCTTGGTTTGACAGCGATTTAAACGGTGTCGGCGGCATCGGACGCCTGGCGGAGATCTTGGCCGAAAGCAGCCCACTGTTCGAGCTTCAGCCCCCTTCTTTGGGTGAGCATTATGAAAAGACCGAAACCGGCTATGCCTTAATCCTGGATCTGCCGTTTGTAGAAAAAGACGACATTCGTTTCAACGAGTCCGCAACCGATCTGATTCTGAAAATCGGTAACTTCAAACGCAGCATCCCGAAACCGTCAACCCTTCGCCATCATCTGGTCAGCTCCGCCAAATTAACTGATGGCAAGCTAACAGTACGGTTTGAACCAAAATAAAGGAGGTCACCCCTATGGATACAACCATTAATCCTGAATTCATCCAAAAAATGCTCGAAGCGAAACGGCTGCAAAAAGAAGCCCTGGAAACCCTGATGCCCGAAAATGTCAGAGAACACCTGTCCGTCATCGAAAAAGAAGTCAAAGACTTGCTGGTGGAATGTCTGGTGAACAGCTCCAAAACCTCGAAAACCACAGACCCTACTAAATCTGACAGCAAAGTTCACACGGTAACCATCGATTAGGAGGAAAAGAGCATGCGTATTATTTTATATACCGGCAAAGGCGGGGTCGGCAAGACCAGTGTCGCCGCCGCAACCGCAATCAGGCTGGCCACAAAGGGCCGTCGCGTCCTCCTCATGAGCACCGACCAAGCCCATAGCCTAACTGATTCACTCGACATGAAGCTTGGCAGTGAACCGACTGCGGTCATCCCCTGCCTTGACGCCCTGGAAATCGACGTCGTTAGGGAAAGCGAGGCGGCTTGGGGAAGCTTAAAATTCTACATCAAGCAAATGATCCTGTCACGGGCCGAAGGCGGGATTGAAGCGGAAGAGCTCCTCATTTTCCCCGGTCTTGAAGAGCTGTTTTCCTTATTTTCCGTGTTGGACTATTACGAAAAGAATAAATATGATGTGTTGATCGTCGATTGTGCCCCGACGGGTGAAACGCTGAACCTGCTGAAATACCCGGAAATGTTCGGAGAGATAGTCAGTAAGATTCTTCCCGTGAAGCGCCAGGCCGTCAAGGTTGCCGGGCCGGTCATCGAAAAAGCCCTCAAGATGCCGATGCCCAAAGACAATGTCTTTGAAGACCTGACGAAGCTGATGGCTAAGCTCGAACGCCTTCAGGCGCTGATGCTCAACAAAGATGTCCTGACCGTACGCCTCGTCACAACGCCTGAAAAAATCGTCATCACGGAAACAAAACGCAGCTTCACCTGGCTGAGCCTGTTTGATTACCAGGTAGACGCCGTCATCATCAATAAAGTATTTCCGCAGGAGGCGCTGTCCGGTTATTTCAACCGGTGGGTTGAACTTCAAAATGAAGGCTTAAATGAAATCAGGGAAAGCTTTGCCGATCTTCCCTTCTTCTATCTGAATCTGATGAAGCACGAACTCAAATCGGTCCCGGTACTGGCCCAAATCGGGGATCTCTACGGTAAAATGAATCCGGAGGCCGTATTATGCCGGACACGCCTGATGGAGACCTTCCGGGACAACGATCAGGATGTCCTGATTTTCCACCTGCCCTTTGCCGACAAATCGGAAATGACGCTTTCTCAGGCCGGTGGCGAGATTCATATCGCCATAAAAAATGAAAAGCGGTGCATGATGCTGCCACCGCATTTATTGAATAAACAGATTGCTTCCGCCAAGCTGGATGAGGGGAAATTACAGATCCGGTTTAATCATCATGTTTGATCGTCATGACTACTCCCCTAGTTAATAAATAACAACAGATGGCAAGCAGGCGACATTCGTCGTTTTAACTATCTTTCAATAAAAGGAAATAGACCGCCGCCCAGCAACATGGTAACGGTCTATTCCGTTCACTAAAGCTGACCGCCCTATAAAGCGGCTGTTGATGCAGCTCTTCGCTGAATATGGGCCGAGAAAACATATTTTTCATGCTAATCTCCCTTCGTCAGAATGACCCGTATCCGCGCCTAACGGGGGATACTTGTTTGCCTTGTACAATATATGACGGGAGGGAGAAATGTGATTATGATAGCCGAGATTGATTACAAAGTTAACTGCCAAATTAGTTCGCGACACGCGTATTCGCCGGACAAATGAACCCAATGAATAAAACCGCCGCCGGAAGTGGGTGTAGCCCGCAAACAATTCTTCCGCGCTCATATTCTTTGGCTGGAATGCGACGGATGTCTTGCTGGTGTATCGGCCCCAATCATCCGTGAGAAGCCGCTGCTCCGATATGAATTGTTCGTATAGGGGTGTTTTGGGGAACGGTGTGAGAATGCTGACCGTGGCCCCATCTATCCCCAGCCTCTCGCAAGCGGCGAGGGTGTCGTTAAACACATCTTTGGTGTCACTGTCGAAACCAAAGACGATTCCCGCCTGAATCATAATTCCGTAACGGTGAATCCTGTCGATAATCGTTTTGTAATCAGCTATTCGGTTTACAGGTTTTCCCGCATCTGCAAGGGACTGCTCTGAAAATGATTCCAGCCCGACAAACAAGTACAAGCATCCTGCAGACTTAGCAATTGTTAACAGCTCATCGTCAGAGCAGTCGCGGAGCGTCGCCTGTGCCGCCCACTTGAGTTTCAGCGGGGCGATAGCGCGAAGCAGGTCTTTCGCATACGCCGTGTCGGCAAATAGGTTGTCATCCCAAAAGACGAAAAACTTTGATTTCATTGCCCGAATCTCGGCGACAACTTCTTTAATCGGACGTGTCCTGAAAGAATTGTGGTAAATTTGTTTGAGATTACAATACCGGCAGCAAGATTACAATACCGGCAGCTATAGGGGCAACCGCGTGTCGCGAATACCGCGCCTTTCATGACGCGGTTACGTTTGAGTAAATCCCAACGGGGTGTTGGCAATTTATCAAGGCTCGGCGGATTTTTAGATTGATAGACTTGCTTTGGCTTGCCGTTATAATAGTCCTCCAGAAATTGAGGCCACGTATATTCGCCTTCGCCAACAAGCAGATAGTCGCAATGCTTGCTTACTTCATCAGGCAAAAGCGTCGCATGAGGCCCGCCCATCACGATTTTCGCTCCTTGGCTGTGAAGCTTGGCACTTATCTCATAACAATGCGGCGCATTGGGCGTATTGACGGTTATCGCCACCAAATCAAAGCGTTTATCATAAGGTATACGTTGGCAATATTCATCAATAAGTGTTATTTCAAAGCAGTGTTCATTAACAAAGGCTGCGAGATAAGGAATTGTAATCTGCGAAAAATTATTGAATTGCCATCGCCGAAAACGATTAATCTCTTGGTTCTCCGGCTGTATCATCAGCAGTTTAATCATAATTTCGGTACTCCAAAATCTATCTATTTACTATGACTATTACCGTTTAATACTTTGCAGGCCTGATTTCATAGCTAACTGTCTTAGAAACGGATGATACATCGCCGGGGATTTCAAATTTTTGATGAGTAAATTTAACTTGATATCCCTTATCCTCTGATTATATCGATCTAAAAATCCGTCTATTCCCTCTTCCAGACTCTGGGCTAAGTATAAAGCGCTTTTCAAGGCATAGCTGATTCCTTCTGCGGAGCTGGGGCTAATCGCGCCTGCTGCTTCACCGACCAGAGCGATCCCATCCCTTCCCGCACAGAGCTGCGCTACCTTCCTGGGCCGATTAATATAGGCCCCTTCCGTTTTTAGCCTGTTATCAAAAATGAAACCCTGCTTTGTTAATTTTGTTTTTAATAAATGATACTTTTCCCGCGTATTCTCTCTGGGTCTAAGGGCTGCCCCTACTAATAAATAATTGTCCTTAGGGATAACCCAAGAATAGAAATCACTGATTTCTTCATCAAAAATTGCGGTGAAATAGGGCATATCACCTGTACTTTCAAACCATTCCTGAATTGAGAAGTACTTTTCAGGCATATTGGTATTATTACTGACAGCCTTCCTTATCTTAGAAAAAGCACCATCAGCGCCCACGATAACCCTGGTCTTTGCCGAGATCTCTTGTCCGTTAACACGATATCTCACTTCATAGCCGCCTGGTATTTCAGCAAAGCTTTTGAAAAATGTATTGAACTTTTTGTCAACGCCGGATGGAAGTAGGGAAACCAGCCATCTATCAAATTTATTTCTATCCATATTAAAATAAAATCTCTGGTACAGCCTCTCCAGATTATTCGTCAGATCAATGGTTCTGACAGCAAAAAGCTGGGGATCAACCAGAATATCTTTCGGTATCCCTAAGCCCAGCTTTGCAATCATTTCCTGAGCATCGGGGGCCAGTAATCCACCGCAGCATTTCGTTACCGTGTTTTTGGGATTCGCATTTTCCAGGTCCCGTTTATCGATTAACAAAACCTTATATTTGTCGCCAATTAATCGCGCCAGGGTAGACCCTGCAGGGCCTGCCCCTACGATGACAATATCATACATCACTCGTGTCCCTCTCTGTATTCCAGGATATCACCCGGTTGACAGTCTAATATTCTGCAGATAGCTTCCAGGGTTGATAATCTTATCGCTTTTACTTTACCGTTCTTCAGCATGGAAAGATTCGCCATTGTTATGCCAACTCTCTCAGAAAGCTCTGTTACGCTCATTTTTCTTTTCGCTAACATTACGTCAATATGGATTATAATTGCCATTGTTTCACCTCATACGGTTAAGTCATTTTCAGATTTTATATCGATCGCATTTTTTAATAGCTTTTGGAGAACAGCAGCAAAGACTGCAATCACAAGTGCGGCAAAGATCATGACCAATCCGATAAGGATGATACCTGGTGCGTCGTCCATCTCTGCTATGAGATAGAAAAGCGGCATACCTACCACATACAAGCCGCTGAAGGTGATTCCACAGTGTTTTATATTCTTTAAAGCCTTTACAGATAATTCCGAGAAAGCTTCGTTCTTGTCAATATAGCTTAAAAGTTTAAAAGCCTGATACAGAGCAAAGTAAAAAGGTATCGCCGTTACATACAAATCGATTAAAACGAGATATTGGATATAAGCATGCTCTGGATACAATTCTGCTGCAAAATTCGCTATCTCAGGGACTAAAAACATACACAAAGCAAGAACGAGAATTCCGATAAGAAAAACAACTACCTTTAAAAAGAGTGTTTCTCTGTTCACAAAAAGCACCTCACTTAGTTATTGTTATTTTGATTTTAACAAATGATTTATCATTTTACAATAAATTATTATTATATAGCATTATATATTTATTGTGAAATCAAAAATCAGCCTCGCCCGGGACTAAATTGAAAGGCGAGATGCCATTTTGTAAACTGAAAAGCAGTCTTTGTAACATCATGCTGGTATCCACAAAATGGATCGTTAAAAGACATTTGCCTCCTTTCGTTCCAATGACCGAGTCCATCTGCAGGGTAGCCGTATCCGGATTCTTTTCCAGGAAAGACTGGAAATCTTCATAGTTTCGCCCGATCCGACAGCCTTTGTCCACTTTGAATTCCGGTCTTTTATAGCGTTCACGAAATTTCACTTTCCTGGGCAAATCAATATTGCGTACATCGAGAAGGCAGGCATCAATGTAGTTATAGATGATTTTCTCACTGCACATCAGCTTATCCTGATGGGTCACGTAAATTTAATGAATGGATTGTCTTGCCGAACCAAGGGACTGATGATGGTATTGAGTCTGGCAATCTCTTCCTCACAAACAGCATCCGTTTCTCTGATTCTGAGAAGTCATTACATCTTTCTTAATGTGCATAAGTCCTGTAAGCGTATAAAACTTTATTACTTTCCAGTTCTCAGCACGGGCATATCCATGCTGTGCAAAACGCCCCTGGACAGTGCGAAGCAGCCGAGCGCAGCCAGCAATTCCCATAAGGCCAGCACCCCGAG
>Ga0074193_1002423_pt1 | contig 16942 bp, 15 predicted proteins | sample EPASupsiteHSE605_FD_64523 | JGI IMG/M metagenome (GOLD analysis project Ga0074193, IMG submission 64523) | Bioremediated contaminated groundwater from EPA Superfund site, New Mexico - Sample HSE6-05 | ecosystem: Environmental > Aquatic > Deep subsurface > Groundwater > Contaminated ... | reverse complement strand
TGCATTACTTTTCAGTTCATCACGCACCCAGTAAAGCGGCCGCTCTTTGACTTCCTCAAAAATACGTCCTATATATTCACCAATAATCCCCACACCAACAAGTTGGATACCACCTAGCAGCAGTACGCTAGCCGCTATTGTAGCCCAGCCTGGAATGGCATCGGTAGTGAATAGCTTGGTATATACAACATTAAAGGTCAGTGCGAAACTCAGCAAACCAAAAAACAAGCCTAAATAAAAGGCAAAACGTAAAGGTAACTTTGAATATGCAGTAATACCATCCAGGGCAAATGTTAGCATTTTTCTCAGGGAAAATTTGGACTTACCTGCATAACGAGGTGGAGCTACAAATTCCCCCTGCACCTGCCGATAACCCATTGCCCCAATAATTCCTCGAATAAATCGAGCCTTCTCTTTAAAGCGCCGAAAAGTCTCCACAACTTTTTTATCCAGCAGCCGAAAATCTGATCCGCCCTCTACTATATGAGTATCAGACATAGCATTGATTAAACGATAAAATATACCTGATGTACATTTTTTAAACCAAGAAACACCTTTTGTATCCATACGGATAGTCTGAACCACCTGGAATCCTTCTTCCCATTTATCTAACAACAGGGGCAACATTTCTGGTGGATGCTGCATGTCGCCGTCCATGGTAATAACTGCATCCCCTTTTGCATAATCAAGTCCACAGGTTAGTGCTACTTGGTGCCCAAAATTGCGGGCCAAAAGAAGTGCTTGAACCCTTGTATCTCTCTTAGATAATTCCTCAAGAATGGAAATGGTTCCATCAGTGGAGCCGTCATCAACAAAAATCAAGTCAAATAAATAGCCTAGAGGTTCCATATGGCTACATACCTCTTGATAAAATATTTCTATATTCTCCTGTTCGTTAAAAACAGGCACCACAATTGAAATACGTTTCATACTAATTTCTCTCCCTTCTAGTCAATGTCACCCTCCTATTAACCAGCATCTTATCTGCACTATCATAGAAAGCACCAACAAAGATCCTCATTTTATTCTTCATGTTAATAGGAAAAAAGCGATAAATGAACATGTTATCTAACTATAACGTATAAGTCTGAAAACAAACTGAAAAGAACAGCAGAGTTATTTTATATATATTTCCCCCTTATCTTTTAATTGCTGCAAGTATATAATGGTAGTAAAAGTAATCATCGGAGGAAAACTACATTGACGATTATCAGAGATCTCATTGAAAAGCATCATGACGGCGTTGTCGCTTTGCGTCGTCATTTTCATACCCATCCAGAACTAAGTGCTCAGGAATTTAAGACGCAAGAAAAAATTATGGCTGAGCTATCAGCCCTTGGACTGCAGCCAAAAAAAATAGCAATCACAGGTGTGATTGCTGATTTGCAAGGAGCATTATCTGGTAAAACCGTGGCCATCCGTGCTGATATCGATGCCCTAGAACTACAGGACGAATGCGGTAAGTCCTATCAGTCACAAAATTCTGGTGTCTGTCATGCGTGCGGTCATGACGGTCATACTGCTATGCTGATTGGCGTGGCAAAAGCACTTGTTGCCTTGAAAGAACAGCTCCCAGGAACGATCCGTTTTTTATTTCAGCCTAGTGAAGAACGGTTTCCTGGAGGAGCATCAGCCATGACTGATGATGGCGCTTTAACTAATGTAGATGCAATCATTGGTGCCCATCTTTGGCAGCCTTTGAATGTAGGGACAATCGGCGTCACTTATGGCCCGATGATGGCCTCACCTGATGAATTCACTATTAAGATCCATGGGAAAGGCGGTCACGCATCTATGCCCCATCAGACCATCGATGCACTGCTTGTCGGCGCACAAGTCGTCGTAGCATTAAATACGATTGTCAGTCGCAGTGTTGATCCTATGGAACAAGCCGTCATATCCTTAGGTGTTTTTAAAGCAGGGGATACCTTTAATGTCATTCCTGATACCGCTATCCTCAATGGTACTGTCCGCTCCTTTAGTGAGGATCTAAGAACCCTACTCTTTGATCGTATTGAGCAGGTTACTAAAGGTATATGCCTAGCAGCAGGCGCCACCTTCACTCTTGAAAAACACTTAGGTTTTTCGCCAGTAATCAATAGCCCTGCCATCAGCGAAATCCTTGCCAGGGCTGGTGCAGAAACACTAGGCACAGACAATGTCCTCACCATTAATCCAGTGATGGGCGGCGAAGATTTCTCCCATTATCTTGAAAAAGTAGCAGGTGCATTTATGTTTGTTGGTATTGGCAATGAAAAAACAGGCATTATTTATCCCCAACATCATCCCAAGTTTGATATGGATGAAAAAGCCTTGGCCTATGGAGTGGAAATTATGACACGCGCAGCCCTTACTCTTCTCAAGTAATAAAAACAATAGCACAGAGTATGAACGAACAGCACCAGCGCGGACTTACGAAAAACTTAATTTTTGCTATATAGATAAAAGGTACGTGGACAAGCAATTTGCTTATTCACGTACCTTTTCCATTAACCAGACCCCGGTGCCGATGAACATGATAGTATAGCCAAACATGATAACTAAAGGCAGGACTGGTACTGCCCCGCTTGTCGCAATAGCCCGTAAGGCGACACTGGCATGAGTAAGAGGCAAAATTTGAATCATCCAGTTCAAGACGGTAGGCAAATGATCGGGTACAAAAAATGTGGCACACAAAAAAGACATTGGGAGTAATACATATGTATTAAAATTGGCCATATCTTCATGAGAATTCATGATCATAGCAGCGACCAGCGCCATAGAGGCAAAGACTAAACAGTTCAGTACTAAAGCTAGTAAAAACCAACTATTTATGATGAAGTGAGCACCAAATGCATAGGCGAGGACAATGATAAGCACTGAAGAAATCAAACCACGCAGTGCTCCGGCCAGCACTTTACCAAGGACAAAAGATACCGAGCTAATGGGCGCAATTAAGTATTCTTCCAGGGTTTTGTGATATAACCGGCTCATATTAAGGGGACTGCCGACTGATACAAAACTAATATTCATGGAGTTGAGTGCAATAATCCCAGGCACAATGAAATCTAGATAACTTCCCTGATTAACCTGAATACTGCGCCCTAATCCCCAGCCAAAAGCCACAAGGTATAAGATAGGTGAAACCATACGGGATAAAATAAAGCGCCCAATACGGCGGCGCAATACTAACCATTCCCGCCAGAAGACTGTCCAAATATCATACAGCATTAGCCTACCACCTTTCGGCCTGTCAATTCAACAAAAGCATCTTCCAAATTAGTTTGCCGTAGGGTGGTGGTCGTCGTTAATGTGGCAGCAAATTCTGCAGCCAGCGTTCGATCTGCAAAAAACCTGGTTTTAAACCCAGCTGGTTCATCCCACTCCACAACATAAGCGCCTAGCCGCTGACAAAGAGCTGCTGGGGTATCGAGGGCAATCAACTTGCCCTTTTCCAAGATGGCAACTCGCTGGCACAAGCTTTCTGCTTCTTCAATATAATGGGTCGTGAGCAGCACGGTAAGGCCTTCCTCTTTCAAGTGACGAATCAATTCCCACAGGCGCCTGCGCACTTGGGGATCAAGGCCGACTGTCGGTTCATCCAAAAACAATACTTTAGGATGATGCAGGAGCGCTCGTGCAATCATCAAACGCCGCTTCATGCCACCAGAAAATTTTTGCACCATTTCATGAGCACGGTCATCGAGTTCAACATATTCCAGCAGTTCTTTGATGCGCCGCTTGCGTTTTTCTGCAGGCATGTGATGAAGCCGCCCGTGGAGTTCAAGATTCTCCCAAGCCGTAAGTTCAATATCCAAATTAAAATGCTGAGGCACGACCCCAATAACAGCTTTAATACACTGCTCCCCATGATCACAGCCATCTATCATAATGCTGCCAGCCGTGGGTTTGGTCAGCATGGTCAGCATCCGAATCGTGGTAGTCTTACCTGCCCCATTAGGCCCTAAGAGGCCAAATACCTCGCCCTTTTTAATATCTAGACACAAATTATTGACAGCTAAGCGATCATCAAATTTTTTAATTAAACCTTCAATATGAATCATTTTATCTGTCCTCTTCTTTTCGTTAAGCCAGTAATCATCACAACTGGCCTACCGCCATTATCCATCATAATCTCACTCTCAACCCCAAATACTGTGCGCAAGGTATGGGAAGTAATAACATCCTCCGGTTTGCCGATCGCACAAACTTCACCTTGATGCAAAATAACAACACAATCTGAATATTTTGCAGCATGATTAATATCATGGAGCACCATCACTACAGTAATGTTATGCTCCTGATTGAATTCAGCTAATAGTTCCATAATCTCTAGCTGATGAGAAATATCAAGATAAGTCGTAGGTTCATCCAAGAGGAGAATCTCTGGCTTTTGCGCCAAGGCCATCGCTATCCATACCCGTTGACGCTCACCACCAGATAGGGTGCTGACAATCCTGCTGGACATATCGAGAAGTCCGGTTTGCACTAAGGCCCAGTCGACACACTGATCATCTTCTTGTGATTTACCCTGCCACCAGCTTTGATGAGGATACCGCCCATATTCTACTAAATCCCTAACTGTTAAATCCTTAGGGGCCTCTGGTGATTGGGGTAAAACAGCCATCTTGCGGGCAATCACTTTAGCACTGAGCTGTGCCAAATTCCTACCATCTAAATAAACGCTGCCCTTATCTGGCTTCAGATTTCCAGATAAGGCTTTGAGCAAGGTACTTTTTCCTGAGCCATTTGGTCCCAATATGGAAATGATCTGACCTTTTTCCACTGGAATTGTTAACTTTTTCAGTACTGCTTTTCCATCAAAAGCCAGCTCTAAATTTTCCGTTTGCATTATTGACATTAAGCATCCCTCCGTAAGAGGTATAGAAAAAAGGGCGCGCCGATAAAAGCCATAATAATACCTACTGGAATTTCAATCGGCGAAAATGCTACCCTTGCCAAAGTATCACTTAAGGTAACTACTGCCACACCTAAGATGGCAGAAGCCGGTAATAAATAACGATAATCAGAGCCAACCAGTAACCGTGCAGCATGAGGCACAATGAGTCCCACAAAACCTAATAACCCAACAACACTCACCGCACTGGCTGCCAGTAATGCTGCGACTGCAGTCATGGCAATGCGCGATACTTCTACATTAAGCCCCAGGCCCCGGGCAATATCATCGCCTAAATTCAAAAGATTAAGGCGTCTTGCTCCAAGGAGGGCCAAGATGCCCCCCACTACAGTGTAGGGTAAAATAATATCAAGATGCGGCCAGCTCCGCGCTGACAGTCCGCCCACCATCCACATCAGGGCGCCATGGACGCGGTCACTATAAAACACCATCAAGGCTGAAATTCCTGAATTTAAAAATGCAGATACTGCTACCCCAGCTAAGATAATGCGTACCGGTCTGATCCCGCCTTTCCAGGCTAATATATAAATAAATACAGCGGAAGCCATAGCGCCCACAAAAGCAATAGGAGTGACCAGATACTCTTGATGAGGGAATAACACCATAATCGTTACCCCTGCCAAACCGGCACCTGATGAAATACCAATAATATGAGGATCTGCTAAGGGATTTTTCATAACCCCTTGCAGGATAGCCCCTGCCAAAGCTAAATTAATGCCTACTAAGGCACCTACCAATGTTCTCGGCAGACGAATATTCCAAATGACCTGTCGGCTAGGTCCTGCATTATCTGAAAAAATCGCTGCTATAATCTCATGGAGGCTAATAGATAAAGCCCCTTTCGTTAAACTGAGAATAATGCCGCCAACTGCCAGCAGGGTAAAAACCACTAATACCAAAGCTCGCCAGTTACCTCGTTCCCGCAGTCCCCGACCCGAAAATATTTGTTTATTTAACATTGCCATAAACCTCTGGGTACACAACTTTGGCCATATATTCTACAGATTCATGAAAGCGGATACCAGGATTTAATTGAAACAGCTCTGCTGGCAGAAAAAATATTTGATTATTTTGCACTGCCCGCAGTCCTGCCCATGCTGGATTGCTCCTAATATCAGTTTTCATTCTTGCTTCAATACCTTCCATATTACCCATGGTCACAACTAAAATGACATCAGCATCCCCTTCTACCAGCTTTTCTAAGCTATAGGGGGCGATATCAGGATCACTGTCTATAGACTTGCTGCCTGCAGCCACATTCTTGATTTTCAGCATCTTGGCAATATTGCCTGCAATACTGCCCTCAAGCTCCACGGTGACATTTTTAGCGGTAGCATGCAGTATGACCACTTTTTTACTATGAGCAGGTAATTTAGCCACAATTTCATCAATTTTAATCTGCATTTTATCAATCATATTTTGCGCAGTACTCTGTGTCCCTGCTATATCCCCGAACAATTTAACCTTGGCCAAAACATCGTCATATGTTTTCATTTTAAGCATTACCACAGGTATCTTGCTGCTTTCTAAGATAGGAATCAATTTTTCATGAATGCCTTGAAAGCCAATAACTAAATCAGGCTGCAAGGACAGCAATTGTTCATTATTGATATTATAAACAAACCCAACTTCACCTGCCATCTGTGATCTGGGAAATATTGCTGGCGTCTTTGAGCTTGGCCTGCCAACAGCCTCCCCACCAACCCCATATAAAACATCTAAAAATGATGTTGATAATACTACAATCCGTTGTGGCTTCTGGGCTAATACGACAGACCTGCCATTATCATCAATAATTCGCAGATAGTCGGCACTCACCGCTGCGGGTTGCTGTTCCTTAGATTTCGAAGCGCATCCAGAAAGCATCAAACAAGCCATTATCAGTATACAACCTAAATAGAATAAATTACGTTTCATAATGCCTCCCCTTCCATCTATAAAAAATAATAAAAGCCGGATACAAAGATCCGGCACAAATCATCTATATAGCGCGTTAAATATTCGCTAATGACAATCTTCAGAAAGGAGCGAGAGTCCACTATCCCATTTCTGACAGACTAACAATGTAGATGTTACTTTCTTTAATGCGCTCTATATATTTATTCCGGCAAATGTATGTAGCAATACCTATGCTAAGCCTTTAATGGCATCCTGGACATGCTGTACATAAAGATCCTGAATAGCAGTGTTTTCGCCTAAGCCATGGAGATAGATTTCCACCTCATAGCCTTGCTCTAATAATGGGTTTCTCCAGGACTCTTTATCTAATCCAGCCATATCATTAAGCGCATGATCGCCAGCGACGAGGAGCAGCGGCATGAGTATAATCTGCTTCACCCTTCTCTCCGCAAGAAGGATTTGCACATCTGCAAAACTAGGGTAGTCTGTTGCTTCTACCACACCTACCAGTGCATTAATATGAGCCTTATCAAAACACCTTTGCATTAATTCATATGCTGGATTATGTTGGTTTGGTGATCCATGGCCCATAAACACCACCGCCTGGCTGACGCCAAACTGAGCCGGCATCTGGCCTTTCACTGCATCGGCTGCAAGAGCAAAATCATCTGGCTGACCATCATCACCCTTGAAATATAAAAGGGGACGGCCAACAGCAATTTTAGGAAAAGCCTGCTTATATTGTTCAGCAACGGCTAATACCTTTTTTTCATATTCCTCACCAGGCGTCAAGTGCGTTGTTTGGATAATCACTTCAGTATAACCAGCATCTTGCAGGTTAGCTAATATTGTTTGCAAATCATCAACAAGAATGTTATCTCGCTCTGCCAAATGTTTCATCACCATTTTGGACGTGAATGCACGGTATACCCCATACTCCGGAAAAGACTGGCGAATACGATTTTCTACAGCTTCAATACAGTTCTTCCGAGCCTCAGCATATGTAGTACCAAAACTAACCACCACAATGGCCTTTTTATTTTTTCCCATGCTTAAGCACTCACTTTCCATATATAAGTACATGATTTCCTGCAAAAGGATAACACCTAATACAGACCCGTTTCCAGTTTATATAAGAAACTCATTTTAATTATATATAACCCTCAACCACTATGCAATAAGATCAAACTATCCTAATGTACGTTTCTTAGCCAAAATCGTCGTCAGGTAATTAACCTGGCTGGCATCCACTTCTGACAAATTATAGCTAACCTGTTCTTCAGGCAGACCACATTGACTAATCATGACCGCATTATCGCCAAAACCGTGCTGTTTTAACTTTTCCACAACCTGGGCAAAGTTTTTATATACTTTCATTAACACAATATTATCTGCTAAGGATAAAATCTCATCCATTTTTTCCTCCGACATGGTCGCAGGAATAATGCTCAGTACATCAGTTCCCTCTGCCAATGGCTGTCCCAATTGGCTGCCAATCGCACAAAAAGCCGGCACGCCAGGTACAGTTTCAATCCCATACCCAGAATCTTTAAGTAATCGATAAATATACATATAAGTACTATAAAACATAGGATCACCTAATGTCAAAAACACCACTTTTTTCCCGGCTTGTAGTTCGGCAAGAATACACTGTTTATTATTCTCCCATGCCTCAGTTAAAGTAGTAGCATCATTCACCATCGGGAAAACCAATTTCAATATATGAGCATCAGCTTTTAAATAGGGACGAGCAATCGACAAAGCTGTACTATCTTCTTTTTTCTCCGTTTTAGGTGCAATAATTACATCTGCTTCTTGTATCACTCTAACGGCTTTTAAAGTAAGTAATTCTGGATCTCCGGGTCCGACACCAACACCATAAAAAATTCCTGACATAATTGCCTCCTTAAAATGTTTGGACTGAATTGTATCTACACGTAAAGAAAACTTGGCTTTCGCCAAGCCTCAGCGCGGGCAAAAGCCTTAGTTACCCGTACTTGTAACCATAGAAAGTGTTATACTCTCTGATTACGCAAAAAAATCTTCCGTAAATTTTAACCGGAAGATGTGGATATCTACAATTATAACAGTACTCTATCATGAAACTATCAATACACTATCGTATTTTGATATTACATACAGTGACTGCATGAATCTCCTCCCCATCTCTCGCGGGTCAATCGGTGATTGCTATATAGGCAGTTCTCCTGACTCTGGATCATCGCGCATCCATACCTTCCCAAGACTAGCGTCCCAGTGGCATATTCATGGATTTACTCCCCATTACAGTGGCGGGACCGTGTCGGACTTTAACCGACTTCCCTATTATGCCCCCAAGGGCACCTATACCGTTAATATGTAATTTTCACAGTTCTCTAGTATCTTACTTTATAATAAAGGTTTTAACTTGTCAAGTAGTTTTCCCTTTATGGCTGCATTCCTCATCCTAGCCACGAAATCCTCCATCCACTCACCATTACCCTAATCATAAGACCCAAATAAAGGCATTAGCTTGCCAGCCACTGCATCTTCTATTGAATCTACATATAATTTCTTTAATACATTCTATATAGTGACAAAATAACATGCCCTTCATATTATATAGTAATTCAACTTTTTAAAATGTTAGCCATGGCTAACCACTGGTTAATTGAAGCAGCGCACCAAATCTTTGCTAAAAGATTTGTGTAAGTCGCTTAGTTAGCATGTGAATGCTAACATCATTTAAGTAAAAACCTCAAGGAGTGATACTATTGAAAGATGATCAATTTTTACCTAGTCTAACTTTACCTCTGCCATCAATAGCCGGCGTAGAAATAAAAGAAAAAGCTAAAGGGCTCTTAAAATATCTTGGCCCAGCTTTTGTTGTCAGCGTTGCTTATATGGACCCTGGCAATTTCGGCACCAATATTAGCGGCGGTTCCCAATTTGGTTATAATTTATTGTGGGTCGTTCTCTGGAGCAATATCATGGCCATTTTTGTGCAGATTCTATCGGCAAAGGTCGGCATTGCCTCTGGAGTAAGCTTACCAGTACATTGCGGCAAGGTTTTTTCCAGGCCCACCAACTGGTGTTTATGGTTCATCTCCACCATCGCGGCAATGGCCACCGATCTTGCGGAATTCCTTGGTGGCGTCCTTGGTTTTTACCTATTATTTAATATCCCTTTAATATGGTCAGCACTGCTGACTGGGGCCATTACTTACTTAATCTGTCATATGCAAAAATATGGTCAAAAAATTGTAGAACGCATCATTACTAGTATGGTAGCTGTTATCAGCATTGCCTATGTCTGGGAAATGTTTATCTCCAGCCCTGCATGGGGGCAAGTAGCTTATCATGTGGCAATACCTATACTAACCCCTGACAGCGTAATCATCGCAGCAGGAATGCTTGGTGCTACGGTTATGCCCCACGTTATTTATTTACATTCTCATCTCGTGCAGACCCGCCGAACTAGTGATGAGAAGGACTGTATTCATCACTTAAAAATGGCCAAAGCAGATGTTTTTTTTGCCATGAATATGGCCTTCATCGTCAATGCCGCCATGGTGATCGTATCAGCCGCTGTATTTAATGGGAATGGTCTGAGTGTAGACAGTATTGAAGCCGCATACATGACATTGCAGCCTTTAATGGGCAATATGGCCGCTGGCGTCTTTGGCCTAGCACTGCTCGCCTCAGGATTATCCTCTGCTACTGTTGGCACGATGGCCGGAGAAGTCATTTTAAATGGGTTTGTTGGCTTTGATATTCCGATTAGCATTCGCAGGCTTATTACGATGCTGCCTGGCATGGCAATCCTCATAGCAGGCATAAATCCAATGACTGCCCTTATTACCAGCCAAGTAGTATTAAGCTTTGCCTTACCTGCTGCCGTCATTCCCCTGATGCTCATCAGCAATAAAGCCGCGATCATGGGCCGTTTCAAAAACAGTCCAACAACGAATATAATGGGTTGGCTGATTGTCAGTATGATTCTCGCAATGAACATCCTGTTGCTGTATCTTCTCTTTACTGGGCAAGCATAAATGCACTCACAACATTTTCTGCCGTTTATGCACATAAGCAATAAAATTCTGATAGCATTCAGGATTGTTCTGCATAAACTTCACCAGCAGCTGTATCGAATGAATTGTCTCTTTCGATAGGTAATGTTCCATGGCCTCAGCCTCCACAGCAATATCACAATCAGCACAAATTAGACTTAAAAATTCTTGGAGAAGCCTATTTCTTTCTACAAGGAAATTGCCCATTTCCCTGCCGGCAGCAGTCAAATTAATCGCACCATAAGGTTGATAATTAATATATTGTCTTGCTTTTAATTTACATAAAGCTTTGCTGACCGACGGTAAGGATACATGTAATTTGTGACTAATATCTGTAACGCGAACAATATCATTCGAAAGGGAAAACCGATATAATTCTTCTAGATAATCTTCTAAACTAGGCGAGAGCAAAAACACCACCCCCCAAAACACACTCTTTTAAGAATTCCATAAAAAATATCCAAAGAACACATTGTTTTAACACCTTATTTCGTTTAAAATTAAATTATTATTCCTTTCTTCAACTGCTCTACTGAATCTAAGATTATAATGGAGGATGAACCATGCGCAAGTTAACCAAAATTGAAATCATTACCAGACCTAGTAAATTAGAAGAATTGAAAGAAGCACTCAACGAGATTGGCGTAACTGGTATGACTGTCAGCCAGGTTTATGGCTGCGGTCTCACTAAAGGTCATACAGAGATATACCGGGGAAAAGAGTACACAATTAATTTGCTGCCCAAAATAAAAATTGAAACTGTAGTTTGTGAAGTGCCAGTGGAAAAGGTTCTTGAAGCAGCACAAAAGGTTCTGCGGACAGGTGAAATTGGTGACGGCAAAATTTTCGTCTATGCACTGGAAAATGCGATCCGCATTCGTACTGGTGAAGAAGGAGATATCGCCATTATGGAACCCAAGGATAGTTCCTACAAGGATTAATTTCCAGCAAAAAATTGGCACCTCTTTGTTTTAAAAATGATGTGCTCTTAGAGAAATTTTATGTTATAATATACAAAACATATGGCAATGGAGCCAAGTTTAATAATTTAGCGCACAATATGATGCTAAGTTATTAAACTTGGCTTTTTTTATGGATTTTTTTAAGACAATATCTAATACTATATAAAGAAATTGGGGGTATATTATTAATGGAAATTACTATTCATTCGGTGGCAACAGGGCTTGATACTGTGTGGGTACTGTTATGTGCTGCATTGGTATTTTTTATGGAAGCCGGTTTCGCGGCACTGGAAGCCGGCTTTGTTCATAGCCGAAATTCATTAAACATTATCATGAAAGTACTGATGGATTGCACTGTGGGTATGATTGGTTATTTTTTCTGCGGCTTTGCCCTCATGTACGGGGTAGATAAATTCGGCATCATTGGGTTGTCCGGCTTTTTTTTACAAGGTGACTTTAACTACTTAGGGCTTAAAATACCCATCTATGCTTTTTGGCTATTTCAGGCTGCCTTCGCCATCGCCATGGCAACAATTGTCTCAGGGGCAGTCGCAGAGCGCATGAAGTTTTCTCCCTATCTTGTCTTTTCCTTATTAGCTACTGTGATCATCTACCCACTGGCAGGTCACTGGGTTTGGAGTAGTGGCGGATGGCTGAATAAGATAGGCATGCTGGATTTCGCTGGTTCGGCGGTGGTGCATTCCTTGGGTGGCTGGTCTGCTCTGGCGGCAGTACTCGTACTTGGTCCGCGTACTGGCAGATATAATAAAGATGGATCCATGAATGTAATGCCTGGTCATAATCTCCCCTTAGCGGCTTTAGGCGCTTTCATTCTCTGGTTCGGCTGGTTTGGCTTTAATCCAGGCAGTACCCTGTCTGGATTGGACCTTAATATAGCCCGCATTGCCGTTAATACAAATTTAGCTGCTGCAGCTGGCGGCACGGCAGCAACCTTATTTACAATCTTTCGTTATGGCAAAGCTGACCCCAGTATGGGGATTAATGGTGCGTTAGGCGGTCTAGTCGCCATTACAGCTGGCTGCGCTTATGTGCAGCCCCTAAGTTCCTTGGTCATAGGCGGAATAGCCGGAATCCTTATCGTAATTGCAGTACCGATATTTGATAAGCTCAGGGCTGATGATCCCGTCGGGGCGATTGCGGTCCACGGTGTCTGTGGTACTTTTGGCACCATTGCTGTCGGTATTTTTGCTGAAAAAGGCGGTTTACTATATGACGGCGGCTTAGAGCTATTGGCTATACAAACCTTTGGGGTTCTTGTTATCTCATTATGGGGCTTTGGCGCAACCTACACCTTATTTTATCTATTAAAGAAGACTGTGGGTATTCGCGTAACAGTTGCTGAAGAAGTAGAAGGTTTAGATATGGCCGAGCATGGTATCTCAGCATATAACGAACTTGAATATAATCCCTTCGCAACCATCCAGCATATAAGTTCTATGAGAAGCCCAACGCTTAGCTCCAAAGAAAAAGTTTAAAGTTATTTGAAATTAGACTGATGATAAATTTATCATCAGTCTTTTCTTATTTTATCTATTTAGAGGCTGAATTACTATATTAGTCACTTTAATATTATGATCCTGTAACAAAAAAAATACCTACTTTATCTGTAAAGGGGCTTAAAACAATATTTATTTTGATCAATTAGTGATATAATGATTCATTATTATTGCTTATCATTTCCATTAAAGTAAAGGAGCTCGCACCTTGAGACAAATCAGCTTATCCAAAGTAATTCCAGGTATGATTTTGGCACGCAGCCTCTTAAGCAGCAAGGGCCAAATACTATTAGTTTCAGGGGTCACCTTGACCGAAGAGTACATTCGCAAATTGCAGTTATTGGATCTAGATACCATCTTTATTAAAGATGAAAAATATGCAGATATTAATGTTCCTGAGTATCTTGCAATGGAAACACAACAAAGAGCTTTATCCATATTAACTGCTACAATACAAAAAATTCATAAGGAAGGGACCTTTTCCATAGACCCAGTATCTTGTATCGCATCCGATATTGTTGAGGAATTAATGGACCAGAAGGAAGTGCTCATTCATTTAACCGGAATTGCCACCCATGATGATTGCACCTTATCCCACTCCTTAAATTGCGCGATCTATTCAGCACTGCTGGCCCGCGCATGGGGATTTACAGTTTCTCAGATCAAAGTCATTACCTGTGGCGCTTTACTTCATGATATCGGCAAAGTAGGAATTGATACTCAATTACTGAACAAACTTGATGCCTTAACAACTGAGGAAATTGAAATTATCAAACAACATCCAGCTCTAGGGTTTAAAATGCTAACTAAAAAACGCTTGGAGATTTCTAGTCTTGTGGCCCATATGGCTTGGCAGCATCATGAAAGAATTGATGGGTCAGGCTACCCACGCGGACTTAAAGGAGAAGAAATCTTCAGTTATGCCCGTTTACTATCCATCACAGATGTTTATGATGCTATCACCGCTCACCGCCCATATCAAGAAGCCTTGATGCCTGAAGTTGCTTATAATGTCATCTGTGATGGATTAGGATCTTCCTTTGACCAGGAGTTTGGGGAACTATTTTTGTCTAAAATAGCTCTCTTTCCACCTGGAACAGAGGTATTATTAAACACTGGCGAACTGGCAATTGTAGTTTCTGTTTCTGGGAGCGCTCCGAAGCGCCCTATGCTTCGCCTCATCTCCGATCCAGAGGGAATACCTTATACACCACCCAAAGATATTAGTCTTATCGCAAACCCTGAACTTTCAATCCTAAGGACTAAATAGCAAAAGACCTAATCCTTTCTGAGGGATTAGGTCTTTTGCTATTACTGCCATTCCATGCCTTTTTTAATGGCCTTCATATTAGCTTCATATAATTCTGGTTTTTTCTTACCAACTACTGCATCCAGGGCTTTTTGCAGATTGTTCATGTTAATTAACTTTAAATTGGGTATAAGCGCCCCTAAACATACCATATTGGCTAGGGCTGCTTTGCCGGCTTCATTAGCAATATCTGTCGCCGGTATCCTAATAATTTTAATATCATCCCGTACTTTATTAGTTTCCACAATAGAGCTATTCACGACAAGGACGCCACCTGGTTTAATTCTCGGCAAAAATTTATCATAGGAGGGTTGATTCAGGACAATCGCAGCATCTGTTTGATCAAGGACTGGTGAATTTATTTCTTCATCCGAAATAATAACCGAGCAGTTTGCTGTTCCGCCCCGCATTTCAGGTCCATAAGAAGGAATCCAGCACACCTGTAAATCTCCTGCCATGGCTGCATAGGCTAGCACCTTACCAATAAACATCACACCTTGACCACCAAACCCTGATAGTATAATTTGATCCATCATAAGGATTTTACCTCCTCTGGAACTTTGAGCTCACCCATTTGATAAACAGGCAGCATATTTTGCTGCAGCCATTTCAAGCTGTCCACAGGAGACAGTCCCCAATTGGTGGGACATGTGGATAAGACACTGACGAACGAAAATCCCAGACCCAATTGTTGTACTTGAAAAGCTCGCTTAATCGCCTTTTTAGCCGCAAAAATATTTTTAGGGCAATCAACAGCTACGGCGGCAACATATGCTGCACCATCAATTGTAGCAATGATTTTGGGCAGATCAATAGGTCGCCCGCTAGTCGAACAATCCCGACCATAGGGACTTGTTGTTGTTACCTGACCTGCCAGGGTGGTAGGTGCCATTTGTCCGCCAGTCATGCCAAATACCGCATTATTCACCATAATCGAGGTTATCTTTTCACCTCTGGCTGCCACATGAACGGCATGAGCAGTGCCAATCGCCGCAATATCACCATCCCCCTGATATGTGAATACCATTTTTTCTGGCAGTGAGCGCTTTACACCTGTGGCTACCGCCTGGGCTCTGCCATGTGCTGCCCCGATAAAGTCACAGCTAAATAGATCTAAACAAAAACCAGCGCAGCCAACAGGAGCAATGCCAATGGTATCTTCTGTAATACCCAATTCCTCCATGACTTCACCAATTAAACGATGAATAATACCATGAGTACAACCTGGGCAATAATGAAAGGGCACGCTACTTAAACCTGTCGTTCTTTTAAATATTTTTTCCATCGGTGATTGCCTCCTCTGCCACTGACCAATCAAAAACTTGGGCGGTAAAGTTGAATATTTCATTTTCCCCAGGCATCATACCACCTTGCCTGCTATACAGATGCACAGGCATACGGCATTCAACAGCTAATTTTACATCATCAATCATCTGCCCGGCATTCAGTTCAACAGTGACAATACCCTTAATTTTATCTTTATAGGAAGCAAAAGCCTTTTCTGGGAACGGCCATAATGTAATAGGCCTGATAAGGCCAAGTTTGATACCTTGCCTGCGAGCATTTAGTACCACACTTTTAGCAATCCTCCCGCATGTACCATAACCGACTAACAGATACTCGGCATCTTCTGCCTTATATTCTTCCCATCTTTGTTCCTTTTCTTTGATTTGTTCATACTTAGTCTGTAGTTTAAGGCAAGTAGCCTCACCGGCCTCATTACTCAAAGCATAGCTGGCAATCTTACGTTTTTCTCGTCCGCGGCAGCCGTCAGTAATCCAATCCTTGGGCGGTAGATCAGCTATTATTCTTTTTTTAATTTCAACTGGTTCCATCATTTGTCCTAAAAAACCATCAGCTAGCAGGAGTACCGGTGTACGATACTTATCTGCTAAATCAAAGGCTTCCATGGTAAAATCATATAATTCCTGGCTTTTTGAAGGAGCCAATACAATAAGGCGATAATCGCCATGGCCGCCCCCTTTGGTACACTGAAAATAGTCTGACTGAGCAGGTCCAAGGCCACCAAGGCCTGGCCCTGCCCTATTCACATTAACAACAACGACAGGCAGCTCATTGGCCGCCAAATAAGACAACCCTTCCTGCTTCAGACTAAAACCTGGGCTGGAAGTAGCAGTCATTACCCGGGTACCTGTGGCAGCAGCGCCATAACACATATAAATCGAGGCCACTTCATCCTCGCCTTGCAGTACTGTTCCGCCTGCCTTCGGCAAATGCTTGGACAAATATTCTACTATCTCAGTCGATGGCGTTATGGGATAACCAAAGAACATCTTACAGCCAGCCTG
>Ga0074193_1002422_pt1 | contig 16962 bp, 11 predicted proteins | sample EPASupsiteHSE605_FD_64523 | JGI IMG/M metagenome (GOLD analysis project Ga0074193, IMG submission 64523) | Bioremediated contaminated groundwater from EPA Superfund site, New Mexico - Sample HSE6-05 | ecosystem: Environmental > Aquatic > Deep subsurface > Groundwater > Contaminated ... | reverse complement strand
ATTTTAAATTTATAGCCTCGCAGGTAGTTCTCGCACAGAACATCGTACAGGTCTACTCTACACTCAGCGAACAGCAGCGAATCAACCAGGAACTCGAGTTCGCACGCCAGCTCCAGTATTCGCTTCTGCCTCAAAGCTTTCCACCATGGGGCGACTTCGAAGTCCATTCGTTCGCTCGTTCCTCAAAAGAGGTAAGCGGCGACTTCTTCGACTTTGTACAGATCGACGACGACCGACTTCTAATTGTAATCGGCGACGCCTGCGGAAAAGGCATCCCGGCCTGCATGATAATGGCCATGACCCGAAGCTTCATCCGTTCCAGCGCGGAACACTTCACAACACTGAAGAACATGCTCGCCGAGCTAAATGCCAACCTCTTTCGCGATACCGACGACGAACGCTTCATCACCCTTGCCTGCTGCGTACTCGACAAGAAACTTTCAAACATCGAATACGCACGTGCCGGCCATACCGAACTATTCATATACGTTCGCGAACACATACGCCGTATTTTCCCCGACGGTTCCGCTCTCGGCCTCCTTCCCACGGAACTCTCAAACTTCGACACTTTCTGTACCGAATTCACCCCCGAAATGTCAATACTTCTCTTTACCGATGGTATTTCCGAGACTATCGATGAAAAAGGCGAAGAATATGGAAACGACCGACTTATGGAAGTATTCAAACGCTCCAGGATCAACAAAGAATCTCCCGAAGACACTATAAAAGCCATCCTCGATTCTCTCGACGATTTCTCCGGCGGCGAAGATATTCCGCAACTAGACGACCAGACCATGGTCATCATCCAGCACAGCCCATCACAATATTGAAGCACTGTCCATGTTTACAGAAGCAATTATTAAAACTTTAATTGCAATTGCGCTTTCGATATTTCTCATATGCCTCCTTTTATATGCAATAAAAAAATCTCGTCTTCGTAAAAAATGGACATCTATACATAAAATAATAAGATTTACTATTGTTTCTATTCTGCTGTTGACCTGCATTATCTGCATGTTTTTTCTCTTCGGGGTATTAATTTATAAGAAACCCGAACCTCTATATAATCCGCCACTGCTCCCTTATTATTTATCTGGACCCCAGAAAAAAATAAATACTGATAAAGGCGTTTCATTCAAACTTGTCGGTCTGTATTCGCAAGGTTTTTATCCATTCAGACGTTATGCCGTGTGTGCCCTTATAAACAATACTGATAAAAGTATATATCCGATTGTAACTACTTATGATTCTTATATACTTCACCCACAATATGACTATGCATTCGATGATGAAGAACCTGTAGATATTGTTGATTACAACAGTTGTTTAATTCAGGAAAAAATGCCTTACGATCCGATATGGGAATTTCGGGAAAAAATACCGGAAATTAAAAATACAGTATACAGAGTAATTGAATTAAAACCTTCATGTATTTTATTTATTCCCTTCTTTTTCGGATTACCTCTTCTACGTGGAAATCTGAGTTTCAGATATTATGTTGCTGATGACGTATTCATTTCGGATTTAAGTAAATATTTTGAGAAATATGAGGGTCAGGTACTTCTTGGTTCTTTTGAAACAGAAGAAATTCCTATAGAAAATATTCTGATACGCATGGATGAATTGCATAATGTCGGACTAAAATGCTTCCATCCAGACAATCTTCCCTCCCTTGGTCACAGCATCTACAACTTGCCAAAATCCCTTGACTTGAAAGATCTGCCAATTGTGACTTTCCCTCAAAAATGAGTTCAAAAAACTTCTGACGGATAACTGACGGGTAGTTGACGACTATAGAATATCTGCCGCTGGCGGAGCAAAAACGGCATAAATTCGTGATACCAGTGAGCTGCGCGAACAGGATATCACAGCTACGTGCAGACCGCTGGTCTGCCTAGAGCTGGCGGAAAATAAGATCGGGTCTGAGTTCCTTTTCTGCCTGGAGCGCCTGTTTTTCGTTTGTTACTCCGGTAAGCATCAGAACAGATGTGAAACCCACTGTATTGGCCCCGAGAATGTCCGCCTGAAGATTGTCACCGAACATGATTATTCGTTTGCCCCCTTCCGAATCACGCATCTTGAAACGCTTTTTCAGCAGGTGATGCGTAAACTCGAATATGGCCTTATAGGGTTTACCTAAATAGTTTATTTTCACAGGTACATGCATCTCATCGAGTATCGATTTTATGAAACGCGCCTTGCCTCCCGCACCGATCCCGAAGCCGCCGTGCCCGTCGGGCCAGTAGGTATCGGGATTGGGGACAAGCAAAATTCTTTCCGGATGGCGTACAAGAAAATTCAGTACGGCGTTGATATTGCTGTACCAGTCGTACTCGCCCTCACCTATTATAACGAGGCTGCATTCTTCTATTTTGCGCGTGTTGCGTGTAACTTTGAGTCCGGCCTCCTCAGCATAATCCGGTTTACCCAGGTCGCCCATCACGAACGCCGTAAAGCCACTCAACGAATTATCTTCAACAAATTCCTTTATCGCGGAGCTGCATGATACTATTTCGTCAAACTCTATTTCAAGCCCGGCCCGTTTAAGAAATGAACTTTTTTCCTGAAGAGAATGGTTCCCGTCATTTGTCAGTAGATAAAAAGGGAACTTGTTACCTCTAAGCCATTTAAGAACTTCCAAAGCTCCCGGCAATGCACGCTTCCCTGCAAGAAGCGTACCGTCTATATCGAAAAGAAGTGCGCTGTGATCCTTTGCGTGCTCTTCCCACCATTTCATGAAAGACTTCATTACGCGGCTCATTTCTCAATGCCCTTCCTTGCGGAAACGCCTTTTGTCCAGTAATGCTTCACTTCCCGCATTTCTGTCACAAGGTCGGCTATTGCGATAATATTTTCGGGCGCGCCGCGTCCGGTCAGAATAAGTTCTGTTTTTTCGCTTCGTGCCTTTATTATATTTTCTATTGCAGTTTCGGGAATAAGACCGGCATTCAATGCCGGAAATATCTCGTCGAGAACCATAACGTCGTAATCACCTGACTTTAGACGCTTTATGACATCCTCAACGCTTTTCTCAGCGGCCTTTAATTCTTCTTCGGAGGGATTGCGCCCGCAAATAAAGCGCACCGGACCGAAAGAATGATATTCGAAGTTATCGAAACTCCTGAGAATTGAAAACTCCGAACTCTCGCCCGACTTGAGAAATTGCCCGTAAAAGACTTTCATCCCGTTTGCAATCGCCCGCAGGCAAAGCCCCAACGATGCTGTCGTCTTTCCTTTCCCATTTCCGGTATATATCTGGATGTAAGCTTTTTCCATCATTAATCTCCCTTAAAAAACGAAAGTTCTAACTTAACATCTTATTCAGAAAATTACAGTATTCGTCTTTTTATTGCGCTTGAAAATATAAAAATAGGAACTATTCTTAATTATTCAATACCAAAAATACCAAGGAGGAAATAAAATGGGACTCAAGGGAAGCAAAACCGAACAGAATCTGTTAAAAGCCTTTGCTGGCGAATCACAGGCTAGAAACCGTTATTCATACTTTGCGTCGGCCGCAAAAAAGGAAGGCTACGAACAGATCTCCGAAATATTCCAGGAGACAGCCGAAAATGAAAAGGAACACGCAAAACGCTTCTTCAAATTCCTCGAAGGCGGCGCCGTAGAGATAACCGCAAGTTACCCGGCTGGCGTAATCGGCAATACTCTCGAAAACCTGAAATCTGCTGCCGAAGGCGAAAACGAAGAACACACTGTCCTCTACCCTGGATTCGCCGAAGTAGCGGAAAAGGAAGGATTTGCACCCATAGCATCGGCGTTCCGTATGATATCGAAAGTAGAAGTAGAACACGAAAAACGCTATCTGAAACTTGCGGCAAACATCGAAAACAGCGAAGTATTCAGTAAATCCGCTCCCGTAAAATGGAAATGCAGGAATTGCGGATATGTGCATGAAGGGACTTCCGCCTTGGAGAAATGCCCTGCCTGCCTCCACCCTAAAACATACTTCGAAGTCAAAGAAAATAACTATTAATTAATAGCATATTTTACGCTGATCCCGCGGGCTTTTATCCAGACTCTCCGGATCAGCGTAAATTTTTCCCCCGAATTCTGACACCATACAAATAACAAAGTAACTATTGACAATATTTTCAATAGGTGTATAATATAGATATGCAACCTATGCAAGTATGGTGAAATATGAATGTTCCTGCATTTAAAAAAACTGTTGATGACATAATATCAAAAATCAATCGCGGCCTTTTTCAGCCAGGCGAACAAATCTATTCGCGAAAAGAAATATGCTCCATCTATAATGTAAGCAACATGACTGCCTATAAAGTGCATTCGGAATTGCAAAGAGCCGGAGTAGTCAAAACAATTCCAGGAAAAGGACTCTTCGCAAATGTACTGAGTACAAATTTTTTGAAAGATTCTTCCCCGCAAACTATCGATAAGATCTGTTTCATAGCCGGAGAAAATACCATCGGCCACGGAAAGGAATTCGGAAACCGTCTGATCGATGGTATCCGGCAACGTACAAACGAACTTAACCTGAATCTGCGGATTGAATGTATCAACACATCTCCTTATGGCGACATGATAAATAGAAAGGTCCTTTCCTTCGCTCCAAATGAAGGATTTATCACCTTTGCGCATATTTATCCGGAAATGCTGATGCCTCTTACCGATCCTTCAATATCAAAAGTACTCGTAAACAGAATATTCCCCGGCTGTCGCAGCGTTCTGACAGATAATTATGACGGAATTCAGTCTTTACTGAAGTTTATTGTTAATAAAGGACATCGGCATATTGTTCTGGCTTCGGGATTTTCCGCTTCTTCCGCAGAAGAAAATGAGAATGAAAGAATTTATTTTTTCGAAAAGGAAGCCATTAACGCAAAGATTAAATGGCAGATCATAAGTTCCGGAAACTATTACGATTTACTCGAACTGCTAAAAGGAGAAGATCCGCCTTCCGCAATAATGTTCACCTCAGATGACTCAGCTCTGAAATTCATCGATATCCTGAATTCAAAAAATATGAAAAAAAATATTCAGATAACAGGTTTTGATGACATTGCCACTGAAACGGCCGGATTGGAAAATATGACAACTTATCATATCGACTGCGAGAAAATGGGAATGGCGGCAGTCGACACATTAGTAAGTACAAATATCGAAAATATGCAAAAATATTTATATAAACGGATACCGGGAAAACTGGTTGTCAGGAATTAAAAATCTTAAGGAGACCATTAAACATGCGCTTCAAGTTAATTCTCACTCTTTTTCTTTCGAGCATCATAAGCGGCATCGCACTTTCGGAAGAGTCAGTTTCATTGGAAAACAACTTCATAAAAATGGTTTGCCAGCCCGATAAAAATTATATGTTTAAGCTATATGATGCAAAATCAGGAACTCTTCTTCTCTCTCATCAAACACTTGAAATGCCTTCCGGTATAACAAAAAATCAATATCTCTATGAATATAATGTAAAAAATACCGGGAAAACTGAAAGATTCTCAGGAGAAGACTATACAGGGTTGAAATTCACACAGGACTGGCCGCTTTTTGAGGTTGAAAAAAATGTGATCTTGAAAAAAAATACCCCAAGCCTGACACTGAGATATTTCTTAAAGGCAAAACAGAATTTTACTTTTGAAAAATCTTTTAATGTCATGAACTATTTCTATGCAGGAAACGAAGCCGATAGAATCGGCTGGCAGACCCCGGCTGGAATAAAATGGGAAGTCGCAATACCCCGCAAAGTAATATTCGGTACTACATGCGAAGGTTCCGATTCCGGCCGTTTCGCGGTACTGAGGCAGGGAGAGAACGGAACGGCTTTTATCTTTACTATACCGTGCAAGGCACAAAGGAAGAATTTCAATATATGGCGGTATGAAATCCCTTCAAAGTCAAATCCTGATAAAAGTTCCGTTGCATTCAAATCTAATATGCTGACTTTAAAAAAATCCATTAAAAAAGGCGATCTTTTCGTTATCGAGTGCCAACTGGATCTTTCACAAAACGAAGATATTGGAAAGGCGATAAACAATATTTTTTCGAAATACAAAGATAAACGCGCTGAAACAGCTTCAGGAAAAAGCACGGCATCTGTTCCGGTCCTTTCCGAAAAACCTGTTATCGATGGAAATCTGAACGATCCGGCATGGAAAAAAGCTTCTTCTCTGTCAGGCTTTATTCTTCCTCATGGCGGTTTCACGAAAAACACCACCGAAGTAAAAATGTTTTCCGCAGGCGGAAATCTTTATCTTGGATTTAAATGCACGGACAACGATATAAGTAAAATCAAAAAAGAGTATAAAGAACATGATGATCCGTTATGGCTCAATGACAGCATCGAAATATTTCTCGCCTCCGACGACGGCTCCACAAAATATTTCCATTACATATGCAACCCGATCGGAACAAAATTTGAGGAAAAATGCGACAACTGGGGCGAAGGACAGGTAACCCACGACAGTTCATGGAATGAAAATTGGAATGTAACCGCAGCATTGGATGAAAAAAACAATTTATGGGTGGCCGAAGTTGAAATTCCATTGTCATCCATCGGAATCAATCCTGAATACGGCAGTAAATTCCGCCTCAATCTGGCAAGAGTACACCATAAGGAAAGCAGTAGCTGCTGGGCTCCGACTTACGGAGGTTTTCACGATGTAAAAAAACTGGGAACAGGCATATTTGGAAAAGACAGTGAAAGCCTCCTGATTACCGACCTTCAGGAAGGAAAAGATGGACATTTCTGTGATTTCGAGGTTTCCAATAATTCCAGTACCGCACGGAATCTGGAAATCAAACTAATTGCCTCAGATTGTGACTCTTTCGACGGATATATCTTCAATGAACGGCTGGATCTGAAGCCCGGAGAATCAAAAAAAATTAAACTGAATTATGAATTTCTTCTGATGGAAAGAGTTAAAAACAAGCTTATTCTTTCCATCTCTGAAAACGATAAAATCCTGGAATCAAGGGAGTTTCCGCTTGTCAACATTCTGGGGAACAGGGAATTGGGCGGTTTCAGATATGACATTAAAGGCGGAACCAGTTTCTGGACACTATATCCTGATAACAAGGTATTCAAATCGGATGAACTTATTGAAATGAAAGGTGGAATACCGCCGATAACCCTTGATGCCGCAAAGGGAGAAATGGAGTCATTCCAGCTTGTTATAAAATCCCCCGGAATTCATGACTGGAAGCTTGCAGCTTCCGAACTGAAAACCCAGGATTACTCCATTTTACCTGAAAATATAAAAATATACAGGCAACGGTACGTCACGACCAGAACAGTTTCCGATTCTTACGGTTTCTGCGAAGACTGGCCGGATCCTCTGATGAAAGAAAACATTATCACATCGGTTCCCGGTAAAAACAACCCGGTCTGGATAACCGTCAAAGTCCCGCGTGATGCAAAAGCCGGGACCTACAGCGGCTTTATTTCCGTACTGGAAAAGGACAAGGAAATCATCCAAATACCTTACCTTTTAAAAATATGGAACTTTTCACTCCCCGAAAAATTTTCACAGATTTTCTGGTCCCCAGACCCCGGAATATTCAGAGACGAATATAACATGGATACGCACTTCGGCTTCAATTCAGAACCAAAACTTACCAACGGAAAAATTGTCATTCCTGAATTTGAAACCGAAAATTTTAAAAGAAAAATTGAGCTTGCCCGAAAAATAAAGTCCCGTTATATACGCATATGCTCTTTTCACGTTGGAAGCGGTCCGCCTGCCTCTGACTTTCTCAATACAAAAGCCGGTACTCCGGAATATTATGCAAGAGTAAAAGAATATCTGCAAATGGTTTATGATGAGTTAAAAAAATACGGACTGGAAAAGAACCTGTGTTTCTATATCTACGATGAACCTACGCTCAAAGAAATTCCTGTCATAAAAGAAATAGGAAAAATAGTAAGATCAATAAGTCCGGATATTATCATCTATGGAGCCATTTACATCAATTGCTGGAACAATATGGACGATGAGACCAGAAATTTGATAGATGCATGGTGGATGCCTTACGAAAACTATACTCCGGAATTTCTCGAATGGGCCGGAAAAAATAAAAAAACACTGATGGCCGGCTTCAATTGCGGGTCGCAGTATCCGTATCCTTCGCTTTTCATAGATGCTCCCATCCTGGCCCCGAGGGTTACCCCATGGATCAACTGGAAATACGGAATAGACGTCATAACGACCTGGCATACGTTCCATTCCGTACACAGCAAGGACCCTTATGTCAATCCGGCGACATTTTCCCACTATAACGGAGAAGGTGTCCTTATCTACCCGTCGGGTCCCAACCTCCAAAAGCCATGGAACGTGACTTCTATCCGGGTGGAAATGCTCAGAGAAGGAATGGAAGATTTTGAATATATTAAAATGCTGAAATCCTTGATAGATACTGAAAAAGTCGCGAAATTGAAAGAAAATGCCGAAGCCGTTTTGAAAGAAGCGGAACAATTAGTCAAAAATGCCAGGACATACGACAGAAATGCAGAGAATTACCGCTTGATGAAAAGTAAACTCGGCAATATGATAGAAGAAGTGCTGAAAAAGAGAGGGTCAGATAAATGAAAAAACATAAATTCACATTGATTGAACTGCTTTTGACCATAGCAATCATAATAATTCTGGCAGGTATGCTGTTGCCAGCCCTGAAAAGCGCCAGAAGAATGGCAAAACAAATTCAATGTCAGAATAATTTAAAACAAATCGGTATCGCATGCAATTGTTATGAAATCGACAATCAGAGACTTCTTCCAGCATTATTTCCAGACCCTTTTCCCCGCGATAACTGCGCTTATCATTTAAGCAGTTATCTGGGTACATCCGAGACAAAAACGCATGCCGCATTCAACTGTCCGGAAACGAACAAGGTTCGTTATTCGTATGTGATTAACGCAAGATATGGTGGAGTTCCCGAAAGTAACGTCAATTTTTCCACGATAGACCCTAAGGCTGCATATCGTTCAAACAACATAAGAACGCCATCGGCCTTTTTTGTGTTCGTGGATCAGTACCTTACCCATTCAAATGAATTTCTCTATACAAATTTTACGCCATATGTTGGCAATTCGCATCCGGGATATATGGCAAATATACTTTTTGCGGACGGACACGTTTCAAAAATAAACAGGAACAATCCTGTCGACGCGATATTCCAATACATAAACAAAGATAAATAGTTCAGCCCATCATTTTCGATCTGTAGCTGCTAGGGCTGAGCTTTGTCATTTTCTTAAAAAACCTGGAAAACGCATAGATGTCGGGAAAACATGTTTTTTCTGCGATTTGTCCTATACTCATATTGGAATAGCTAAGATATTTTTTCATCAATTCGATTCTTTTTCCACTGATATATTTTTTAAGCGAAACTCCTTTCTCCTTTTTAAAAACCGCAAGGAGATATCCCTGAGAACACGAACATTTAACAGCTAATTCCGAGGCTCTGATATTATAAGAAGAAGCATTTTCTATTTCTCTCGTCGCGCTCTCGACAATCTTATTGGAAATCTGTCCTTTTCCTATTTCCTTGATGAAACGTATCTGAAAAAGTGACATTATAAGACCTTCGAGCATGATTATTTTATGATTGTTCAGATTTGTTTTGCCGCCCAGGAGAAACTCGAAAATATGGCAGAAATCAGTAACCGTACCGGCATCTGGAAACAATATAATATCTTTAAATATAGAGGAAGCATTGAACCTTATCGAAATGATTTTTGTCATTTCCCTGTACTTGAATCCATGGAGAACGCCAGGAGAAATCATGATTATTGACGGCGCTGCTATTTCGAGCGTCTTTCCGCTTATTTCAGCTTCAAACCGACCGGAAAGCACCACTTCCATCTGCCAGCAGTCATGTTCATGAGAGGGTTTACTGTACCCTTTATCAATGGTTCCCTCGAAATGGATCAGATATTCCGCAGCTATGTTTTTTTCATTCATAATAGTTGATTTTGCCAAACAGATATTTATTAATGCCATTGCCAAACCACAATAAGATAGTTAAAATATCTATAAAAGACAAATTTTGTTTATAAATCATCAAGGAAAAATATAATGGATCTACTTAAGGATACACTGGATTATCTTGTAAAGCAGCAGGATTTTAAGCCCGGGGAATACTATGGTTCATTCTGGAGTGAAAAGGCTTATCACGGACCGCTGCTCGACTGGCACGCGGGAGGAAGCCATCACCACAGAGGCACGGCCAGCGCGGCGTTATGTCTTTGGCAGGAAGGAATTAAGAAAAACGACGCCACGATGATGCACAATGCGGAAGAGGCGTTTGACTGGCTTGTTTCCCGGCAAAATCAACGCGGAGGCTGGACTGAGATCCAGAACAATGAAAAACCTTCGGACTGGGAACATACTGGGCTGGAAGAACTTTCAACAATAGAAACGGCTTTCGCGGTCCACGGTCTGGGCATGGCTCTCCTTGGCGGCCTCGCTCCAAAGAAAAGTTATATGGATTCACTGCAGAAAGCCGGACACTGGTTTCTATCAATAGAATGGCCCGCCGGGTCGGGGGTATTCCCGCATCACGAGCGTTCCCCTTACGATACACTGAATGCCGGAGCACATTCGATAGAGTCCCTTTTCCTGATATATAAAACTCTTAAAAAAATATATTCCAAAACTATTAACATCTTCCACGCCGGAGCGTTGCGCGGACTCAATAATCTCCTGAAAAATCAGTGGACGGACGGCTGTTATCCGTACAGAGATTACGGCGCTTCGACTATAAACTACACGTCTCTCGTAATATGGTGCATCCTCAATTCTTTCGATATCCTTGAAAAACAGGAAATCGATCCGGACTTGAAAAAGAAGACTTTCGATTCTTTCTCCAGAGCCTCTGAATTTCTAGGAAGCTGCATAGATGCCGACGGAAGCCTTCTGTGGGAAAAAAACGAAACCACGACGGCCAAATACAATATATGGACTTACGCCATAACTATAAACGTGTTGAGACGGCTCAGCGGAAAACGGAATATTGAAAACTCTGATAAACTTTTTAAATATGATAGTGTTTGTCAAGTTGCGCACATTTTATTTTTAACAGTTTAACGAGTTGAGACGCATTTCTGTCTTTTCCGCCGCATTCTTCCCGGGCGGATGAGTTCCCCGCCGTGAGAATGGGTCTTCGGAACTCGTCGGAACGGCGGAATCAGGAACTCTTCCGCCCCCCGGTTCAGAGTCCCTATGCGGCGGATTCTTTTTCCTCTTCTTTTAGTTTATTCATATCCATGTATTTCTTTGTTCCCCAACGACTTCCTGCTATGTAACGGAGTCTGGCCCCGATCAGCATCATCGCCGACTCTCCATCCGGAAACGCTCCGACTACCCGCGTCCGCCTGCGAATCTCCCTCATGATCCGTTCCAGCGGATTATTAGTGCGTAATTTCGTCCAATGGTGGTCAGGAAAATCCATGTAGGACAAGGTTTCCAGCACGCTTTCCTCGACGAGCTGCGCCGCTCTCTCAAGTCGCTTTTCTTTCAACTTGGCTACGACCTGGCTGGCCTTGCTTATGGCGGCAGCCTTATCTTCCTGCGCATGAATGGCTTTCAGCATAGATGCGACTTCGCGGACTCGGCCTTTTGGCGTCACGGAAAACACGTTCCGGTACCAGTGGACAACGCATCTCTGCCATTTCGCATCAGGGTAAAAATCAGGCAGCGATTCAACAAGGCCGAGGCTCTTGTCGGATATAAATAATTTCACGCCTTTAAGTCCGCGACTTTTTAAATATCTCAAAAAATTACCCCATGACTCCTTGTCTTCGCGACACCCTTCCGCAACACCAAGCACAGTCCTATATCCTTCAGTATCAACGCCTATAGCAACAAGAACAGCTACATTCTTAACCTCGCCGCCCCAACTCCTTTTCAAGTAAATCCCGTCAAGATAAACATAACTGTAATCTCCCTCGATCGGGCGCTTCCGCCATTCCTCTATTTTCCCATAAATCTGCTTGTTCAGACTGCTGACCGTCGACGCGCTTACCTTCGTACCCCACAACGCCTCGGTAATATCTTCCACGCGTCTCACTGATACTCCGGCGAGGTACATTTCGATCAACGATTCCTCGACGGACGCCTCGCGACGCCGATAACGCTCTATTATCTGCGTTTCGAACGGCAACGTCCGAAGCCGCGGAACCTTCAGTTCGACCTCGCCAACTCTGGTCTGCAATTTCCTCGTATACGAACCCGCCAGCGTGTCAGCACGAGATTCGCTATGCTCATAACGTTTTGCACCGCAAAGATTTTCAGCTTCAGCCGCCAGTAATTTGTTCAGCGTATCCTCAACGCTTTCCTTTACCAGGCTTTCAAGATGCCCGCGGATTTCTTTTTCGTTGATTTCCAAGATCCGACCAGTGACTTTTTCGTTTCCATGAACTACATTTTCCATGGCAGTTCTCCTTGAGTTGTTTTAGTTTTTTACCTAACATAATCAACTCGTGAACTGCCACTTTTTCAAAATGTGCGCAATTTTCTATACGTTATCTTAAATATATTAGCGAAATCAGGACAAAATCCGGACTACTCCCGATGCGTGACCGGGGAGAGGAAATAACCGCCTGCACATTCATGCAGGCCGACATCCTTCTTTTTTTTACCGAAATAATCCATAAAAAGGTAAAGCATTTTATTTTTTAAGACAGTCTTCAATTAGCCGAGTAAGCTTATTATTTGTAACATATTTATCAACAGAGGTAAAGTTATCTCTTGTTTTAAGTTGTCCCGGCCTAACTAAAAAAGCATCTATAAGCTTTCTCGATTGTTCCGGATATTTACAGAAATAAATATTCAGTGCAATGCTTTTTCTATCAAAAAGTTTTGTTGCTTCTTTTATACGTGTCTCATCATCTTTGTAGCACCAGAAATAAGTATCTCTATAATAATTGCTATATGGAGGAAAATCCTTATCTTCACACAACACTTTGAGGCGCTTCATAAGACTATCCACTCTCTGATGCTGTTCCGAACTCAATTTGGCCTCGAAATCCGTTCCAAGATCCAGAAATTTTTTAAAATATACTATATCCCGTATATCCCCCAGACTCCCTTTAAGAGGAATATTGACAGAATACATTCCAAACGGATTCTTTTTAAGAGGAATATGGTTAGAAAAGATCCGTTCAACTCCTGACATTCCGCGTTCACAGAATTTTAAAGCAATATCGCGTTCGCGTTCCGTTGCATTCAAACTGTAAGGAAAAGTACGCAAAATATAAATATAGGAAATTATAAGATCCCATTCATCTCCAAGCTCCAATTTATTTTTCCCAGCCAGATAAGCTTCATAATAGAGTCGTGCGGAATTATAATCATTTGTTGTAAAAGATTCATTTGCTTTTTTAAGGAGCTTTTCTTTTGAAAGAGAAAGTATTTCCTGTGACGGCTCCAGGGAAAGTTTTTTCAGTTCAATGGAATTATCCAACGGAGAAAGTACTGGAATGGGAACAGCGTCACGAATTGTATATTCATTAATATACTTAAGCTCTTTTAATAAGAAATAACGCAATTCCGGTGAAATACTTTTATTTTCCAATAAAGAATTTAAATGGTCATGATATCTGTAATAACACATATCTTCATACATTAATCCATTTGATATTATCAAAGGATAAGCTCCGCGTAAAAGGTTATTGCTATTTTTAACAATGAATTCTCTCATCATTTTATCTGCAGTTTTATTGTATATTTTTTCAAGCAGCTTTTCATAAACATTTATAGTTTTATCGAACATTTCTGGATCAGCGAATCCACTTCTAAGTATATTTTCACATATCAAACGGAGTCTGTTACACATATCATTCTTCTTAGTTTTGTCGCTTAATCCCCACATCCCTTCTGAATCACCGTAATACAACAATTTATCGTCTATATTTTCTTTCTTTCTGACAAGCCATTCAAGATGCTCAAGATAACGATTATAATAATCATAATAGCGTTCTGGTTCTGCTTGTGAAAAATGCTTGCTTTTTTTATCGGCGGCAAGCATCCATGTATGATATATTTTAAGAAGCTGTTTTCTTATATCGACTGACGATGGATCAATAAAAAGAGCTGCTTCCAATTCCTGTCTGGCGGCTTCCAAGCTGTTCGATTTTATATGCAACGCCGCTGAATCTGTCAGTTTCTTAAATTCATCGGAACTCGAAATCTTTTTATACGTGGATGGATTTTCATTTATAAGTTTATCAAGAAGCTTGGCAATATCATTTTTAAGAGGAATTCCATTTTTATCCAACCCAATACTATCATTATAAACTGTTATAGATTTATCTGAAGGAATATTTCTGCAAATAGTCAGATCTAAAAATTTCTTGCCATCCTTCTCATGCGATGAAAATTCGCCTCTGAAACTTGAGATTTCACTTGATTCAGGAAGAGCATTTCCTTTTCCAGTGTTAAGCTCGTCTGAAATCCTTCTTGATTCTTCAAATTCAGATATTAAAACACCCTTACTTAAAAACGCAGTTCTGAAGCAGGAACTCAATATTTCCTGATAACAGTCATTCTTTGAGGATTGTTCTTTGTTCATGAATGGATAAATTGAAAATATCCGGTTCCCTTTCTTTCCGGCTGCATCGAGTATTTTCCCCACTGTTTCCATAGATTTTGCCATAACAACAGTTGTATTGAGAGGTAAAGAAGTCTCAAATACTCTGAGGCCGCGTTTAACGTCAAATGCGGCGACTTTTATAAAAGTCCTTCCTTCCATATCAGATTCTATTGACAGCGCCATAAGTATATCAGCCTGTAACAGTGCATTTTGATTCAAGGCCGATTTGGCTCCATCTGAAAAAGAATATTCCTTGAATATTTCTTTGATCTTTTCCCTTTCCACAACGTTAAAGTTCTGCGCTTTCATTAATTCCAAGGTAATTGCATCCGCAGCTTCATCAACAACAGGATAATCCTTGCTGATATTCAATACTGCTATTTTCAATTTATCAGGTCTTTTTTCAGAAGACTTCAGATTTACAGTTTTATTGCTTTTCCAGGAGATATCCTCATTTATGACCGATATGTAATCGTTTACAAGTTTATCTTCAGGATCTGCCTTGTAAAGCTTACTAAATTCATCAATAGCCTTTTTTTTGTCTCCTTTTCGATATAGAGATTCCGCATGTTTATAAATGACAAGCGGCAAATCGGGATTGTCTTCCATGATTACTTTCAAAGCATCTTCCTCATAATCCCTGTCTTCATTCAATGAGGAATTTTTTCTAACGACAGGATCTGAATACGCTCGATACTTGAATGCGATTTTTATATGCGAAAGCACTTCTTCAGTATTTTTTCTTTCGTGTTTTGCGATTCTTGCTAAATATGCTTCCGCAAGCGGATTCCTCATAAGATCAGTAAATCTTTTAAGAAGATCTTTTATTTTTTTATAATTCTTTTTTACGTAAATCCCTTCTATATAGTAAGGGGCCAGATTAAGAATGCATTCACTGCTATTGTTATATGAAGCACCACTTTCATAAAAACCGATGGCTCTTTCAATATCTTTTTCTACGCCGAGTCCGTGCTCACACATATATCCTAACCGATCCATAAGGGAATAATGCAATTGCTGTTGATAAACTTTATTTAAACATTTCCAGGCTTTTTTATAGTCTTTTTTCTTCAAACAAAGTCTGCCTAAGTCATTGTTGACTAAAATAGAACCATAATTTCCAGTTCTGAATTTTTCTTCACTGTAATGGTAAAAGTAGGGCTTTTCAGAAACTTCTAAATACAAATTATATGCTTTTTGCTCATTCTTTTCTGTACCGATTCCATCCCTGTAGTAGTTACCAAGGAGATACCACGCTGAATAATCTCTTCTTTCCGAAGCTTTAAGAGCCAATTTGAAAGCCGATACCGGATCTTTTTTCACGGAATTATATAACTTGGAAAGTCTTACGATGGAATCCGTATTACCCATTTCCACTGCTTTTTTATAATACTCGAAAGCTTTTTCGTCCTCTCGAAGATAATAGTAATCTCCCAAATGGCTGTATCCTTCAGGACAACCTTTTTCCACAGCTTTCAGATAACATCTTTTTTTCAATTCCAAATATTTATCATATTCATTTTTAGGAATGCATGCATCCCCTATTTTTATAATGCCTCTGATATCTCCTTTATCATAAGCTTTCATGTACCATTCTATTGCTTTTATCTGTAATTCCATGCTTTTCTTTTCATCTGAGGCATATGACACCCTGTCATTCCATACATTGCCTAAAGATATCATTGAGACAGTATCGCCAAGTTCGGCTCCTTTCAGGTAGCATTTTTCAGCCTTTTCCCAGCTTGCTAAACGAGATTCATTTGAATCGGCAAAAAATGCTTCTTTATAGAAATTTCCTAATTCCAGGATAGCCGGGATATCTCCTTTTGCCATCTGTTTTTCAAAATAATCAAAAGCCGCCGTTTCTCCTTTACATAACATATTTGCAATATTGATTTTTCCTGTGGCATTTCCTTTTTGTGCTGCCTTAACGAAATACTCCAACGCTTTTCTTATATCTTTTTTTACACCTTCTCCATCAAGGTAAAGTAGTCCCATATTTCCCATCGCCTGTGGATATCCTAAATCAGCAGATTTTTTATAATAATACAAAGCCTTTGAAAAATCTTGTTTTACATAAGTACCTGTTAAATACATATATCCGGCAAAGCATAATGAACGGGGATCTCCTTCATTTGCTTTTTTAAGAGCTAATTCATAAGCTTCTTTATCTTTTCCGTCTAAAATAAGATTATCTAATTCATCCGATTTGCTGTTTGAACAAAGTAAAAAGATAAAAAAGATAAAAAATAATTTCTTAAACATATCAGCCTTTCTTATAAATTGGTTTACTAAATTTTATAAAGCTTTATTACTGAAATTTTTACAAAATATAACTCTTTGTTTAACACAAATTAAATTTTACAGGGTGCGGAGGAACTGCTC
>Ga0074193_1002421_pt1 | contig 16963 bp, 16 predicted proteins | sample EPASupsiteHSE605_FD_64523 | JGI IMG/M metagenome (GOLD analysis project Ga0074193, IMG submission 64523) | Bioremediated contaminated groundwater from EPA Superfund site, New Mexico - Sample HSE6-05 | ecosystem: Environmental > Aquatic > Deep subsurface > Groundwater > Contaminated ... | reverse complement strand
CGCGGTCACATACCAGGTATGCCTTGTCTCCGCCGACTGCAAGGCACTCTTTGAGAGCGTTCTTAGCCTGATCGGGACCCATCGACAGGAGAACGATCTTGGATGAGGGGTCTTTATCCTTAATTCTTGCGGCCGCTTCCAGAGCATAAGCATCAAAGGGATTCACTATGCTGGGAACGCCATCACGGATAAGGGTGTTCTTAACAGGGTCTATCCTGATTTCAGTGGTATCAGGCACCTGTTTGATACAAACAAGCATGTTCATGACAGATATTTCCTTCTTTCAAATTTAGGCTTCTTCCGAATGCCGAGCTGCCGAATTTATCCATATAGAGGGATAAATGCCCATAATACATATAGCTCATCGCGCCCGAAATTGCCGATCTTTCCACAGGAATTTATTATACATATCAAAAAATAATATGTCAACAATTAAAGACCATTTGTGCATATATTCCTCATATTATGGGGCTATTTCCAATAAATTATGCATTTATTAAATGGTTTTACCAATGGATGCAACTCATGGTTCCCAGGTCTTCCGCCAAATCAACAAGTCCGCACAGACACAAAGTGTTTATGCGGACTTATCGCTTGAATTACTTCAACCGCAGAAGCATATCTGAGTTGTTTTTATAATATGTTTATGTATTGGCTATATTGGTCAAAAGCCTTACATAAGTCCGGAGGCCTTTAGCAGGGACTTCACTATGACCATGCGCTGAATCTGGTTGGTTCCCTCAAAGAGCTGTCCGATCTTGGCATTTCTGTAAATGATCTCGATGGGATATTCCTTGCTGTAACCGTTTCCGCCGAAAATCTGAATGGCGTTTTCAGCAGTTCTGACAAGAGCGTCGGAAGACATGGTCTTGGAGGCGGAAGAAATCGCGCTGTTGATTTCTCCGCTGTCGATCATAGTCGCCGCCTTATATGCCAGAGCACGGGAGGCTTCATACTGGATTTCCATATCGGCAATCATAAACTGGATGGACTGATTCTGGAGAATGGGCTGATCAAACGTCATACGAGTTGCGGCATATTCGATGCACTTATCTATGCAGCTTTTCATAGCTCCGCAGCACGCAGCTCCAACGCCTGCGGGACGGGTGATGTCAAAGGTGCTCATGGCAATCTTAAAGCCCTGGCCTTCCTTGCCGACAAGGTTTGCCGAAGGAACGCGGACGTTTTCAAATACGACTTCCGTGGTGTTGGAAAGACGGATGCCCATCTTGTCCTCTTCCTTACCGGTGGAAATTCCGGCTCTGCTGCGCTCAACTATGAAGCAGGACATACCGCGCGAACCGCCGTTGGGATCCGTTACCGCAAAGACAACATAAACGCTTGCAAGGGCGCCGTTTGTTATGTAGGATTTTGTTCCGTTAATGATGTAATCGTCGCCGTCCTTGACAGCGCTTGTGCGGCCGTTTAGAACATCGGAGCCGGCGTCCGCTTCGGTGAGTGCGAAGGCGGCAAGTCCGCCGTCAATGATGAACTTTCCGAAAAGTTCCTTCTGCGCCTGTGTGCCAAACAGATTAATGGGCGTATATGCAAGACCGTTTGCACCGATTGTGGTAGCAAAACCGATGTCCTGATATGCGATTTCTTCGAGAACGAGGGAATTGGTTACTTCACCCATTCCGCCGCCGCCGATGGATTCGGGCAATGTGATGCTGGTAAGCCCCATTTCCGCAGCCTTTTTTACAATGTCCATAGGAACTTCATTTTTCTCGTCGCATTCTTTAATTCTCTGCCAAGTAAGCTCTTTGCGGATAAAGTCGCGTGCCATAAGCTGAATGTCAATCTGGTCCTGGGTTAAGCCGAAGTCTTCTTTCATTGTTGTATCTCCTTTTTGATAAATTCGAATACGGTACGAATCCATCCGCTGTCTTAAGTGTTAAGACGAATCGTACCGCTTCATTTAACAAAGTGAGCAGCCGGTTTTTACCTTCACTGTATTTGCTCGGGCAAAAGCAAAGTTCGCCAATTGAAAGACAATGTTAAAAACTTGACAGGTCACATTTCCCTTATTATACTTCAATATTTTTGTATTTGCAATGCTTTTATTGACTTTTAAGCATTGATTTTACATATAAATTGACTTAAAATTACCATTCTCATTTGTAATATTTTATTAAATTAAAGCTGTTGCAGCCGTTGTTTAATAGGCACTTCCTATAGTTCGCACAAAACAAAAGAAAAACACAATATTCCCTTGACAGTCAGCCTTGGAATATGAGAATATTATTAAGGTAAGGTCGAATTATGTAAATAACCGTCTTCATATGGTTTATTAAAAATTTCAGGAGGGATTATTATGGCATTCTGCACTGAATGTGGATCCAAACTTCCCGATGATGCGGTATTCTGCCCCAATTGCGGCGCCTCACTCATCACCGCTCCAAAAAACGAAAACGTTAGCGTTGAAGCTCCTGCAGCTCCTGCACAGGCGGACTCCACTGTGACTTCCGCCGCAAATGTACCAATGAGCGAAACCGTGCCGGTCTCCGGTTCTTTCCAGACAAGCGGGGTATTTGAAACTCAGGGTACATATACTCCCCCCCAGCAGAACATCTTTATTCCCCCTCAGCAAAACTCATATGCTCCCCCCTATCAGGGAGCTTACGTCCCTCCGCAACAGCCTTCGTACGGCGCTCCGAACACCTATAGTCAGCCGCCTTACCCGGGTTACGGTCCCGTGGCAGCTCAGACTTCTCCGAAAAAAAGCGGCGGAAAAATTGCGATAATAGTAATTTCATCGGTCGTGGTTTTGATTGTGCTTGCGCTGATTCTTCTGTTAAAGCCTTTCGGCGGAAGTCGCTATGTCGGCTACTGGGAAAGCGTGGCTGTCGATGTCGGCGACGGAGTCGTTTCTCAGGATTACTACGGAACGAGCATTGTCGGCGCTCTGGGTATGCAGATAAACAGCGACGGCACCATTTATCTTGCCTCGTCCAGCGATACGGAAATAATCGAAGGCAAATGGGAAAAATCCGATGACGGAATTATCATCACTACCTCCGATAATACATATTCCATGGACTATGATGACGACCAGCTCATTCTGCTGCAGGAAGGCGAAACCTATTACTTTGAGATTATCGAAGATCACGATATAAATAACCCGACCGTCCCGCACGGTTCCCTGGCTGACAACAATGTGACTGATGACCCTGCCGTTTCCGGCGGGATTGCAGGTAGCGGTGCAGTCGGTTACGACAGTTTTTATATCACCGTTACAGGAGCCGAAGATTTTGTTGATGTAGACGGCGAGTCTGCTATACGTATATATTATGATTTCACAAATAATTATTCGGATGATTTTGCTTCGGCCGCATATGATGTTTTGAGCTACTACGCGATGCAGGACGGTTCTTACTTAACGGAGACCTATTCCTACGACTATGACAGTGTTGCCAGCAACAGCTCTTACAATATCAGACCCGGCGTAACGATGCAATGCTGCTCTGAATTTAAGTATGACCCCTACGGCGGAAGTGTTGATTTCAGCGTTTACAGTTATTACGACGATGAAAGCGGCGGAGTTGTAACTGCCTCTTATATTCCGGGAAGTCTGCCGGGAGCGCCCGCGCCCTATGTTCTCGTGCCGATTACCGATCCGCAATGGACAAAAAGCATACCCGGTGAGGGTGACCTTGACGGCTTTTATGTTGCTGTCACAGACGGCGAACTTGTAACCGACGCAAACGGAGACCCCGCCATCAGGATTTATTATCAGTTCACGAACAACAACACCTACACCACAAGTATGTCAAACGAGCTTTCCCCCTTCACATATCAGGACGGCGTTTCGCTTGATACCACATACGAAACAGTCGACTCTGAGACGGATATAAACTATTACGCAGATGTTGCCCCGGGAAGCACTATCACGGCATCCTGCGTGTATGCTTTGAGAAATCAGACCTCACCCGTTGAAGCGGAAGTCGAAACCTATACAATCGGTCTTGCCGTCGGTCAGACTTACTTTTTTAACTGATTAAAGCAATATGTAAATAAGACGCAGAGCTTCGGCTCCGCGTCTTATTTACATATTTCGCCTTCTTCGCAGAGAGGAATTATGGATCCTGCGTCAAACGCCGGTCTCTCCGTTAAATAAACGGGTCTGATTCCGTGTTGTTTTAAGAATTCTTCAATTTTTTGTTTATCCGGGTGTCTTTCGAGCGTTCCCGTAAAAGCCATAATATCTGACGAGAGCTTAAGCGCTGAGCCTCCGATAAAACCTTCCTTGAACCCCTCGAGAGCTATAAAGCCCGGAGTAATTTCCAGAACCTCGATACCCTCCCGCCTCATCGCCTTTATGAGACCTTTATCAGCGGTGATGGCGGCGTTTTCGCTTACGGGACAGACAGCGCATTTGGCGTAGCCCTGCTTAACGCTTATGAGTTCGTTTCCGAACATATTTCTAATACGCCTTTCGCAGATTTCTCCGCTGTGAAAGACTATTTTCCCGATTGAAAGGGCGCAAAGGGAGGCGTCATTCGGGTAGCTTTTGCCGAAATCAGCATCGGAAACTAAGATTTCGGCGCCGAGCTGTCTTAATTCCCCGGCAAAGCCACTATCCACGGCTTGTTTTGAAAGCAAAAATACATTTTTGCCCATATGGAAAAGACTTAAATCAATGTGCGAGGAGAGCCGCGGGTCAACATAAGGATTTCTCGGACAGCGAAGAACCCTGACGCCATATGGCTCAAGCGCTTTCTCGAGCTCATCGGTATAGTCCTCGCCCACCGCCGCTGCTGTCACCTTTCCCTCCGGCAAATTCGGGAGCTTTATAAAGTTCATTATCTCTTTCATCCGGATTATTACAGTAGGACCGCGGAAATCGCCTCGCGGATATTTTTAACCGAAATGAGCTCAAGCCCTTTCGGAGCCTTGATTTCATCCCTTATATGAGCCGGAATTACACAGCGTTTGAAGCCCAGCCGCGCGATTTCGTTAAGGCGCTGATTGAGGGCGTTCACGCTTCGTATCTCGCCGGTAAGTCCGACTTCGCCAACGGCGGCAAGATCGTTTCCGACGGCTTTGTCGCGGTGGCTCGAGGCGATGGCAAGAATTGTCGCAAGGTCGGCGGCGGGCTCGGTAAGCTCCAGTCCGCCGATAACGTTTATGTAGGCGTCACAGCTACCGACTGCTATACCTCCCCTTTTTTCGAGTACTGCAAGCAAAAGTGTCGCTCTGTTATAGTCTATACCGTTTGAGTTTCTCCTTGCGGCGTTGAAACCGCTGGGCGTGACCAAAGCCTGTATCTCCGCCAAAATCGGGCGAGTGCCCTCCATTACGCAGGTAACGCAGGTTCCGGGGCTGTTCAGGGGTCTGCCGGAAAGCAGCATTTCGGAAGGGTTTTTCACCTCTGTAAGGCCGCTGTCTCCCATCTCAAACACTCCGATCTCGTTGGTTGAGCCGAAGCGGTTTTTTTCCGCTCTGAGGATGCGGTAGGCCATGCTGCGCTCGCCCTCGAAATACAGGACGCAGTCCACCATGTGCTCAAGTACCTTCGGGCCGGCAATCGCGCCCTCTTTATTTACATGACCGACGATGAACGCCGTCATGCTGCCGCTTTTTGCAAGCTGCATTATAGCCATAGTGCAGTCCTTGACCTGCGTGACGGAGCCGGGGCTTGCCGTGAGCTCGGGATTATACATAGTCTGGACGGAATCGATAATCAGAACGTCGGGCTTAATATCGCCGACGGCGGCTATTATCTCGTTAAGGTCGGTTTCGGCAAAAACATAGAGTGAAGCGGCGTCTGCTCCGAGCCGTTCTGCGCGAAGCTTCAACTGTCGCTTGCTTTCCTCGCCCGTCACATAGAGGATTTTTTCGGTTCCTCCGATATTTCCGCAAAACTGGAGCAGGAGGGTCGATTTCCCGATGCCTGGTGCGCCGCCGACGAGCACAAGCGAGCCGCGTACGGCTCCGCCGCCCAGGACACGGTCAAATTCCTCAAAGCCGGTTGAAAAGCGCATTTCGTCGTCGGTGCCGAGAGACGAGAGAAGCTCTGGCGGGTTTTTCGCCACTCTGCCCGAGGTAAGCGCCGTGCCGCTTTTCGACTTTGTTTCTGCAGGCGCTTCGGTCATCGTGTTCCAGCTTCCGCAGGAAGGGCATCTTCCCGACCATTTCGGTGATTCATATCCGCAATCGGAGCAGAAAAACACCGTTTTCGATTTCATTGTAACACCTCATTTGTTTGTGTCTGTGTATCGGAGATAGGCGGAAACAAGCGCCGCCGCTATCTTCAGTCTGTAAGTCTCCGTTTCAAGGAGCTTTGATTCCTCGGGGTTCGATATAAAGCCGCATTCGACTAAAACTGAAGGGCAGCTGACATTCTTAAACAAATATATGCCTTTGTCTACCGGCATGGCCATTCGTCTGTTTCCGGGACAGAGCGCTGCATTCATCGTCTCCTGAATCAGAACGGCAAGCTCATCGCTGCAGTCGTTTATTGAATAGAACGACTGCGGACCGTGTGGCGATTTATGCGGATAACAGTTTTGGTGTACGCTTATGAGCACAGCGTTTTCAACGCCGTTTATCAACTCTACGCGCCTTTTCTGGTCATATTTCTTTCTTGCCGAGGTGCTTTTTGCCGATTCGGGATATTCGATGTCTTCGCTTTCGCGGGTCATTATATAGTCAATGCCCGTGAGGCTTGACAGAGCAGCCATTCTCAGCGAAATGTCGAGATTTATCTCACTTTCATATATGCCGGAAAGTGATGTCGCGCCGCCATCCTCGCCTCCGTGCCCCGCGTCGATTACAAGAACAGTTTTCTTCGCTCCGCCCGATGTGAAAACAGAAGGCGGATTAAAGCTGTCGGAATACCTTATGAAAATAATCGCCGCGGCAGCGGCGGCCAGTAACAGAAGCCAGAATATGACGTTCTTCATGCTAATTGTTTTAATCACGGCAGTCACCTCTTTGTATACTATGGCAGCACCGTGAACGCTATGCAAACATTTCCTGCGGTCTTTCGTATTATATAATCGCGCAGCGCGCAAGTCAACCTCAGCGTAACGGACGCAAAAACGCCCAAGCCGTTTTTTTATCGGCTTGAGCGTTTATTTCAGACCTTCAATTCTGTGTCCGATTGAATTACCAAGTTTGAATAGCGTGTGAGCACAGGTCTCACAACATTTTTCAGAAATTCGGCGACCTGCTCCTTTGACCGTCCGATATATTTCCGCGCATCCATGTTAGCCGTTATCTCTCCTTCGGTCAGCCCAAAAAGCGGGTCGGAGGCTATGCGTTTTATCAGGTCGTTAGTAAGTCCCTGTTCTTTGACAGCGGCTCCCGCCGCAATTGAGTGCACGCGAATTCTCTCGTGCAGCTCCTGACGGTTCCCGCCCTTTTTTACGGCGTCCATCATGATGTTCTCGGTCGCCATGAAAGGCAGCTCCTCAGCTATGTGCTTTTCGATGACTTTTTCGTAGACCTTTATTCCCGAGGCAACGTTTATATAGATGTTCAGCAGAGCGTCGGTTGCCAGAAACGCCTCAGGCACCGAGATGCGCTTGTTGGCGGAATCATCCAGCGTGCGCTCGAACCATTGATTGTACGACGTCATGGCGGGGTTAATCGCATCCGCAATAACATAACGCGCCAGCGAGCAGATACGTTCACAGCGCATGGGATTACGCTTGTACGGCATTGCCGAGGAACCTATCTGGTTTGTTTCAAAGGGCTCTTCAAGTTCCTTGAGATGCGACAGCAGACGAAGGTCCGTTGCAAATTTCCCGGCGCTCTGAGCAATTCCCGAAAGAGTTGCGAGAACCGCGGCGTCAGTTTTTCGGGAATAGGTCTGACCCGAAACGGGGACGCAGGCTTCAAAGCCCATTTCATCGGCAATTATGCGCTCAAGCTCAACGCATTTTTCGTGGTCGCCGTCAAAAAGCTCAAGAAAGCTCGCCTGAGTTCCGGTCGTTCCCTTTGAGCCGAGAAGTTTCAGCGAATTTATGCGGTATTCGACCTCGTCAAGGTCAAGCAGAAGATCATTTATCCAGAGTGTCGCACGTTTGCCAACTGTCGTAAGCTGTGCGGGCTGAAAATGTGTAAAGCCGAGCGTCGGAACGTCCTTATATTTGTCCGCAAACGCAGATAAACGGTAAATGACGTTGACAAGCTCCGAGCGAATCAACTCAAGCCCGTCGCGCATAAGGATAATATCCGTATTGTCGCCGACATAGCAGCTTGTTGCGCCAAGATGGATTATGGGCATCGCCTTGGGACATTGCTTTCCGAAAGCGTGAACATGCGCCATAACGTCGTGCCGCAGCTTCTTCTCCATTTCGGCGGCATACTCATAATCGACCTCGTCGGCATGAACTTCCATTTCGTCGATTTGTTCCTGAGTAATCGGGAGCCCGAGCTGCTTTTCCGCCTTTGCAAGAGCTATCCAAAGCCTGTGCCAGGTCTTGAATTTCTTGTCCGGAGAAAAGATATACTGCATCTCTCCGCTTGCGTAACGTGAGCACAGGGGGCTTTCGTAGGTGTTTTTCATCAACACACAACCTTTCCGTATTGATTATATTATTTTGCGCCGAACAAAGCAATAGCTTTATAAATGGAACAAGGCTTTTGAACGCTTACGCCCCAAAGCCTTGTTCTGTGTTATAAGAATTTTATTGCGCTTTTAAGAATTCCTCAAGTCTTGTGAGTCCCTCGCGTATGTTTTCCATTGATGCGGCATAGGTCCAGCGAACAAAGCCCGGCGCTCCGAAGCCTGAGCAGGGAACGACCGCAACACGGCCTTTCTCCAGAAATGCCACCGCAAAATCGTCGTCATTTTCAATGAGCTTTCCGCCCATCGTTTTTCCGATAAGCTCATTTATATTCATCATCACATAGAAAGCGCCGTCAGGTACTATGCAGCTTACACCGGGTATCTCGTTCATGCGCTTTACGATATAGTTGCGGCGCACTTCGAATACCTTTCGCATTGCTACAATCCCGTCCTGCGGTCCGGACAGGGCTTCGATTGCCGCCACCTGATTCATCGTTCCCGGAGCGCCCGTTGAATGGCTGAGGCAGTTTGCCATGACCTTGGAAATCTTCGGATTTGCGGCGGCATAACCGATACGCCAGCCTGTCATCGCATAGGACTTCGAAACGCCGTTTATGATAATGGTACGGTCATAGGCGTCCTTTGAAAGCGTTGCGATGCTGACAAATTCTTTATCGTCATAAACAAGACCGCAGTATATCTCATCCGCGATGATATAGATGTCGTATTTCTTGCATATCTCAGCGATGGCTTCAAGCTCTTTGCGTGAATAGAGCATACCCGTCGGGTTCGAAGGGTTATTGAGGATAAGAGCCTTTGTCTTCTTGCCTATCGCTTCTTCAAGCTGTTCGGGGGTCACCTTAAAGTTTTGGTCTTCTCCTGCTTCGACAATCAGCGGAGTACCGCCGGCAAGATGTATCATCTCGTAATAGCTGACCCAGTACGGCGCCGGAAGAATAACCTCGTCTCCGGGATTGAGAAGCGCGACCAGCGCCATATAAACGCTGTGCTTGGCTCCGCTTGCAACGGTAATCTGAGTAAACTCGTAGTCGAGGTTGAAGTCGAGCTTCATCCTTGTCGCAATTGCCTTGCGAAGGTTGATAAGCCCCGCCGCCGGCGTGTATTTTGTTTTTCCCTCGGTAATTGCCTTAATACCGGCAGCCTTTATATTGTCGGGAGTGTCGAAGTCCGGTTCGCCTGTTCCAAAGCCGATAACGTCAATTCCTTCGGACTGCATCTGCTTTGCAAGAGCGTCGACCGCCAAGGTGGTTGAGGCTCTGACTTCCCCCGCGATTCTCGATAATTCTTTCATAATTGCACCATCCAATACACACTCGAATGAAATTATTATAAGCCCAGCTTTTCATCTTTGCAAGTATATTAGTCGCAATTCGCCATAATGTATAATAATTTGAAATTTAACCGAACTGAGTAATGCAGAATGACACCACATATTTCTAACATTACATTATAAGCCGCGCTCCCGCGGATTGTTCAAAAGCCGGAGCGGCTCAATAGAGACGCTCCGGCTTTTCATTATTTATTTCTTTTCCGTATTCTCCGGAGCTTTCCTCATATGGCAGGAGCCTCGGCTGCCGCAGCCGGAGCAGTCGCCGCAGGAGCAGATACCGGAGCTTCCGCGCTTAAACGTCTTGACGATTATCAAAACGAGCACGGCGAGCACCACAGCCCCTATTATAATTGAACCTAAGCTCTCCGAGATAAATCCGAGCATTCTAATCACCTGCTTTTACGCTCTTCATATATGGGTTTTTTCTAACGACAAAATACACAAGTCCTGCGAATACTGCAAAAGCTATTGCAGTCCAGACACTAAAAGTTCCTCCGCTGATGATAATTCCGAACTGATAAACAACAAGACAAATTACATATGCAAATACACACATATAGGAAATTGCTCCGAGCGTCCACCTGCTGTCGTTCATTTCCCGCCTGATAGCGCCCATTGCCGCAAAGCAGGGCGCGCAAAGAAGATTAAAAATCATAAAGCTGTATGCCGACAGGGCCGTGAAGTTGGCTGAAAAATCGGGCATATAGGCTCCGGCAGCGGTCGCCGTTCCATTGTTTGCGTAAAGTATTCCGAAGGTCGCAACGATGTTTTCCTTTGCAAGCAATCCTGATATTGTAGCAACAGCCGCCTGCCAGTGTCCGAAGCCGAGCGGGGCAAATACCGGCGCAAGAAATTTCCCAATGTACGCAAGCAGACTTGAATTGTTATCGCTTATCATTCCGAGTGTTCCGCCCGCAACGCCGAAAGCCTGCAAAAACCAGAGAATGACCGACGAAAGAAGGATGAGCGTGCCGGCTTTTTTTAGAAACGACGAGGCGCGATCCCATGTCGCGCGGGAAACATTTCTACCGGAGGGCGCGTGATACGGCGGCAGTTCCATCACAAAAGGCGCCTCGTCCCCCGCAAACGGCTTTGTTTTTTTGAGTATTATTCCCGATAAGACCACGGCGGCGATTCCGATGAAATAAGCCGAGGTCGCAACCCAGCCCGCGCCGCCGAAGAGTGCGCCCGCGATAAGCCCCACCAAGGGCATTTTTGCACCGCAGGGAATAAATGAGGTTGTCATTACCGTCATTTTTCTGTCGCGCTCATTTTCAATTGTTCGCGAAGCCATGATGCCCGGAACGGAGCAGCCGGAACCGATGAGCATCGGGATAAAACTTTTTCCGGAAAGCCCGAATTTTCGAAATATTCTGTCCATGATGAACGCTATTCTTGCCATATAACCGACGTCTTCGAGCAGCGAAAGCATCAGAAACAGTATGACCATCTGCGGCAGAAAACCGAGAACGGCGCCGACGCCGGCGATAATTCCGTCTATAACGAGTCCCGAAAGCCAGGGAACGACGCTTATGCTTTCAAACCAGACCGAGAGATTTCCGCTTATGAGCTTTGCGAACAGGGTCTCGTTGACCCAATCGGAGGCCCAGCTTCCGATTGTGGTAATGGAGAGAAAATACACTAAAAACATAATCAGCGCGAAAATCGGAAGCGCAAGAAAGCGGTTTGTTACGATTCGGTCGATTTCATCAGAAATTTTCGCTTCTTTGGGATTTTTTCTTTTCACACAGGAGCTGACGGCTTTCTCAATGTAGTCGTATCGCTCACTGGTTATTATGCTCTCGGCGTCATCGTCAAGCTCCTTTTCGCAGTCCCTGATGTGACCTTCAATATGTTTGAGCTCGGCCTCAGAAAGATTAAGCTCCTTTCGAACCTCCTTATCCCTCTCGAATACCTTGACAGCATACCAACGGAGGTAATTCTCGTTTACTTGCCCCTCCAAAGACTCCTCAATATGCGCGATTGCGTGTTCAACGTTACCGCGGAAAATCGGGGGGTTTTTAGCGCCTGTACCCTCCTGAGCGATTTTTACGGCGTACTCCGCCGCTTCAAAAAGTCCCTCGCTTTTCAGCGCCGAGGTTTCGACAACCTTGCAGTTCAATGCCCTGCCTAAACACTCAAGGTCTATTATATCGCCTCTTTTGCGGACTATATCTATCATATTAAGTGCAATAACGACCGGAATGCCGATCTCGATAAGCTGAGTTGTAAGATAAAGATTGCGCTCGATATTAGTCGCGTCGACAATATTTATTATGGCGTCGGGTTTTTCGCTTACAAGGTAGCTCCTTGTTACGACCTCCTCCGGCGAATATGGAGAAAGAGAATATATCCCGGGCAAATCCTGAATTATTACATTTTTATCAGTCTTGAGCCGACCCTCTTTCTTTTCAACCGTTACTCCGGGCCAGTTGCCGACGTATTGGCTGCTGCCGGTCAGTTCGTTGAACATCGTCGTCTTGCCGCTGTTCGGGTTGCCCGCAAGGGCGATCTTCACACTCATTTGCGTCCCCTCTTTCAGTATGAGTTAGAGCCAACTAACTATCATTCTAAATAAAAGACCGGGCCGTTACAGCACTTCGATCATTTCTGCGTCGGATTTCCTGACGGACAATTCATATCCCCTGACATTGATTTCGATGGGGTCGCCCAGAGGCGCCACTTTTCTGACATACAATTCGGTGCCCTTGGTAACTCCCATATCCATGATACGTCTTTTGACGGCGCCTTCTCCATGAAGCTTAACTACTCTGACGCTTCCGCCGACATTGACATTCTTTAATGTTTTCATATTCATTCTCCTTACTCGGCTGAACTTACGAACCTACTAATTCGAACAGTTAGATACCTCTAACTACTATTAAATAATAACATCGGTATCCTTATTTGTCAATACCTTAATCATACTTTTTTGCTCGTATTATAGTTTTCCGCGGAAAGCGTGTTTTTTCTTCTTTCCGCGGAAATATCGTATTCATTATTTATCGGTATCCACGTTTTTCTTTTTCTTGACTGCAGCAAATACGACCGCCGTACAAAGCACAGCCGCTGCGACGCAGATTACGATTACCGTGGTCATATCATTTGCGGAAGACTGCGGCTCCGCGCCCGGTTCGGGAGTATAGAACTCCGGTGAGGGTACGTCTTTTGCCGGTAATGATTCATCTTCTGGGTTTGAGATACAAACCCAGAAGTCTTTAACCGCGTAGTAATAGGTGACAAATCCCCACGAAACTCCGTCAATATCTGTGTATACGCTGTTTATCTGAAAGTTCTCGTCAATATTTTCAATCGGTCCGCGGCTCTCACCGGAATTGGGAAAAGTCCATGCAACAATATTCTGAATGTCCTTCAGTTCGGAATAGTCACCCTCGTAAGGCTTATATTCGGTGCTGTGAACCCCGTCAAAGCTCACCCCGTCAAATTTTAACTGTGTTTCACTGTACTTTATCCAGCCCGACTTAAATTCGCCGTCCAATCTCGGAATCAGCTTATCGCCCTCTTCGGAGTATTCCACCACGAACCATGTTTCATCGCCCTGCTTATAGCTGAACTGCACATGAAACAGTTGTCCGTTATCCGCAAAGCCGAGGCTTGTTCCGCCAGGTTTGGAAAAGACCTCCGTGTAGCCGTCAGCTCCGTTCGCATAATAGTCGCGGTTAACATACTCACATTCGTTGGAGTGCGCCATGTAAAAATCGTCGTCCGGCGTCCAGATAACATCTGCAAGAGCGTACCCTCCGAGCATGGAAACAAGTATCACACACGAAATAATAACGCGAACAATTCTGTCAAAGCCGTTTTTCTTCATATGATTTCCTCACTGTACAATGTAATTTATAAGAAGACCTGTCAGATACGAAAAGGCATTCGCGCCGAGCGAAAAAATGAACGGGTGTTTTATCGCTTCGGCATAGCGCCTGTAATACAAGCCCTCCGTCAGTACCGCCGCCGCTTCCAGAACCGAAACCGTCAGAAGCTGCGGAACGTCTGTACGGGTATTAAATAAATAGCTCAAAATAACGACGGGGGGGTTTGTTATTACGTTTACCACTAGGACGAGAAGTATATCTCTCTTGTTCCAGATTTTGAAAATAAATGCAAAACAGAGTTCGAGAGCCTCTGTCAATACAAGGGAAACGACAAGCGTCTCAATAAATTGAAGCTGCATTTCTTCGCTCCTTCAGACCGTAGTATAAAAGGCAGGCGGAAACGATGCACACCGCCGTGTAGCCGTAAGGCAGAACAAGGAAACTCCGCATATCCGTAAGCACGGGTATGATACCGAGGAACAGTCCGAAAGTCAAGATTCCAAAGCCGAAGCCGGGCGAATACGGCATAAGGTTTTTGACGGCTCCGAGAGTTATCGGCATTGTCATATTGAAAAGGAAGACAGTGAGAATTCCGCAGGCGGGCAGCTTATAAAAAAGGAAGAGCGCCGCACAAATAAAAAGCGAGGCGAAAGATACCCGAAGCGCTCCTAAGCGATCCGCCAATATTCCTCCGAGGGCCTTGCCCAGAACGACGGACAGAACAAGGATAACGCCATAATACCATTCGCCTTTCCATGGGAATGACAGAGTCATTCCTACATATGAACGCAGAAATACCACGAGGAAAAGGCACAGGAGCATGAACACGAAAGCGCCTTTGAAGCGCGGTTTTTCTTCCGATTTGAACTTGTTTTCCTTACTTCCATGCAGGAAGGGAACGGCGAACAGTATAAGCGCGGCACATACGGCAAGCGCGCAGAGCACCGCGAACATCGGCAGTACGCCGCCTTTTCCGAGCAGAGCACCGAGGTATATACCGAGCGCTCCGGGAGAAACAAAAATACCGAGTGCAGCAAACCTCTTTCCGCTGCCGCAGAGTATTTCTCTTCCTGCTCCGATGTGAAAAAGCGCATTTCCAAGCCCTGCTGCCGCGCAAAGCAGGATGGGCGCCGCGGCAAACAGCGGCGAGAGCGCCGCAAGCACGCAGCCTGAAGCCGCAAGGAAACGGTCACGCTCGATTTCATCGGCAACAAGCCCCAGGGGCATCTGCATCGCGAAGGCAAAAAAATTGTATGTTAAAAGGCACATGAGCCATTGTTCCGAGCCGCTTACTTTGCTAAAGATGAGGAATGCGCAGGAAAAGTCAACGATAAAGTGTGACAGGGAGTATAGCCCCGTCAGCGCTGCAAATTTTCTCATATTCAAACCACCTTGTTTATAACAAATCAGACGGCATGACGTCTGATTTGTTCCCGAATACAGAAAAACCGGCAAATACTAAGACCTGCCGGTTTTTTCCTTTGCGTATCCGATTTTCAGTTGGAATAGCGCCGCCGCAAGCCAGAACAGCGATATGAGCAGTCCGCAGTGCAGAAAAAACGCACTTGGCAGTATGTTAATAAACTCATCGGTTTTCGGATCAAAAATCCATGTAGCTCCGTTAAAGAACAGCTCGTGAAAAATATCAAAGGCTCTGTCAAAATCAATCAGAGCCGCTGCCGCGATAACGACCGGAAACGCAAGTGTGACAGCTCCGGAAACCCTTAACGTTTTTTTGGAAACAGCCTTTACGGCCGTTAAAATTGCCAATATGATTGCCGAAGCCGCACCGAGTATATAAATATAATAGAAAACCACTTTTACCTCGACAAAATGAAAGCTTGCTCTTTCGGTGTATGCCATAGTCGGAAGCGAAAACTCCTTTTTCGAGAAGGGCGAAAGGTAGTCAAGTATAGAGTTGTAGTTTTTAAGTATCACTCCATCAGACAGACCGCTCTTTTCACTGATGTTAAGGTAGCCGATGTCAAATTGATACGGAAAATCAGTAATATGTATCACGGCCAGACCCAGAGAGGTCGAAAACACGAGAACTGTTATGGCTATAAGGAGACCCGCAACGGCTCTTTTCATATTGTCTGCCTTTCAAAATCGTCAGTTGCCGCTTCCAGCGGCATACTTAATTTTTTCATCTCTGAAAATGTTGCCTCCGGCGCAGTCGATGCAAACGGTAAGAGGAAGCCTGTCGACTGTGAGTTTTTTTACGGATTCGCAGCCCAGGTCAAAAAACGCTATTTCTTCGGCGCTCAGAACGTGGCTTGCCATAAGGGCTCCGGCTCCGCCGACGGCGCAGAAATAGACGGCTTCGCTGCGTACTATCGAGTCGCAGACCGCCTGTCCCCTCTCGCCCTTGCCGATTATGCCTTTAAGACCAAGTTCAAGAAGCCTCGGCGTAAATCTATCCATGCGTATCGAGGTCGTCGGTCCGCAGGAACCGACCGGTCTGCCGTTTTGCGGGGGGGTCGGACCCGTATAATAGATGACGGCGCCGTCTAAATCGAAGGGCAGGGCTTCTCCCCTGTCGAGCAGCTCGAATATGCGTTTGTGTGCGGCGTCTCTAGCAGTGTAAACGGTTCCCGACAGCAGCACTCTGTCCCCTGCTTTAAGGGTTAGAGCCGCACTTTTTAATTCTTTTGTGTTTAATTCTATCACATTTACGCCTCCGTTTCTGCCGAATAATATAGTTTGAAAAAGCGGACAGCCATAAAAGCTGTCCGCTAAAACAATCGTCCCGGTTTTATTTCAGAAACAGCATTATGCCTTCAGAGCTGCCTTTGCCTTTTCTGTGAGAGCTGTAAACGCTTCGGGCTCGTGGATTGCGACTTCGGAAAGCACCTTGCGGTTCATTTCAATGCCTGCGAGCTTGAGTCCGTGCATGAAGGTGGAGTAATTCATGCCGTTCATTTTGCATCCTGCGCTGATACGGGTTATCCAAAGCTGACGGAAATCTCTTTTCTTACGCTTACGTCCGACATAAGCGTAGGTCAGCGACTTCATAACAGCCTGATTTGCCATTTTGTAATGGGTGGACTTTGCGCCCCAATAGCCCTTGGCCATGCCAAGGATTTTATTTCTTCTCTTGCGCGTCATCATCGCGCCTTTAATTCTAGCCATTATTAAAGATCCTCCTTATTTGTAAGGAATCATGCGCTTGATCGCAGACTCGTTTGTTTCATCGGCATAGGTTCCCTGACGGAGACGTCTTTTGCTCTTGGTGGTCTTGCCGTGGCCGTTGAGAAGATG